>OGUM01002573.1_pt1 | contig 10317 bp, 13 predicted proteins | sample 1553631 | NCBI WGS metagenome assembly OGUM01 (sample SAMEA2580228, study PRJEB22360) | human gut metagenome | biome: human gut; feature: human-associated habitat; material: faeces | place: Denmark | collected 2008/2010 | reverse complement strand
CTGTAAATTTATTTTTTATAACTCATAAACAGGAGATTTTGACATGAAAATTATAATCGTAGACGACGACTGCCTGGTTGCAGGAGCACTAAAAACCATTCTTGAGGCAAACCCGGATATCGAAGTGACTGCCACCGGCTCTGATGGTGAAGAAGCCTGCTCTCTGTACAGAGAGTATCTTCCGGATATTCTTCTGATGGATATCCGTATGAAAGGAATGGACGGACTGGAAGCTTCCAGAAAGCCGCAAAAGCGATTTTTAAACAGGTGCCAGAAGCCGTCATCCTATTACTGACGACTTTTTCCGATGATGAATATATTGTAAAAGCCCTCCGCCTCGGCACAAAGGGTTATCTTCTGAAGCAGGATCATACCAGCATTCTTCCAGCTCTTCAGGCGGTTTACTCCGGCCAGACCGTATTCGGCACAGAGATCATATCCAAAATCCCTGAACTCCTGCAGTCTTCCGACGGATTTGATTATGCTTCCAGAAACATCAGCGAACGGGAGCTGGATATCATCCGGCTGATTGCCAACGGATACAGCAATAAGGAGATTGCCGCAGAACTGTTTCTCAGTGAGGGAACGGTACGAAATTATCTCAGTTCCATTCTGGATAAACTGCAGCTGAGGGATCGGACTCAAGTTGCTGTTTTTTATTATCAGCATAAGTAAAAATCTCCTGCATCCAAATTCCTGTAAATATTTATTAATTTAATAGAATCGGAGGATTCCTCACAATGAACCGCTATCTTACTATCTATATCCCGAAAACAGCTGTTCCGGCACCTGTCTCCCGCTTTCTTCGCACGCAGGCAGGTCTTACAAAAAAGCAGATCAGCTTTCCGTCTGGTCCGGCGAGAGCCTGAAAGATGCGATTCCTTCCGATAAGAGCACCGAATACGAAACCGCCTGGGAAGCATACCAGCCTGGCCTTACCACCGACAACTGGGAGAACTACACCGAACAAGCAAGCATGGCAACCGCCGTATGCGCATCCGGCGCAGAAGCATTTCCAATGTTTGAAAAAAACGGTGTCAGCCTCGAAGCTTATCCGGGACTGGTATATGAGCAGGTGAAAAAGTAATATGAAATGTAACTATTCAGAGCCATGCGAAATGGAAGAAAATCGTGAATCATGCTTGCATGAATGAACGGTTTTCTGGAATTTCATATGGCGAGAAGCAACATCGAGATGCAGCGCAAGCGGAATCGAGATGGGGTTCTGAATAGTTACTATGAAATAAGAAAGTCATAAACTCCCGGCAGTGCCGGGAGTTTTTCCGTGCATAGGGAGAAGGAAAAGAGTGTGTCCCGGAAAAATTTATGATATACTGAAAAGAGAAAATACAACTTTTGGAAGGTTCCCGGAATGTCTGTTTTGGAAGAGAGATGATTTCCTTGAAACGTATGAAAAAGAGAAAAATCACTATGTTAGCTGGAGTGATCCTTTGCGTGATTGCGGGATGTCTGGTAAAAAGAATGACGGCGGTGTATACACAGAAAGAAAATCCCATTGGTCCTGAGCGGGGTACGACAGATGTTTTCCTGACGGCAGCAGATTTCATCTCAGAAAAATCGGATCAGGAACTGCTGCAGGAAATCGAAACCTTTGATACGGACAAAGCCGAGATGATTTATCTTTATATCCCGGAAGACACCGGAGCCGGAATGTCCTTTGCGATCACGCGCGAGGATCATCCGGAGGAGATGGACGAAATTCTCTCGACCATTTACGGAGAAAAAATTTCCTGCCAGAAGCCAAAACAGGTATTCAACATGACAGAGAGGATTTTGTATGATTATAACTGGTATGTTCTGATCTACGATCATGAGATGAATCAGATGGCGCTTGTATTTCTGTATTCCGATGATGTGATTGTATACAATGGTCATGTACTTCAGACAACAGAAACGTATGATGAAAGCATTCGCCCGTGTATTTTAAAACTGAAAGAGGAGAATCAGGAAAAACTGAAAAGCGGAGAGGCAACACAAAGAAGGGTTGCGATTCCATAGAAAAATAGAGAAAAGCGTGCCTGGAGAACAGACACGCTTTTTAACGTCATGCAGAATGAAAAAGTCTGATGAATATTTGGAAGTACGATTTTAATTTGCACAATTCCGCTCACACAGGAACGCCAGCCCTTTCAGCAGAAGGTTCGGATCATAGATGTGTGGATGTAAAACAAGTGGTTCGACAAATCGTGCCGCGCCGCCGGTGAGGACGAGGGTGACGGGGGAGCCGAGTTCGGCTTCGATGCGCTGGACCATTCCGTCGAGCATCGCGGCCATGCCGACGATGGTGCCGGAGAGAATGCATTCTTCGGTGTTTCTGCCAATGATGCGTTTCGGGATCTGGAGGTCGAGCCGCGGGAGCTGGGCGGTCCGCTCGGAGAGGGCGCCAAGTCCCATATCGAGTCCCGGTGCGATGGCGCCGCCGCAGAAGACGCTGTTTTCCCGGATGACATTGAAGGTCGTCGCTGTTCCAAGATCCACGGTGATGACCGGCAGCGGATAATGTGCGGCGACCCAGGCTGCATCAACGAGGCGGTCGCGGCCTACTTTTTCCGGTTCCGGGATGGAAAATGTCATGCCGAGATCACTTTCGGATGTGACGAGCAGCGGTTCTGTGCCGAACAGATTACGGACACATTCCTGCAGAAGCGTCAGAACCGACGGAACAACGCTGGAAATGATGACGCCCCGAAAGTCGGACGGGGAAAGATTCTTGTCTTCAAAAAGCTGCTCGATCGCAGATTCATACTGGTTGGCAGACCAGGTGTGGTTGATGTCAATCCGGGCTGTGAATTCGAGGGAATACGCTTGCTGCGGTGCGATCCGGACGCCGCCGAGCGTAACGGTTGTGTTCCCGATATCAATGGCTAAAATCATAAAAATACCTCGCGATTATTTTAAAAGTAGAGCTCTTTTGTCCTTTTATTATAAAGCCTTTTTGCATCAATGGCAAACAGGATTGGTTGTAATCTGTTTTTCTGTCTGCTATACTTAAAACTATCATAGGAAAAAAGCTGCTTCGAGGCAGCAGAACGGAGTTACAATGGAAAATCTTGACGGAAAATGTGTTGCACTTGGTGTGACAGGCGGAATTGCCGCCTATAAAATGGCAAATGTGGCGAGCGGTCTTCGGAAAGCCGGAGCAGACGTGCATGTCATCATGACCGAAAACGCGACGCAGTTCATCACCCCGCTGACGTTCGAGACGCTGACCAACAACCGCTGCGTGGTCGATACGTTTGCGCGTGATTTTAAATATGAGGTGACGCATATTTCGCTGGCAAAAGCGGCGGATCTGATTATGATTGCCCCGGCTACCGCCAATGTGATTGCAAAAATGGCACACGGCATTGCAGATGATATGCTGACAACGGTGGTGCTCGCAGCGAAGTGCAAAAAGCTGGTCGCTCCGGCGATGAATACGGCGATGCTGGAAAATCCGATTACGCAGGATAATCTGGCGACGCTGAAAAAATACGGTTTCGGCATCATCGAGCCGACCGTGGGAATGCTGGCGTGCAAGGACGTCGGAAAAGGAAAACTGCCGGACCCGGAGGTGCTGCTCGATTATATCGCGATGGAGCTTGCCCGCGAAAAGACGCTCGCTGGTGTGCGTGTCACCGTGACTGCAGGCCCGACGCAGGAATCCCTCGATCCGGTGCGGTATCTGACGAACCATAGCAGCGGCCGCATGGGATACGCGATTGCGCGGGAGGCGATGCTCCGCGGCGCGCAGGTGACGCTGATTTCCGGCCCGGTTTCATTAGCCCCGGTTCCAGGCGTTGCGATGCGACCGGTGACGACGGCGAAGGACATGCTGGAGGCGGTGCGGGAGACATTGCCGGAGACGGATATTCTGATTAAGGCGGCCGCGGTTGCTGATTACCGGTCTGTGACGGTGGCGGATCAGAAAATCAAAAAGAAGGACGGCTGGAGCGCACCGACGATATTCTGGGATGGGTGGAAAAGAACCGTCATCCGGGGTTGTTTGTGTGCGGCTTCTCGATGGAAACCGAGAACATGGTGGAAAACTCGCGTGCAAAGCTGGAGAAGAAGCATCTGGACATGATCGCGGCAAACAATTTGAAGACAGAGGGTGCCGGCTTCGGTGTGGCGACGAATGTGGTGACGCTGATCACGAAGGACGGCATCAAGGAGCTTCCGCTGATGGGAAAAGACGAAGTGGCTGGCTGCCTGCTGGACGAGATTGCGGCACGGCGGTGATCTTATCGGAATCCGGCATATTTTTTCGTTTCCTGGTTGACGCGGGAAAAATGAATGCGTTATAATAAGCACAGGCGCAGCGGCGCACTTTACTTTTACGAAAACAACGAACGACAGGATAGATAAACGTGGAAACGGAAACAGGGGAAGGCTATGCAGAGCTTTCTTCCGTTTCTGTTTCGTTTTTTTAAGGAGAAATTCGGATATGATATTTGAAACACATGCACATTATGACGATGAGAAATTTGATGAAGACCGCGCAGAGCTGCTTTCCTCGATGCAGGAAAACGGGATCGGGCGTATCATCAATGTCTCGGCAAATCTGGAATCACTGGAAAATACAAGAAAACTGATGGAAGCGTATCCGTTCATCTACGGCGCGTTCGGCCTTCACCCGGATGAGGTGGGCGATCTGAACGAGGACGTGATGGCGCGGATGCTGGAACTCTGCCGCATGGAAAAGGCGGTCGCGGTCGGTGAGATTGGCCTTGACTATTACTGGGACAAGGAGAATCATGAGAAGCAGGAATACTGGTTCCGCCGTCAGATTGCGCTTGCTCGGGAAGAAAAACTTCCGATGATTATTCACAGCAGGGAGGCGGCGGCCGATACGCTCCGCGTCATGAAAGAAGAAAAATCGGAGGAGATCGGCGGCGTCATTCATTGTTTTTCCTACTCTGTGGAGATGGCAGAGGAATACCTGAAAATGGGATTTTATCTTGGCATTGGCGGCGTGGTGACGTTCAAAAATGCAAAGAAGATCAAAGAAGTGGTTCAGATGGCTCCGATGGAGCGCATTCTGCTGGAAACAGACAGTCCGTATCTGGCACCGGTTCCGTACCGGGGAAAACGAAATTCATCTCTGTATCTGCCGTACGTTGTGCAGGAGATCGCAGAACTCAAGGGAATTTCGGAAGAAGAAGTCATTGAGACGACAGAAAAAAATGCGGTCAGACTGTTTCGAGCAGAGGAATAGGAAGCGATACCAGAGGTGTTTCTTCTGTTTTATTTGTTCGGATCAATTCCGTCTGGCCGGACAAATTGAATAGGAGAAAGCGAAAATGGTTGATAAAACAATGATGGGCGACAAATGCGCCGAGCTGGTGCGCGCCGCGATGATCGGTGCGCTCGCAGTGACACTGGGAAACCCGACAGCCGTTTATGCAGCAGAAGAGGAAACGGCCGATCCGGGACAGATTGGAATTGAGATTGCAGGGGAAGCAGCCGTTGGGGCTGCTTCTTTTTGCGTGGAGGAAGATGCGGCGGAGGAGGCACCTGCGGAAGCGGAAGAGGTGACAGAATCGGAAGGTACGCAGAATGATGAGATGGAAGAGGAAAGTGGATCCGAGGGAAAAGAAGATGAGACAGTCCCGGAGGAACCGGAACCGCAGGAGCCTGACGGCGGAGAGAATGCAGGAATGACGGAACCGGGAAAAACGGGCGAGACAGAGCCAGAGGGGCCGGAAAATGCAGAACCGGGAGAGGCAGGCGAGACAGAGCCAGAGGAGCCGGAAAATCCAGAACCGGGAGATCAGGGAGACATGCCGGAAACACCGGGAAACAGTGAAATGGATGGACCGTGGCCGGGCGAAGGGGAAGATATTTCCAACGATCCATGGCCGGGGCAGGAAGAAATCGGCGGCGGAGATGGGGAGCAGATGGAACCGCCGGAGGAAGAAAACGGATCTGCAGGAAGTGATGATGCAGCTGGTGGGGACAAGACGGCAGAAGTCTCTTCGGATTCTGATTTATCACAGTCTGCGGAACCGCCAGCCGCCGAGGCTGAGCCCGTCTTTTCGGCAGAGCAGGAAGCTGAGCGCACGCGGGAAAGCTACAGTGAGTGGCAGGCGGCAGAAGCTGAAAAAGTCACGATTTCCCGTATGCCGTGGCTGTTTCATACGGTTGAAAAAACATATGCTATCGCCGATGTGAATTCCTGGCTTCACGTCCGCGAAGGAAAAGGCACAAATCAGAAAATCGTCGGAATCCTGCCGAAGGGAAGCCTCTGTTATATTTTAGCGGATGCGGATTCTGACTGGGTTTATGTGGAATCCGGCGATGTCCGTGGATTTGTCTGCGCGCGGTATCTCCTGCGCGGAGAAGAGGCTGAAAAAGAGGTAAACCGTTGGCAGGAGGAAAGTTTTCCCATGGCGGAAATGTGGGTGAAGCCATGGAATAATAAGGCGTACACCTATACATATGCAACGACGAGAACACTTCTTTCTTCTGACGAAGCGCGCGGCGAGGTCCTGCAGTACGCGAAAAAATTCCTGGGAAATCCGTACGTCTGGGGCGGGACGAGTCTTACAAACGGCTGCGACTGTTCCGGCTTTGCCCAGCAGATTTTTGCTAATTTCGGGTATACCCTTCCGAGAACCTCACGCCAGCAGGCGAAAGCTGGAACACGCATTCCGGTGCAGGAGGCAAAGCCTGGTGATCTGCTGTTTTACCAGCGGGAGAGCGGGTTTATTTACCATGTCATGATTTATCTCGGTGATGGAAAAGTAATCCACGCTGGAAGCGAGGCGACGGGGATTCTGATTTCAGATTTTAACTATGAGAAATCGACAGAATTTGCTGTGCGGGTGATTTCGGAGGAAATACGTGAGAGCAAAATAGAAACGGGAGATGTGGATAATGGGAGAAAAGAAGGAAACTCTGTGGATAACCAGACAACAGAAAACGGGAATGGTGGAAAACAGAAGGCGGGAGCAGAAAATGTGCAGAATACAAGTGCAGAAAACAGTACCGCAGGTGATCGGTTGGAAAGCGCTTCGGGAAAATATCTCGGCAATTTTAAACTGACCGCTTACTGCAACTGCGCCGTCTGCTGTGGCCGCTGGGCGGGCGGCCCGACCGCATCCGGAAAAATGCCGGTGCAGGGCCGGACCATTGCAACCGGCGTTCTGCCGTTTGGAACGAAGCTGAATATCGGCGGAAAAATTTACACGGTCGAGGACCGCGGCACGCCGTACGGCCACATTGATATCTATATGGAACGCCATGCAGACGCAGAGGAGTTCGGCGTGCGCTACGCGGATGTATATCAGTCAGAAGAAATCTGATAAAATTTGCCGATCACGGCGGCATGTGCATCCGTGCCGTGGCCGATATACGGAGTCTTTGCAATCGGGAGATCCGGTCCGGCCGCCTGGCGGACAAGCTGCGGCATATCCGGCGTCAGCTGGTCGCGTTCCATCTGGGAAAATGTTCCGAGGAGAATACCATTGATCTGTTCAAAGGCATGCATCATTTTCAGCTGGGACAGAAACGTAACCATCTGCGGAACGCCGCCGCCCATGGCTTCGAGGAGCAGGATTTTTCTGCGGAAATCCGGCTGAAAATCCGTTCCGGCGAGCTTCAGAAAACAGCGGATATTTCCGCCGATCATTACACCTTCCATGTGATCGCCCTGCAGAAATGTGCAAGGGAGGTCGAAGAGGCTGGGAGACTGCCCGGAAAAAGCGTTTTGGAACAGAGTGATCTGTTCGGCGCTGTGGTCGTACAGCAGATTTCGAACCTGATACAGCATCGACTCATTTCCAGTCGCAGTCGTGACAGCATTGACAATCGTCGTGAGATCACTGTATCCCCAGAAGCGCTTGCCGGAGGCGGCGATGACAGAAAAATCCAGATACGGCAGAACTTCATTCGCCATATCGCCGCCGGAAACATCAAAAATATCCGTGATTTCTGGGTCACAGTAAAGGTTCATCAACGCATCCGCCCGCTCTGCGCCCGTGCCGGAAAAGCCGGAACCGTTGTCGTAGAGGCAGGGGCTTAAAACAGGATCGAAGCCCAGCTCCCGCAGAATCTGACAGAGACGCGCCAGATCGGCGGAAAAGGAAGGATGCATGGGATTGGAGCAGGCGGTAATACCAATTTTATGAGACATAAAGATTCCTTTCTCGGAGTAAAACAAGGCAAAATCTGCATTTTCGTGGCACACCGGTACAGCTTTTTCTTTGAATTTGCAAAGCAGATTTAGAGATCGCCGGTGTTTGCAGAATGCCGTTTTGGACAAAAATTATAAAGCTTTGAGGTCATCAATCAGTGTCTGCACTTCCTCTTCCGTCGTTGCCCAGCTGGTGCAGAACCGCGCAATATTTCCGCCGTCCGCGGATTTCCCCATTGGCTCGAAAATATAGCGTTTTTCCAGAGTTTCCTTCTGCGCATCGGTGAGAATCACAAACTGCTGATTCGTAAAACTCTCCACCCAGAATGGAATCCCCTGCGCCGCAAATGCTTTGCGAAGTTTCATGGCAAGTTCATCGGCGCGGCGTGTCGCAGTGAAATAAAGATCATGCCCCAGCAGGCAGTGGAACTGCAGTCCGAGCAGCCATCCCTTTGCGAGGACAGCGCCGTTCTGTTTCATGTAGGCTTTGAACCGCTTTTTCAGCGAGTCAGCTGTAAGCACAACGGCCTCACCAAACAGCGCACCGCATTTCGTTCCGCCGAAATAGAAAACATCTGTGAGAGCAGCGAGATCCTCGAGAGAAACATCATTCTTTTCTGATCCAAGCCCGTATCCAAGCCGTGCCCCGTCCACAAACAGATACATATCATACTTCCGGCAGACCTCGTGAATCTTCGTCAGCTCCTGCAGCGAATACAGCGTTCCCTGCTCAGTCGGAAATGAAAGATATACCATCTTCGGCTCCGTCAGATACTCCGGCTCACCGCCTTCATAATAAGCCGCCGCACACGCCGCAATCTGTTCCGCCGAAATTTTACCATCCGTATTCGGCAGCTCCAGAATCTTATGCCCGGTATTTTCAATCGAAGCCGCCTCATGGCAGTTAATATGTCCGGTATCCGCCGCAATCACACTCTGCACCGGCGAAAGCGCTGCCGCCGTCACAATAAAATTCGCCTGCGTCGCCCCCGGAAAAAAATGAACCGCCGCATCCGCACAATGAATCTTCTCCCGAATCAGCTCCGCAGCCTTCTCACACCATTCATCCTCCCCATATCCACCATAACTGTTCCCATTAATAGCCCCCAGCGCCTCCAGAATCTCCGGGTGCGCACCGTGATTGTAGTCATTATTAAATCGTATCATCAGTTTATGTTCTCCTTAATTTGAATTTGAAAAATGCTGTTTCCATTATACGGCATCCGAAGGAAAACAGCAATTGGAGAACAAAAAGAGAAAATGCAAAAAAATGCAGAAGGAGGATTATCTGCATCGTACAATATTGGAGCAAGATATTTTATCCGTGAAATTTTAAAACCCTTACCGGAAACGGAAAGGTCTTTGCTGGAGGCAAAAGTTCCTGCAGTAAAGCGTAGAACCTCATGTGTTTATGCAGATCTGAGAGAACTGATTTCAGAAATGGAACTGCGTAAAGCAGCATAAACACAGGCAGATATGCAGTGGATTACCTGTTATGTGGAAACCCGCCGTATCCGGCATGGAAGAAGCACATATCTGTGCAAAATCTAAGTAACAGGCGTATCCGCCGATATTTGGTCTGCCGCCTAAAGCGGCCGGAAGCACGTGACTTTAGTCATGTGAGGTTCACAAGCTCGCTTTCTGTATTAGATTTGTATTACTGTTAGAACAACCTTTCAAGTATAGCATAAGAGACGGGAAGCAGGAAACCCTAAAAGGAATTGTTTGCCTTTCTATACAATCATGTTATGCATGACATTGCACACAGCCGGCAGAAAAATCCGAATGGAAAATTTTTCTGTTACTTTTTCCTCCTTGATATTTTTGCCTTACTCGGTTATAATCAAGGTGGCCGGGGTAAGGCTCCCGGCTCACCTTTTGGGGTGTTTGAGTAGCGGGTCTGTGGAAGGGGCCGCTACTCTTTTTATTTACTCATCCATGATGCGCTTGACGCTTTCGCGGAGTTCTTCGAGCGTTTCGCACTTCTCGATGAGTTCGAGGATTGCTTTCAGCAACGCCTCGGTGACGTTCACGTCGTTCATTCACCTCGCTCCTTTCAAAAAGCTGTTCGGCTTTGCCTTACATGCTTATATTACACTAATTCGTGTCATTTGTCAATAGATAATTTACATTTTATCGTGAAATTTGCAAAAAAGTTTTTGACAATCGACACGGAATCG
>OGUM01002572.1_pt1 | contig 10317 bp, 7 predicted proteins | sample 1553631 | NCBI WGS metagenome assembly OGUM01 (sample SAMEA2580228, study PRJEB22360) | human gut metagenome | biome: human gut; feature: human-associated habitat; material: faeces | place: Denmark | collected 2008/2010 | reverse complement strand
TGAAATTTGAAACTTTTTGTGAATTATGATCATTAATTTATGAAAAATTAACGACTACCAAAATTCCTGCGCATTACCTTAACAAATGTTTCCGCCCGCTCAATTCGTTTTTCCAGATAATTTTTTAATAAAAAACTCTCTTCACAAGAATCTTCACGAAAATGAGCGTGTTCCGTATCTAACCCCGTCATTAATATTCTTTCTGTCATTTTTTCCTCCTATATCAAAAACCACATACTTACTACATGCCATAGTAATTGCCACACTATTTTAATGACTATCCCGCCGTATACAACATAACTCATCATTGTAAAGAAAAATAATATCTTTTGGGAAAGAAAGATATACCGAAAAGGAATAACTTATTTTTTTACACCTGATTTGTGTAGTAATATTGCACTTGGGCAATAAGTCAAAAAGAAACGGCTAAATCCTTCCTTGCGATAGGATTTAGCCGTTGATAAATTAACATCAAGTAAAATTAAGTTTTTTAGAAAGTATATTTGTAGGTCAGCATCCAGTTAAAAGGCATTCCCCAGTTTTCATACTTGTTAATAACATCTTTTCTGTCCAGAATATTGTTTAAAGACAATGAGATGCTATGATGCTGATCAGGTGTATAAATAAAGTTAGCATTCAACAAGCTTCTGTGCGGCGTTGTATGCTCATCTATTTTTGGTACTTTGCCCTTTTCGGGACTGTAAAAGTCTTTCTGTAAAGCCGGTCTTCTATAATAATTCGGTAGTAAAAAATACCTATTTTTCAGTTACTTTAACTTAGTTTACTTATACAGGATTCTTTTGGGCACGTCAAGAGCCAGCGGATTTTCCGCTGGTTTCAGACGTGTGTTTTTAACTGCTATTCGGGGAGTCTCCCTTCATACATAATCGACAGTTCCCCGTAAATTTTCCCCCAGTTCTTCAACGGCATACTCCATTTTTTCGTAGCTTCAAATGTGGCCAAATACAGGGCTTTCAACAAGGCGGTACTACTGGGGAACACACTGCGTTGTCGATTTAATTTACGGTAAGTAGAATTCAGATTTTCTATGGCATTCGTAGTATAAATCACCGTACGCACATCCGGAGAAAATTTAAATATGGGCGTCAGTGCGTCCCAATTCTTATACCAGCTTTTCATGGCATTGGGATATTTTTCATTCCATTTTTCTGTCACTCGATCCAGCGCCTCCGCTCCTTTTTGTTCCGTAGGAGCATGGTAGATCGTCTTTAAATCCGCAGCAAACAGTTTCCGGTCTTTGTCCGCCACATATTTTAATGTGTTACGTACCTGATGTACCAGACAGCGTTGGTATTCTGTCTGGGGGAAAAAAGCGGTGATCGCCTCCTTGATTCCTGTAAGCCCATCGGCACAAATTACAAAAATATCCTTTACCCCTCGATTTTTCAACTCGTTTAGAACAGATAACCAGTATTTGGCACTTTCATTCTCGCCGACCTGGATGGTTAACACTTCTTTTCTTCCTTCTACGCTGATTCCCAGCATGACATACGCGGCCAGTTTCCGTATGACCCCCTCATCCCGGACGGAGTAATGGATTGCATCAATGAAAATCACCGGATACACTTCTTCTAACGGACGATTCTGCCATTCTTCAATCCGAGGACGGATTTTATCTGTTACATCTGAAATGAAGCCTTCTGACGCTTCAAAACCATAGATATCCTGCAAGGTGTCCGATATCTGACGCGTCGTCATTCCTTTGGCATACATACTGATGATCTTTTGGTCGATGAAAGAAATATCTTTTTGTCTTTTACGTACGATTTTGGGGGCAAAACTGGATTGACGATCCTGCGGCACATCAATACTCATGCTGCCATAGCTCGTATGCACCTGCTTGGGCTTATAGCCGTTTCGATAGTCCTCTGTGTCGGAACGTTCCGATTTGCGATACCCCAAGTGAGCATCCATCTCCGCTTCCATCATTTCCTTAATGGTGCCACCTAACAAGTCTTTAAGAGCATTTTGAATATCTTCCGCGCTTTCTATCTCATACTCATGGAGAAGTTGGCGGATAATATTTCGTTTTCCTTCCGTCATCTGTACTTTGTGGATGGGTTGTTTCTCTTTTCTTGCCATAATAATTAGGCCTCCTATGCTTTTATTTTATCATAGAAGACCTACTTTGATTTTATAGATTTTTCTCATACCTTCCTACCGTTTTTTTGTTTCGCACACTTCGCGTGCTCAACAGGCTAAAGCACATAAATAAGGGCAGATGCCCGGTCATCATTTTTCGGCATCTACCCTTATTCCCTGCTGTTTAATTCGTATAAACCATCATCTAGAATTTTCTCTCAACGCTGAAGAAATAGTTTCTTCCGGGAGCCGTATAGTAGGTATAATATTCGCGATTTAAAATATTATTAACATCTAAATTAAAGCAAGTATTTTTATCCAGCTGATAATGTGTGGACAGATTCAATACAAAATAAGGATCATTGCATCCGTAATATCCTGTCATATAATCGCTATGGTCAGCGTTTGAATATACTTTAGAAGTGTAATTACCAACTAAACTTCCACTCCATTTATTTTTATGATAGCTAATGCCCCCATTAAATAAATATTTTGGAACATAGGCCATTTGTTTTCCTTCATTCTTCCTGTCCAAAGGATTATCAGTAATTCTGGAATTCTGGTAGGTATAATTGACAAATACATCCCACGTATCACTTAATTGGTGGTCAATTTCAAATTCTACTCCATCTACCTTTCCTTTTGCTGCATTAACCGGTTTCGTCCATTTCAAATCTATCCCTAAAGCATCAAGGTGATATTTTTTACCTGTATCCATTGTATAAATCATATCCTCTATATCTGAATGGAAATAAGTTGCTGAAATAGATGTTTTACTGTTATTAAATTGCTTTTTAATACCAAATTCAATAGCATCTACTGTTTCCGGATTTAAATCAGGGTTACTATCTTTATATGTAGATGTTACACTGGTTCCGCCAGGAGCTGCTTTGTACAATTCAAATATATTAGGAGCTCAAAAAGAACGCCCCCACGAAACATGATATGAGGTATCTTCATCTGGTTTAAACTGTAAAGCAACTTTGGGAGAAAACATGGTTTTCCGTTTACTTTCTAAAACAGGGTCAGAAACCAACTTCCCTTTGTCATAATATCTGCTGGCACCCTCATAATTTTTCCATGAATCATAGCGTCCGCCTAAAACAAACTTCCATTTATCATCAAACCTATGCTGATTTTCAAAATAAGCAGCTACCGTCTTTTCTTTTCCCGAAGCAAACGCTTTTACATCTTTTTTGCTGTTCCTATCCCTCCAATTAGTCAAATTCGTATCTGCACTGTCCGTTTTACCAAATAAGTAATCCACACCTACAACCAATTTGTCATGCTCTGTATTGAAAATTTCTTTTTGCACACTTATATTCCAAGACTTGCTCGGGCTTTCAGTAAGGAGTCCTCCTGAGCCACTTACATACCAGTTATCTTTTATATCATTAATACCTGCACTAATTTTTAAATTATTATCTTCGTCATTATATGATAGTGCATAAGTGGAGTGTTCTTTACCCCCATAATAAGGTGAGAAAAATTTACTGCCGTTCTTTCCATAGGTACCTAACGAAACCGATGTGCCAGCTAAATTTACCGTGCCACTCCACACAGAATTCCCGGCAGCGTCATATAAATAGGTATGAGGATCCGTTCCAGAATGGTATTTATAATTGTTGTGTAGCATTTTAAACGAGAGTTTTTTACTCTCCTCAAATTTGTATTGCATACCAACTTGCCAATTATTTTGTGTAAAAGTGTTTTTACCACCATCTCCATATATATAGGATGGCTCACCTTTCTTATTAGGCACTCGTTCGTACCCTGTTACTTTTGTTCCTTTATTAGATGTCTTTTTTGCCTTATTTGCAGCAAATTTTTGTGTAATATAGCCATGTGAATCTTCCTTGTTAAATCCCCCGTTTACCGAGAACTTCTTCCCTATTGGTTGAGCTATATTAACGCTCCATCGATAAGTTCCATAACTTCCGTATCCCGCCTTAAGTTTTATCTGCTGTTTATCAACATCTTTAGTAATAATATTTATAACACCTGCGACTGCATTCGTACCATACAAAGATGAGGCCGTACCCCTTACCACCTCTATGCGGTCCACAACATCAACAGGAATCGCATTCCAGTCCACATTACCTGAGTTCTTATCATTTAAAGGCATGCCATCTAACATAACCAAAACCTGTCTTTGTTGACTGACGCCTCTCATGGTTAGTTTTGAACTCACATCAAGATCACCCTTTATCCGGTTCGTAAATACACCAGTCGATATTTTTAATGCATCATCAAGATGTTTAATCCCCTTATCCGCCATATCTTTTGCGGTAATAACTGAAACGCTGGCAGGCGTATCAAGAATTTTTTCTGATGTTCTATTCGCAGTAACCACGATTTGTTCCAAAGTAAACCCCTGTAAATCATCTCCCGGTTCTGCCGCCCCTGCCGGATTTGCCCCCATCACTACGGTGCCGCAAATCAGAGCTGTCATCAGCAACCCTTTAGATATTTTTTCTGTTTTCGTCATAAAACAACGCTCTCCTTTAACATAATATTTATTGCACACTTTTTACAGCCAGTCTTTCATGGCCCTGTAAGAAGTATTACAACCAACGCATGCTACTGTTACTTACGCGCAAAACCTTATTCTTTTCCCAACAATATGCTTTAGTCATTGCATTTTCTACAAAATAAAAAGATTGTCCCAAATCTTATTTGCTTAAAATCGGTTTCTGCTCTTTGGTGTCGGGCTTCGTTCCATCAGTGCCATTAGCGGTTGCTTCGTTCGCTTTCTGCTGTTCGGATTGTTGCAGACAGATCTCATACATGGCTTCGGCAAAGGTTTTTTCCGGCACAGGTACAAAGCCGTTCTTATTCGCTTTCTTTTCAATCATGCGGTTTTTATCCGTGAAGACCCGCATTTCTTTTACGGTATAAGTTTTTTCCGCCATGTTATATTCCATGTCCAACAGACAGTATTGCACTTTTTCCTTGCCTTTTAACTGTTCCATATATTTCCGCTGCAAATTTTTTAACAGTTCTTTATTCTGGAATAAGGTTTTTACTGTAACGTCAATACGGTTCTCGTCCACTTGCCCTTTTTTATCAGCAAAATATTTCAGTGTACTCATGTCATAGGCATAGATACCCAGATCATTTTCTAAAATCAGGGACCAACGGGCCGCTTCCTGCTCTTCTGCCGTAGGTTTGGGCTGCATACTGATTTCCCAGTCGTAGGGATTTTCCGGAACCGGCTCGGCTTTTTTAGCCGCGTCCGCAAAACTTACAGCAAATACACATACAAATACTACAAGTCCTACTAAGAAAATTTTTTTCAAGATTTTGCCTCCCTATTACTGAATCGTAAAAAATATCACTTTTAACACACCAGGTTTTTTCCACACCCAGCTTCAAAAATGATAAAACCACTATTGCGTATTAACAATAATTAGTTTCATTAAATTATTGATTTGATTATATAACATGTATCTTTCCAGAGTCAAACCATATTCAATACTTTCTACTGCAAATTTTGAAAGTGCTTTTAAAACTCCCCTTTTGTGTTTCTGAAATGGATTTCTCATCTCCTACTCCATAGCAAATCCAACTTTTTATAGCTGTTCAACATTTCTTTTTTCAAATAAATAAATTTAATGTCCCGTGCTTAATTGGCCTGCTTTTCCTCTGTACAATCCCTGTAAACCATGATAAAATTATTTTTATTAAACGAAATAATTACTAACTATTATATTATTTTATAAAACAAGAAAAGGAAATTAGCATGGAAACCATACGGGATTTTTTAATAACGTTAAAATCTAATCTCCAAAAGAAACTTGTCTATCTGAAGAATTATTTACAAAGCCACAAAGCTGTGACGTTGTTCCTCGCAGCTTTGCTTGGCTTATTTTTATTTTTTTCTTTGTTCTCTCTCCTGCATCGCCCTTCTGTCCAACGTCAGCGAGCCACAAAAGTATCGGTACATACGAAACAGATTACGGCCTCACCTATGTACAAAACCGTTTCTCTGTTTGGGCAGACCGCAGCCATTGCCCGAATTGAAATCGTAAACAAATACCCGGGTACCATTCTCCGTGTCGATAAGAATTTGGGCGATACGGTAGAACCGGGCGATATCCTCCTGCAACAGGACCTGAAAGATGTGGAATTACAGGTAGCCCGGGCCCAGGCGGATTATAAATCCCATGACGCCAGCACCGAACGTTACGATGCGCGATATAATTCAGACTACCAGAAGGCAAAAAGCGAGTATGACCTGAAAAAATTGAATTTTGAAAGATACACGCAATTGTTCCAAAAAGGCGCTATCTCCAAGCTGAGCTTGGATCAGGCGGAGCTGGCCATGGTCAACGCGCAGGCCAATCTTAAGTACCTTACCGACCAAAAAAGTATTAACGGCCGCCCTGCTTATGTGGCCGAACGGGCAGAGCAGGCGGAGTTAAGCCATAACAGTATGCTTCTATTGCAAAATCAGCAGGAAGATATGACCATCCGGGCGCCGCGCAAAGGCATTATCAGCTACCGCAACGCGGAAGCCGGCAGCTATGTGGCGGCCAATACCCATCTGTTTACTTTAGTGGACAACAGCAGTTTTTATATCGACTGTCTGGTTTCGGAATATGATGCGGCCCTCTTAAAAGCGGGCGAAACAGTTTCCGCCAATCTGGAAGCATTAGGCAAAAAGTATCCCGGTACCCTGACCTTCGTCAGCCCGGATAAAAATAAAGATACAAAAAATTATCTGGTGCGTATTACCCTGGATAGTACGGATCCGGCTATCAAATCCGGCATGTTCGCTAAAAGTGAATTAAAGTTTCTGCAAAAGGATAAGGCATTGTGTATCAACCGCTCCGCTATTTTTGAGAAAAACGGCAAAACCTATGCTTTTATTATAGACAACGATCACAAAGTCCAGCGCAAGGCCATACAACTGGGCATTCGCAATGAAGAAGAAACGGAAATTACCGAGGGTCTGAAAGAAGGCGACCGGGTCATTATTGACAATATTACCCGTCTGCGTGAGGGCACGGAAGTCGAAGATTTGGGGACAAAGGTGGGCGAAAAATGAATCTGACACGTTTTTCTATCCAACGCCCCATCGGAATCGCTATGATTTTCATGCTGATCACGGTCTTAGGTCTGTTCAGCTATGCGCGGATTCCTGTGGAATTATTGCCTGACGTGGATTCCCCTTTTATCAGTTGCATTGTAGAATATCCCGGCGCCAGTACCGAATCGGTGGAGCAGCAGATCACCAAACCCATCGAAGATGTAATTTCCACCGTATCTTATGTTAAGCAGCTTCGCTCCGTCTGTATGCCCGGACGTTCGGAAGTGTTCATTGAGTTGTCACCGGAAGCCAATGCGGATATGGTTGCAATTGAAGCCACCAAAAAATTAAACCGCATCCGCAGCTCTCTTCCCGCAGACATTGATGAACCTGTTGTCTTGAAACGCAGTTCCGATGAATACCCCATCATGGAAATCGCTATTTCCAGCAAAGTTGACCCTGCATTAATGCGTTCGTTAGCGGAAAACACGCTGAAAGAAAAGTTTCAACAGGTAGATGGAGTGGCAGACGTGGTCATCACCGGCGGCGCGGAAAAAGAAATTGCCATCGAGGTGCACAAAGACCGTCTCAATTATTATGGTCTGACTCTGAAAGACATTACCGAAGCTATTAAAAGCGAAAACTCCATGGTTTCTGCCGGATCTGTGTATTCCGAAAACAAACAGATTACGGTACGTCTGGATTCACAATATCGTTCCGTACAGGATATCCAGAATATTACACTGGTAAAAAATGGCGCGGTCATCGCTTTAGGCGAAGTTGCCGAAGTAAAAGCTACCAATAAACGGGAGCGTTATTATACCCGTATGGACGGCAATGATGCGCTTTCCATGGAAATTTACAAAGCCAGCGGCAGCAATATCGTAAAAACAGCGGATCTGGTAGTAAAACGCTTGGAACAGTTGCGCAAAGAATTTCCTGACTATACTTTTACCCTGGTCTACAACCAGGCTAAGTTTATCAAGGATTCTCTGAATAATACGCTGCATACATTGCTGGAAGGGCTGTTTACCACAGGGTTGGTATTGTATTTATTTCTGCGTGGCTGGCGTTCTTCTTCTGCCGTCATGATTGCGATTCCCATTTCACTTATCGCCACCTTTTTCCTGATGTTCATGGCCAAATTTACCTTTAACATGATGTCCCTTATGGGAATGGCACTTTGCATCGGCATTTTAGTCGATGACTCCATCGTCGTATTGGAAAACATACACCGTTTTCTGCAAAAAGGCTATGCGCCTGCCGAGGCAGCGGAAAAAGGCCGCAGTCAGATTGCCATGGCGGCTATTGCCATGACCTTATGCGATGTGGTAGTGTTTTTACCCATTGCTTTCATGCAAAGCAGCACCGGCCAGCTGTTCCGTCAGTTCGGCTTGACGATCGTATTCGCTACGCTAATGTCGCTTTTAGTGTCCTTCACTTTGACCCCGATGATGGCCTCCCGTTTGTACAAAAACGGGTTAACCACACCCAAAGGGAAAATCTGGGTCTGGCTGGATCGATTAGAAGAGGTGACATTACAAAAGTATGAGGTACTGCTGCGGCGCTGTCTGGCCCATCCCAAAAAGCTGTTGACGGGAATCGGTATCGTCTTCTTTCTGAGCCTTTCCCTGATTCCCCTGGGTGTCGTGGGCTCGGAATATATGCCGAAAACAGATGAAGGCGCTTTACAGATAAGTGTGGAACTGCCCATTGGTTCCAATGCCCGGCAAACCAATGAAGCGCTTTTGCTTATAGATAGCTATATCCAGACAATACCCGAAGTACAGCATTATCTGACCCGTGTTACTGCGGTAGAAAGAACAGGTAAGGTTTCGGTTACTTTAACCAATAAAAGTGACAGATCCCGAAGCGTTTGGCGTATCGCAGAAGCCATACGGCGTTTCGCACAGGCAAATCTTCCCGGCGTAACCACTCGTGTGAACGTGATTCAGTCTTCTGTAGCCGGCGTATCCGGCGGGCGTAATCTGGTTCGCTCTCCCTTACAGGTCGATATTAAGGGCAGTGATATGGACGGTCTAATTAAAGACTCTGCCGTAGTAGAAAAGTTGTTCCGCGAAACGGCCGGCGTAAAAGACGTTAAAAATTCTTATATCGAAGGTAATCCCGAACTAAAAGTTGAAGTAGATCGGGATAAAATGGAATATTATGGCGCCTCTTTGAGTCAGGTATTACGTTCCTTTTCCTCCGCTGTTTCCGGTCAAAGGGCTGGTGTGCTGCCCAATGATATAAAAAATAACGGTAAGGATACCGATATCAACGTGCGCTTTGCCGGCGGTGAAGGCTATGGAAGGGACGAATTGCGGGCCATTCCTATCCCGGTAAAGTCAGGAACCGTACGTTTGGGCGACATCGCCAATGTGGAAGAAAGTGTAGGCCCTACCCTGATACGACGGGTCAATAAGGAACGGTTTATTAACGTACAAGGCAATCTGGCAGGTCGCCCGTTAAATGACGTGCGACAGGAATTGGACAGTAAATTAAAGGCTGCCAATCTGCATAGCCGCTATGAATTTTCCGGCGAAGCGGCCACTATGAGCGAGTCCTTCCGGGAGATGATCATGGCACTTTCCATGTCGCTGCTGCTGATTTATCTGCTACTGGCGGTACTCTACGAATCGACTTTCACGCCATTTATCCGGATGTTCTCTCTGCCCTTGGGATTAATCGGCTCCATACTCTTCCTACTGTTTACCCGCAATACCATTAATCTTTATTCTCTGATCGGTATTCTGGTGATGGATGGTCTGGTTGCCAAAAACGGGACCCTGTTACTGGACTATACGCTAACCCTGATACAAAGGGGCACAGCACCTTTGGAAGCCGTAATTGAAGCGGGCAAAGTCCGCTTGCGGCCTATCTTTATGACAGCCCTTACCATGGTGGTGGGTATGCTGCCCACGGCACTTTCCCTGTCCGAAGGTTCGGAAACACGCGTCAGCATGGCCTGGGTCATCATCGGCGGCATGATCACTTCCACCGTCTTTACCCTCTTTGTTATCCCCGTACTGTTTTTATGGCTGAAAAAACACTTTCCGCAGAGAATTTAGCAGCGGTAAAATCTACAATCGTACAATAGATGAAAGCACTATAAGTAAAAGTACAACAATAGATGAAAGTTTAATATATGAAAGTAGCGACAGCTCACAGAACGTGAGCTG
>OGUM01002569.1_pt1 | contig 10325 bp, 9 predicted proteins | sample 1553631 | NCBI WGS metagenome assembly OGUM01 (sample SAMEA2580228, study PRJEB22360) | human gut metagenome | biome: human gut; feature: human-associated habitat; material: faeces | place: Denmark | collected 2008/2010 | reverse complement strand
ATTTTAAATAAAATAAATCTGATATGTTTATATCCCAATCTAATAAAGCATAACAAATTCCTAATATACCCAATAGCAATATATATTTTTTATTTTTATTAACTAATTCTTTTACCATTTTTACCTCTTGAAAAATTATAACATAAAAAGAATGATAAAACATCTTATCATTCTAAATTTATACCGGCTCCACATCAAAAAGTACAAGTTGAAGGCGAGAAAATCTTTTTTCTACCTTACCTTTTACTTTATAAACCCCAGGAATTGGTATATTAAAAAATTTATTATAAGTTTTAGGAAACATAACTAGTTCTACGGTTCCATATGAATCACTAGCATTTAAAAACATCATTTTTTCATTTCTTTTTGTATCAATTTCTTTTTTTCTTTCAATGTATAAAACCATGCTTATATTTTTATCAAAATATTTATCTAAAATATTAGTTGTTATGCTTGATTTTGTTATGTATTTGCTAGTTGGATGATTACTTATATAAAAACCAAATAAGGCAACCTCATGCTTTGTTAGTTCGTCTTTTGAGTATTCATCATACTCCTTTAATTCTGGTTTTAAAACTAAACTCTCATCTAAATCATTACACAGATCAGCATAATTAATTGCATCATTTAAGTTTTCTATTAAAGTCTTTCTAGTTTTTCCAAACGAATCTAAAGCTCCTGATAATATAATATTTTTTAAAACATCACGTCCTAATTTATAACATCTTCTAACAAAATCTAAATATGAAGTAAAACTTCCGTTTAAATCTCTTTCTCTTACTATTTCTTTAGCGGTTAATACCCCTATTCCTTTTATTAGAGATAAAGGAAGAACTAACTTATCTTCTATAACGTTATATTTATCTGTTGATATATTTATAATTGGGCCTGTAACTTCTACTCCAAGGCTTTTACATTCATCAATTATACTCTTAGTTTTATTAGAAGATGAAATACTATTATTTAAAAGCTCTGTTTCAAAATAAACTGAATAATGTACCTTTAAATATGCTATTTTATAGCCAATTATTGCATAACTAACAGAGTGTGCTTTATTAAATCCATAATTAGCAAATTTAAGTATTAAGTTATATACCTCGTTTAACGTTTTGCTATCATAACCATAGCTTAATCCGCCTGATATAAAGTCATCCTTATATGATAATAATAAATCTTCTTTTTTCTTACTCATAGCACGTCTTAATTCATCTGCCTTAGCATATGAAAAACCAGCCATCTTTCTTGCTATTTGCATTATTTGTTCTTGATATACAATTATTCCACAAGTAGAAGATAATATATCTTTTAAATCTTCATTAATATATGATATCTTCTGAAGATTATGACGTCTTTTAACATACGTATCTATGTTTTCCATAGGTCCCGGTCTAAAAAGTGCAACTGCTGCTACTAAATCATTTATGTTTTCTGGTTTTAAATTACTTATAAACTTTTTCATTCCCTGTGACTCGAACTGGAATACCCCATCTAAATTACCGTTTTTAAATAAATCATACGTGCTTTTATCATCAAGTGGTATATCGCTAAATTTAATGTTTGCTTTTTTTATTACTCTATCTATTATAGTAAGGTTTTTAAGACCTAAAAAGTCCATTTTTAAAAGCCCTAAGTCCTCTATATAATTCATTGTGTATCCACATATATATGAACCATCTGAATCAAGAGCTAAAGGAACATAATCAGATAATTTTTTACTCGATATAATAACCCCTGCTGCATGTTTAGAAACATGTCTTTTAAGTCCTTCTAAATGAAGTGATACATCATATATCTTTCTTAAAACCTCATCATCATTTAAAATTCTTTTTACGTTTATGTTTTTTAACTGATAAGACAAATCTTTTTTATCATCAAAGTTTTTAAGTAAATTATCAATTTTAAAACCACTTACATCAAATATTCTTGCAACATCTCTAATAACTTGTTTTGCAAGCAAATTAGAAAAAGTAATTATTCCAGATACACGTGATTTACCATATTTATCTTCTACGTATTTTATTACTTCTTCTCTTCTTTCAGCATCAAAATCTATATCAATATCAGGCATTGTAACCCTATCAGGATTTAAAAATCTTTCAAATAACAAATCATACTTAAGTGGATCTATATCAGTTATTCCAAGTGAATATGAAACAAGGCTTGATGCCGCAGAACCCCTACCTGGACCTACCATTATTTTATTTTTCTTAGCATATTTAACATAATCCCATACAACTAAAAAATAGTTACAAAAGTTTAATCTTGTTATTATGGAAAGTTCATATTTTAATCTTTCAGCATATTTTAAAGGAACTTTATCATTAAGTCTTTTTTTAAGACCAATTATACATAAATTAGTTAGGTATTTTTTCTCATCAAAAGATGGATCATCATTATAAACAGGCAATAAATCATCCTTTTTAGGAATTGTTAAATTACAGTTAGCACTAATATAACTTGTTGTTTTAACAGCATCTATACTCACATTTCTTTTTAAACTTACGTCATAATTCAAATCAAAGGTTTCATCTTTTATTTTGTATAAATATTTTAAATACTTTGTGTTTTCTTTATCTAATGTAAGCGTTTTATTTGCATAAACTTTATTACCACTTATCATTTTTTCTTGCGTCAAATCTTTGTATCCAATAAATACATCACTAGTATAATTCTTAAAATATTCTTCTTTTTCTTTTGATTCAAAAGGAAGCACCACGATTATATCATTAATGTAATTTACAATGTTTTCATATGTTAATTTTCCCTCGTTTAAAAGAGTCATTATGTTACACAGATTTTGGTAACCAGCATAATTTTTAGCATATAATAAAATTGTTTCTTCTAAATTAACTTCAAGACCTATAATTGGCTTAATATCATTTTTAATACATTTAGTATAAAACTCCATTGCACCATATAAATTATCATCACATATTGCAGCACTTTTAATTTCTAAACTCTTTAGCGTGCTTATTAAATCATCTATCTTTATTAAACTAGATAATATAGAATAATCTGTCTTTATCCATAAAGGAGTATAGTTCATAAGCATCACCACTTTCTTCTAATAATATTTTACTACAAAAAGACGTTTTTTCCTATTTTAATTTGACTAATTAGCCATAATATGGTAAAGTTAGATAGCAAACACGCACTTTAAGGAGGAATTAAATATGGCTAAAAAAGTATCTAATAAGAAACCATTATTCGGAAACAAACGTTCTCATGCTTTAAATACAACTAAAATGAGACAAAAAGTTAACATGCAAAAAGTTACTTTAAATGGTGTAACCGTAGTAATGAGTGCTAAGGAAGCTAAAAAGTTTAGAAAAAATAATGCAGCATAATAAAAATACTTCAATTTTTTAACTGAAGTATTTTTTTATATTTCATTTTTGTTAATTGTTATAACTGGACGAATTCCAAACCTCGCTGGATCTTGAAAACTATTGGGATTAAACGTTCCATTCGAAAATACCGCCCAAACTGAATTAGCACTTGCAGCAGAAGTCGTCCAATAATTTGTTGAATATACAAATTTTTTAGCTGAAGTACAAGTTTTTTTATTATTTGAACCATCACAGCCTAAACCAATTAATTCTTCATAAGTAATTAGGTTTAAATCAGCACTCTTCTTTCCTAAATCATCATTTATATATTTTTTATAATTTTTTACTATATCAAATAAACTTGAATAACTATCAAATACGTTTGCTGGATAACTCGTTCCAAACTTATTTAACAACTCTCCATTAGATGTTGTCCAATAAGAATATCCTGCATAATTTTTATATAAAGAAAACTCAACAACTCCTACTACTTTTGGAATACACTCTCCGCCCCAATCAATAATAGTCATATTTTTATTTTGAAGTCCATAGCCTTTTTCAGATGAAGGGATTTCCTCATTTGTTTTTAACTGCATACAATCATTACTAAACGTTACAGTATTTCCTGCAAACAAATTATATTCTGCAAGAGCTTTAACGGTCTTTTCATTATTTTTTATTACATAAAAACACTCTTTGTCTTTATTTAAACAAAATTTGTCTCCAATTTTATATGTTTTACTTACATTTGAATCTTGTTTTTTATTATCTTTTGTATTAGAATCTTGTTTTTTATTATCTTCTGCAGCACTATTAGAATCTTTAGGTGTTATTACGTATTTATATCCATTTATTTCTGTTGTAGTACCATTTGGAATATTAGAAGCTGATGTTTTACATATTTTTTGATTTCTTAATTCACTTTTATTTGTTATGTTCTTTCCTGTTTCTGGATTAGTAACATCACCTGTTAAATATCCAAGGTCATATAATTTTTCAACTGAAACACAGTCATCACCACTATTATTAGTAGCAAAATAAGCTTCAGCATAACTAATAATTTCTTTTTTTGCTATTTCCTTTGATTTTTCCCTTGAGTTATTTATACTTTTAATAACATTTGTAGTTGCAATTGTCATTATTATTCCAAGTATTACTATTACTGCTAGAAGTTCTATTAAAGTAAATCCATTTTTATTTCTTTTCATATTATATTATCTCCTTATATTATGGTTTTATTACTGTGTATTTTCCATCATCATCCGTAGATGCACTGTAGCAAAGTGTTGTTTTATTTTTATTTATATTTCCATTAGAAGAATCTGCCAATTCAACTTTTCCATCTCCGTTTAATTTTGCACAAATTCGAATTTTATTTTCTTTATTATTTTTAAAAATATCATAGTTATAATTATTTTTTATATTTAATCCATCAATGTTAAAGTTAACATTATTAAATTTACCTTTAATGTTAGCCTCAATCATAATCATCGCAGATGTTGTAGTATAATCTTTATTGTTTGATGCAATATAATTATATCTTCCTATGCATTCATAATAATTTTTGCCATTTATCATTTTGCTTTCATCTAATTCATATGCATGTGTTTCTTCGTTAAATTTTTTTTGTAGCTTATACTTTTCATAATCATCCATCAACCCATAATTAAACTGTCGCATAAATTCATCAGGATCTTTATATGAACTTTTCAAATTATTACTATCAAGTTCCTCTAATTTATTTGCTGAACTAGCGTTATACTTATAAGCATGGCATTCATAAACTGGATTATATTCATAAACGTATATTTGATACTCAGATGATGAATAATCTACGGCCTTTCTTAAGTTATATGTATTTAATTCAGAAGAAACTTGCAAATTTTTAGCAACTTTAACTACTTGTTCAGCACTTTGAATAAATGCATTAGTTCTTGATTTTAAAAGTGTTTTATTAATCTGCATAGTTGCAATAACCATTATGATTGCAAGTACCACAATTACTGCAAGGAGTTCTATTAACGTAAAACCGTTTTTCTTTTTTCTCATAACTATCTCCTATTTTCATATTATCATTATGTTCATTTTAAGTCAATTTTATTTGCTACAAAAAAAGAAACCTTTACGTTTCTTTTACTTTTTATCAGTTGAACCAAATCCACCAATGCGAATACCATCTGCATTATCATCATCAGCAGTTAAATACTTCATAAATATAGCTTGTCCTATAGCATCGCCTTTTTTTATAACGGTAGGTTCACTTTTAGTATTATAAAAAGCAAACATAAAAGCTCCATCATTATCAGGATTACCATAGTAATCAGCATCTATTATTCCTACACTGTTAGCTAAAACAAGTCCCTTTTTCTTAGGGTTAGAACTCCTGTTACAAAGCATTAAATACTCATCATTTGGCATATATGCCTTTAATCCAGTTTTTACAAGAGTTGGGTTTGTTCCTGGTTTAAATGGTTCAATTATTATATCTTCTGCAGCTTCTATATCATATCCTGCTGCACCTTTTGTTTTTCTTATTGGAAGATTAATTTCTTTATCTTCAAATCCTTTAGCTATTTCAAATCCTCTTATCATAATTATTACGCTCCTACTAACTTTCTTTCATCTAATAATACGACATCACCTTTTTTTAGTGATTTTTTAACATCTATTACCCTTTGATTTGATGATCCACACCACTTTAATCTAAAATCGTGTAATTCATCTTTGTATTGTCCGTCCACTAAAACATCTATGTAATTTAATACTTCTTTATCTTTTAAATCTCTATCAAATAAAAATCCAGTCCAACACCACACGGTTTTATTAGGATATTTTTCTTTGAATTTTTTTGCGAGTTTTAAAGTTCCATCTATGTTTTTAGGATGCATTGGCTCACCACCTAAAATAGATAAACCAACAATATAATCCTTACTACATAATTCAAGTACCTTATCTATGATTTCATCTGTAAACTCTTTTCCACCGTTAAAATCATGTGTTTCCTTATTAAAGCAATTCTTACAGTTAAAGGTGCAGCCTTGCATAAAGACTGACACCCTAACTCCTGGACCATTAGATATGTCCATTTTTCTTATTTTGTTATATCTCATAATTAAAGATCAGCATCCTTATTATCAATATGAATTACTCTTTCTTTTATTTCTTGAGTTCTTCCTTTGTTCCAGAAATTTGTACCAATATATCCGCATGTTCTTCTTGCAACATTTAGTTTATCGTGATCTCTGTTACCACAGTTTGGACAATACCACTCTAGGTCGTCATCTAAAAGAATTTCTCCTTCATAACCACATTCCTGACAGTAATCAGACTTAGTGTTTAATTCTGCATACATGATATTATCATAAATAAACTTAATAACTTCCATAACAGCATCTAAGTTATTTGTTAAGTTAGGTGTTTCAATATAACTTATAGCACCACCTGGTGAAAGAGCTTGAAACTCACTTTCAAGTTTCAATTTAGTAAATGCATCAATTTCTTCAAATACAGGTACATGATATGAGTTTGTAATATAATCTCTATCAGTAATTCCTTTAATCTTACCAAAACGTTCCCTTAAACACTTAGCAAACTTATAAGTAGTAGATTCAATTGGAGTACCATAAACACTATAATCAATGTCCTCTTCCTCTTTCCATTTATTACAAGCTGCGTTTAATTTTCTCATTACTTCAAGACCAAACTCTTTACCTTTACCACCATCAGTATGAGAGTGACCAGTCATATATTTAACGCATTCATAAAGTCCAGCATATCCAAGTGATATAGTTGAATAACCATGATGCAATAACTCGTGGATGCTTTCTCCTTTACCTAATCTTGCAAGTGCTCCATGTTGCCATAAAATAGGTGCAACATCGGAAGTTACCTTAGATAATCTTTTATGTCTTGCTTGAAGTGCTCTATGACATAACTCTAGTCTTTCATCCATAATCTTCCAGAATAAATCCATATCCTTATCAGATGATAGTGCGGCATCAACTAAGTTAATTGTAACAACTCCTTGATTAAATCTACCATAGTACTTTGGTTTTCCGTTAGAATCAACATAAGGAGTTAAGAAAGATCTACATCCCATGCAAGGGAAACACTGACCATTTCCGTTTTTATCAACCTTTAATTTCTTCATTATTTTTTCTGATATATAATCCGGAACCATACGTTTAGCTGTGCATTTAGCAGCAAGTTCTGTTAAGTAATAATACTTGCTATCTTCATGTATGTTATCTTCTTCAAGTACGTATAAAAGTTTAGGAAATGCAGGAGTTATATAAACACCCTTTTCGTTTTTCATACCCATTGTTCTTTGTTTTAATATTTCTTCAATTATCATGGCAAGTTCTTCTTTATACTCATCTGTTTCACCTAAATACAAGCATACTGACAAGAAAGGTGCTTGACCATTAGTTGTAGTCATTGAATTAATTTGATATTGGAAAGTTTGAACACCATCTGTTATTTCCTTTGCTAAATCTTCTTTAGCATATTTTTCACACTGAGCCTTAGTAAACTTTCTTTTTTTATACTTATCTAAAAATCTGTTATAACTTTCTCTAACAAAAGGTGCTAAATGAGTCATTGTAATAGTCGCACCACCATACTGACTTGAGTTAACCGCTGTTATAAGTTGCGTTGCAATAGTCATTGCAGTTAAGAATCTATGTGGTTTTTCAATCATAACACCATTTATGTTAGTACCATTTTGAAGCATGTCTTCAAGGTTAATTAAATCACAGTTATGAAGTGCGTTTTGTGCAAAATAATCCATATCATGAAAATGTATTATTCCTTCATCGTGAGCTTTTACGATATCTTCAGGAAGCAAAAACCTTCTTGATATATCAGTTGATGTAATACCTGCTATATAATCTCTTTGAGTAGTAACAACCTTAGCGTTCTTATTAGAGTTTTCAGTATTCCAATAATCACTTTCACCATCAATTAACTCCTTAATTGAAAGGTCTGTAGTATTACTTTTTCTAACAAGTTCTCTAGTATATCTATAAGTTATATATTCTTTAGCAAGAGCAAACTTATTTAAAGTCATTAGTCTCATTTCAATTATATCTTGAATATCTTCAACTAATATTCTTCTTTTCTTTAAACTTTCTATGTATTTTATTATGTTTTTTATTTGAGTATCAGAAACTCTATCTTCTTCTTGTACCTCTTCATTTGCTTTTTTAATAGCAATTTCAATTTTTTCTGGACAATAATCAACCATATGTCCATCTCTTTTAATTACTTTCATGATGTTCTCCTTCTATCTTAATTCTAATACAAATATAACACATTAAAAAAAATAACGTTGTTGCAATTGCAACAATTATTAAAAAATGATATTATTTTAATAGGTGAAGAAAAAATGCGTAGGTTATTTGGTAAAATAAGTGTAAATGAAGAACGTAAACTACTAAAATTATTGGAAACAAGTGTACTTTCTTTTAAGAAAGATACAGTAATATTATCAAATGTTAAAGATAACATAATAGGAATAATATTAGAAGGTAAAGCTCAAATAATTAGAACAGACTATAATGGAAACAGAACAATTATAGAAGAACTTGAAGAAGAATCCATATTTGGTACTGCCATATCCTCTTTATCAAGCGATGAATGCGAAATAATAACTAAAGAAGAAACCAAGGTTTTAATAATTGATTATGACTTAATAATCTCATCAAAAAACAATAATTACTCTTATTATAATCAGTTTATAAAAAACTTGCTTGAAATAACAACTAATATAATAGAAGAAAAAAACGAAAGAATAGAAATATTGACAAAAAAAACAATACGAGATAAATTATTAGAATATTTTAATATATATAGAAAAAAACATGCATCAAAAATAATTTACCTGCCATTTAGTTTTACGGATCTAGCAGATTTTCTTGCAGTTGATAGAAGTGCAATGACAAGGGAACTTAAAAACTTAAAAGAAGAAGGTTTTATTGAAACCAAAGGAAGAAGAATCACACTTTTATACAAGTAAAAACATTGGATTAATTTCCAATGTTTTTTTATAAATTAACATTATGATATACTTTTTGAACGTCTTCAACGTCGTCCAACATATTAAGTAATTTATCAAAGGTTTCCTTATCTTCTCCATCTAATGTAACCATTTCATTAGGAAGATAAGTTACTTCATCTACTATAAATTCTGCATCATTTTTAGCATTTGTTATAGCGTCTTTTATTTTATATAAATCTGATGGATCGCCATATATACTTACGTTACCGTCTTCTGCTTCTATTTCTTTAGCATCTACCTCACCCATTAATAGTGCTTCTAAAGCTTCATCTTCAGTCATATCTTTTACAATTACAACTGATAAATGTTCATACATATGAGATACGCATCCAGAAACTCCCATCTTACCTTTAGATTTAGTAAATGCGTTTCTAACTAAACTTACCGTTCTATTTACGTTATCCGTTAGACAATCTACCATAACGGTTGCGCCACCTGATGCAAAACCTTCATACCTAACTGATGTATAACTTTCATCTGCACCACTATTTACCTTATCTATCGCTCTTTTAATTACGTCTGCTGGAACTTGTTCTTTTTTAGCCTTTTCAATTAAATGTCTTAAACTTAAGTTACCATTAGGATCAGTACCACCTTGTTTTGCTACTTGATATATTTCTTTAGCATAGCTTGAATATACCTTTGCCTTAGCAGCTCCTGTCTTTGCTTTACTAGCAGCTATATTTGGAAATCTTCCCATAATTTTCACCTCATCTTTATACCTTTCTATTCTACTTTATTTTAAGTGTTTTTTCAAGGACTTATGTTTAAATTATTAAAAACATTAACATAACTAAAATAAGGTGATTAAAGTGATAAAGATAATTGAAAAAGAATTTTTAGATGACAACTTTATAATAAAGCCATTTACTAGTAATATAAAAATAAATGAAAATATATATTTTAAAATAGTTTTCATATTCTTCTTTCTGTATTAA
>OGUM01002567.1_pt1 | contig 10328 bp, 9 predicted proteins | sample 1553631 | NCBI WGS metagenome assembly OGUM01 (sample SAMEA2580228, study PRJEB22360) | human gut metagenome | biome: human gut; feature: human-associated habitat; material: faeces | place: Denmark | collected 2008/2010 | reverse complement strand
GGCCGATAAGGGCAACGCCGCCGCCCGCCATCAACTGTTTCATGCCCTGCGACTTTGCTTATGTGTGATAAAGAAGTAATAGAAGTGCAAAAAATTTTGCCGTTCCTATCCGGCACTTGGCCATTGTGTCGGATAGGTCGGGCGTTAGGCTTCGGGCAAGTCAATCTTGCCGACAAAGCTGTAATAAATCTCAATGTCCTGCCTGCGGATGCCGTTCTCGTCATAGCTGCACTCATGCACGACGATTTTCTCAATCATCTCCCGCAAGAGGGTGGGGGTCAATTCCTCAAAGGCAAGGTGCTTTCGGACGATACCCATAAACTTTTCCGCATTGACGGTGGCGGCCTGCGACTTGGAAAGTTCCTCCTGCAAAGCGGCGGCGCGGTCTTTCAGTTCCCGCTGTTCCTGCTCATAGTCTGCCGACAGTTCCATGAAACGCTCGTCGCTGATTTTGCCGTTCACATTGTCCTCATACAGCCGCTTGATAATGCGGCTCACTTCGGAAATGCGCTCCTGCGCCTGTTCAAGCTGCTTGGTGGCTGCGGCGGTCTTTCTCTTGCCGCCGATCTCGTTCTGCTGGATAAGCAGCTTCACAAAGCGGCTCTCATGCTTGGCGGCATATTCCGTCACTTGCCGGAGATTGGAGAGGACACCGGCGGTCAACAGGTCGGTGCGGATAAAGTGCGCCGTACAGTCACGGGTGCGCTTCTTGTAGCTGCCGCAGATGTAACAGTCCTGCTTACGGGTCTTGTTCTGATACCGCTGCTGGTACATCACATGGCCGCAGTCGGCGCAGAACAGCATACCGGAGAACAGCCCCACTTCATCATAGCGGTTCGGGCGTTTGCGCTGCTTGCGTAACTCCTGCACACGCTCCCACATCTGGGTGTCAATGATAGGCTCATGGTGGTTCTCGAAAATCGCCTGTTTCTCAATGGGGTTCTCTACGCTGTGCTTGGTCTTGTAGGACGGCTTCTCCGTCTTGAAGTTTACCAGACAGCCCGTGTACTCCCTGTTTTCAAGGATATGTACCACGGTATTGGTCGCCCACTTGCACTCATAGCCGGGGTGGTAGCGGCGGGTGCTTCCCGTCCGACGGTATTCCAGCGTTCCCGGCGTGGGGATCTCCTGCTCTGTGAGCATACGGGCTATCTTGGTCGGCCCGTTCCCGGCAAGGCACAAGCTGTAAATCTGCCGCACAACAGGGGCGGCTTCCCCGTCAATGATAAAATTTTCGTCCTCGTCCATAAAGTAGCCGTATACGGGTTTGCTCGTGACGGGCTTCCCGCTCATACCCTTAGACCGTTTTACTGCTTTGATTTTCTTGCTCGTATCTCTCACCAGCCATTCGTTAAAAATGTTCCGCAGAGGGGCAAAATCATTGTCGCCCTGTGCGCTGTCCACTCCGTCATTGATAGCGATAAAGCGGACGCCTTTCTGTGGGAAAATCATTTCCGTATACATTCCCACTTGCAGATAGTTTCGCCCTAACCGTGACATATCCTTGACGATAACGGTGCCGACTTTTCCGGCTTCAATGTCCGCAAGCATGGCTTGAAAACCGGGTCTTTGGAAGTTCGCCCCAGAATAACCGTCATCTGTGTACCATTGCAGATTGGAAAAGCCGTTCTGCTTCGCATAGGTTTCAAGAATACGCTTCTGGTTTGAAATAGAATTGCTCTCACCTTGCAGCTCGTCCTCGTGGGATAATCTCGGATAAAGGGCGGTAATAAGGTTTCGGGTGGTCTGTCTTAACATAGTGTCCTCCATTTCCGACAGCCAGCCCCACTATTCCGTATGACTATCATACCACACGCCGGGGCTGGCTGTACAGTCCTTTCTGCTTCTTTACGTCCCGTCAAATTGCCGATTTTTGTGTAGCAGCTTCCGCTTCCAGCACTTTCAGCATTTTATCGGCGGCGGTGGCGGTGGTGTCCTGCTTGAAATAGCCGGAAACGACAAGGACAGAATTACCTATGCGGATTTCCGTCACGCAATCCGGGCGGCGGGTGCTGCGGTCATTCTTTGGGGTGTTGGTCATAGGCGGCTCTCCAATTATAGTTTATGCCTATATTATACCGTAGAATAATCAATTTTACAAGCACCAACCTTTGTGGTATGATTTGGCCACAATACAGAAAGGAGTTGTTCCCTATGACAAACACGAAAACCAAGACTTCCCCGGCAAAGGCGATCGCCGCTGTTGTGATCGCGGTTATTCTGGCGTTCACGCTGGTGTGCCTGCTGACGGGGAACATCAACCCCGTGTGCCGTGTCACCGCCATGCTGATGCCGGTGTGGCTGGCCGCCGAGCTGCGCCTGCTGTGCACGCTGCTGTAACGGGGCACCGGCTGATTTTGCTGTTTTCTTCCCTTTTCTCTTTCTTATTTGCGAAAAACGCGGACGCATCTGCGTCCGCGTTTTTCATCGTCCGGACGCGTAAAGACGGCGCAAAGAATACTACGAACTCCGAACTATTTTCCCGAGAAAACCCTGTATTTGTAACGCTTTCGTGAATTCTGCGCCGTTCCGCTTGCAAGTCGGCGGCGGGGATGGTACACTTACACATTATTACAGTTTTACCCTGGGTGCGTGGGCGCTGCAGGCGGAAGAAGGAGGGACGGATATGGCCGGCTTCAGCGTGAAAAAACCGCTGACGATCTTTGTGACGGTGCTGGGCATTATCGTGCTGGGCGTGGTGGCGTATCTGAAAATGACACCGGATCTGCTGCCCAATATGGACTTTCCCTATGTCATCATCGTCACTTCTGATCCCGGCGCCAGCCCGGAGTCCATCGAGCAGTCCATCACCAGGCCGGTGGAGCAGTCCATGGCTACGCTGGATAAGATCAAGACCGTCACCTCCACCAGCCAGGACAGCGTATCCATGGTCACGCTGGAGTTCGAGGACGGCGCCAATATGGATACCATCAGTGTGGACATCCAGCAGAAGATCTCCGTATTGCAGGGCAGTTGGGACGACACCGTCTCCGCCCCCTATGTGCTGAAGATCAATCCCTCCATGCTGCCGGTGATGGTGGCCGCCGTGACCCGGGAGGACATGGACGTGTACGCGCTCAGCGATTTCGTCACCGGAGAGCTGTCCCCCAAGCTGGAGGGCGTGTCCGGCGTGGCCAGCATTTCGGTCAGCGGCGCCGTGACCCGGGAGGCCCATGTGATCCTGGACGAGGCCAAGCTGGACGCCCTGTCGGAGAAGCTGGCGGATGCGGTGCGTACCGAACTGAACAAGACGAAGCTGGATCTGCAGAAGGCCAAGGACCAGGTGGAAAAGGGGCAGGCACAGCTGGATGAGGCCAAGGAGGCCATTGCCGCCGGCGCGGCGGCCAAGGCGGGCGCGGCGGTGGATAAGCTGTACGAATATCTGAAGGAGGCCCGGGGCCAGATCCCGGGGCCAGACCCGGATCCGAATCCCGGTGAGCCGCCCATCACCGTGCCCGGGAAGGATGAGCTGGAACAGCTGAAAAAGACGCTGGAACGGCTGAACGCGACGCTGGATAAGCTGATGCAGGATCTGGAAAGCGGTGAGCTGAAGCGGGAGGTCACCAGTGAGGTCTATGACCTGACGCTCTCCCTGATCGACGGCATTACCCAGCTGACGGAGGCGCAGATACAGCTGGATGAGGCCATGACCCAGATCGAGGCCGGCATGGACCAGATCAACGAGGCGTACAAGTCCATCGCCGACCAGACGGACGTGGGCGGTATGCTGTCCATCTCCGCCGTCAGCCAGCTGCTGACGGCACAGAATTTCGCCATGCCTGCCGGGTACATTGAGGACGACAGCGGCGTGAAATACATGGTATCCGTGGGCGAGAACGTGTCCTCCCGCCAGGAGCTGGAGGATATGGTGCTGCTGGACCTGGGCATGGACGGCATCGAGCCGGTGACACTGGGCGACATCGCCACCGTGGTGGTCACGGACAACGCCGGGGAGCTGTACACCAAGGTCAACGGCGACAACGGCATTCTCATCACCTTTACCAAGCAGTCCAACTACGCCACGGCGGAGGTGTCCAATAACATCAGCGCACGGTTCGAGGAGCTGGAGGGCCAGTACGAGGGATTGTCCTTCGCGCCGCTGATGGACCAGGGCGACTATATCTACCTGATCGTGGAGACCATCACCTCGTCGCTGCTGTGGGGCGCGCTGTTCTCCGTGGTCATTCTGTACCTGTTCCTGCGGGATTGGCGGCCAACGGTCATCACGCTGGTATCTATCCCCGTCAGCGTGATCTTTGCCATCGTACTTATGTACTTCACCGGCGTGACCATCAACATGATCTCCCTGAGCGGTCTGGCCGTGGCGGTGGGTATGCTGGTGGATAACTCCGTGGTGGTCATTGAGAATATCTACCGCCTGCGGGCCAAGGGCGCCACCATCATTCAGGCGGCGGTGTCCGGCGCGGGCCAGGTGCTGGGCGCGGTGACGGCCTCTACCCTGACCACCGTGTGCGTGTTCGCGCCCATCGTGTTCGTAGAGGGCCTGACCCGCCAGCTGTTCACCGATCTGGCGCTGACCATCACCTACTCGTTGCTGGCCAGCCTGCTGGTGGCGCTGACACTGGTGCCGGCGATGGCCAGCGGGATGCTGCGCCGGCCCATGGTGCAGAAGCCGGGCCTGCTGGACAAGGTCTATCCCGCCTATCGGAAGGCCATCGCTTTTTCGCTGGACCACAAGGCCGGCGTGCTGCTGCTGTCGCTGGTGCTGCTGGTGACCAGTGCCGGCGCGTGCCTGCGCCGCGGCTTTACCTTTATGCCGGAGATGGATATGAACAACCTGTCCCTGACCATCACCATGCCGGAGGACACCTCTCGCGAGGAGGCGGTACGGCTGGCCGACGAGGTGCTGGAGCGGGTGATGACTGTGGACGACGTGCAGGATGCCGGCTTTATGATGGGCGGCGGCACCATGGGCGGCCTGAACATGGGCGGTGCCATGGGCGGCACCTCCGGCGGCAGCTATGACGTGGAGGGCTACATCACCATGCCGGAGGGGACCTTCGGCTCTGTGGCGGGGAAGGAGATCGAGACGCTGTGTGCCGACCTGCCCTGTGAGGTGACGGCCAGCGGCGTGATGAGCGGTATGATGAGCTATATGACCGGCAGCGGCGTGTCGCTGCAGGTGTTCGGCAGCGATATGACGGATCTGCAGAGCAGTGCCCGGACCATCGCCCGGCGGCTGGAGCAGGTGGAGGGCGTCGGTGAGGTCAGCGACGGGCTGGACGCCTCGGCCCCGGCATTGCAGGTGACCATCGACCGGAAGGCGGCGGCGGAGAAGGGTCTGACCGTGGCCCAGGTGTATATGCAGATCGCCGCGGCGCTGCAGAGCAGCGCCAGCGTCTCTGATGTGACGCTGGACAGCGAGGACATGGACCTGACCGTGGACGCGGCGGAGGGCAGCGTCCTCAAGCGGGAGAACCTGCTGGAGCTGGAGTTGTCGGCGGAGAGCAGCGCGTCCTCCGCCATGACCGGGAGCACCTCGGGCAGCGGCACCATGGGCCAGCTGACCGGGGACAGCGAGGAGGACAAGATCTTCAAGCTGGGCGATGTGGCCACCGTGACGGAGACGGTGTCCATGAACACCATCTCCCGTGACCAGCAGCGCCGGTGCGTTACCGTGACCGCCGCCATCGCCGATGGCTACAACGTCACCCACGTGACCTCCGCGGCGCAGCAGGCCGTCAGCGGTCTGACACTGCCGGAGGGCGTCACCGCGGAATTCAACGGAGAGAACGAGCAGATCATGGAGGCCATGAGCCAGCTGCTGCTGATGCTGCTGCTGGGCGTGGTGCTGGTGTACTTCATCATGGTGGCACAGTTCCAGTCGCTGAAGTCCCCGTTCATCGTCATGTTTACCATCCCGCTGGCCTTTACCGGCGGCTTCCTGGCCCTGCTGATCGCGGGGATCGAGGTATCTGTCATCAGCCTGATCGGCTTTGTGATGCTGGTGGGCATCATCGTCAACAACGGTATCGTGCTGGTGGATTACATCAACCAGCAGCGGCTGTCCGGCATGGAGCGCCGGGAGGCGATCATCGACGCGGGCGTGACCCGCCTGCGGCCGATCCTGATGACCAGTCTGACCACGATTTTGGGCCTGATCGTCACCGCCACGGCGAAAAACGCCGGCACGGCGCTGATGCAGCCCATCGCCGTGGTCTGTATCGGCGGACTGCTGTACGCCACGCTGATGACGCTGTTCGTGGTGCCCTGTATGTACGACATGATGAACAAGAAGGACATGCAGAAGGTGGACGAGAGCGAATTGCAGATCGTGGATATGTGAGCAAAAAAAGAAAGCCCCGCGGGGCTTTCTTTTTTTACGCTTAATAGGCCAGCTTCTCGGCCAGATAGGCCTTCAGCTCACTGATGGGGATACGCACCTGCTCCATGGTGTCGCGCTCACGGACGGTGACGCAGTTGTCGCCGGCGTGCTCGGCATCGCCCACGGTGTCGAAGTCCACGGTGATGCAGAAGGGAGTGCCCACCTCGTCCTCGCGGCGGTAGCGCTTGCCGATGGAGCCGGTCTCGTCGAAGTCCAGCATCCACTCCTTGGACAGGTCCTCGTAGATCTTGCGGGCGGGCTCGGAGAGCTTCTTGCTCAGGGGCAGGATGGCGGCCTTGTAGGGCGCCAGGGCCGGGTGCAGGTGCAGCACCACGCGGACGTCGTTCTTCTCCGCGTCCACGACCTCCTCGTCGTAGGCATCCACCAGCACGGCCAGGACGCTGCGCTCCACGCCCAGAGAGGGCTCGACCACATAGGGGATGTAGCGCTCGTTGGTCTCGGGGTCGAAGTAGGTCAGGTCCTTGCCGGACACGGTCTGGTGCTGGGTCAGGTCGTAGTCGGTACGGTCCGCCACGCCCCACAGCTCGCCCCAGCCGAAGGGGAACAGGAACTCGAAGTCCGTGGTGGCCTTGGAGTAGAAGCACAGCTCCTCGGGGTCGTGGTCACGCAGGCGGAGGTTTTCATCCTTCAATCCGATGCCCAGCAGCCAATTGTGGCAGAAGGTGCGCCAGTAGTTGAACCACTCCAGGTCGGTGCCGGGCTTGCAGAAGAACTCCAGCTCCATCTGCTCGAACTCGCGGACGCGGAAGATGAAGTTGCCCGGGGTGATCTCGTTGCGGAAGGACTTGCCGATCTGGCAGACGCCGAAGGGCAGCTTGCGGCGGGTGGTGCGCTGGGTGTTCACAAAGTTGGTGAAGATGCCCTGGGCCGTCTCGGGACGGAGATAGACGGTGTTCTTGGCGTCCTCGGTGACGCCCTGGAACGTCTTGAACATCAGGTTGAACTGGCGGATATCGGTGAAGTTGTGCTTGCCGCAGCTGGGGCAGGGGATGTTGTGCTCCTCCACAAAGTCCTTCATCTCCTGCTGGGAGAAGGCGTCGATGGGCTTGCTGAGCTCAAAGCTGTTCTCGTGGCACCAGTCCTCGATGAGCTTATCGGCGCGGAAGCGCTCCTTGCACTCCTTGCAGTCCATCAGGGGATCGGAGAAGCCGGCCAGATGGCCGCTGGCTACCCAGGTCTGGGGGTTCATGAGGATGGCGGCGTCCTGCCCCACGTTGTAGGGGTTCTCCTGGACAAATTTCTTCCACCAGGCCTTCTTGATGTTGTTCTTCAGCTCCACGCCCAGGGGGCCGTAGTCCCAGGTGTTGGCCAGGCCGCCGTAGATCTCGGAGCCTGCGAAGATGATGCCGCGGTTTTTGCACAGCGCCACGATCTTGTCCATGGTCTTTTCAGTGTTTTTCATGTGCTCGTCTCCTTTTATGTGAATATTTTTGGTCTGCATGGTCAAGCCGCCTCCGGCGGCGCTACCTGCACGGTCACGACGCCCGCATTCCAATCCGTCTGGTCTGTGGACACACCGTACCACCACATTGTCCCGCCGTCCGGCAGGTGGTACAGAATGGCATAGGATTCTCTTGGGTGCAGCGCCATGGGATAGTTGCTCTCCGGCAGCTGATCTCCCGTGGTCTGCCACGCGGAAAAGGCGTCGTATCCGCCCTCCACGCGCCAGAACTCGCGGCTGGCGTATTTGCTCCACTCGGAGATGTCCTCCTCGCCGAAGTAGGCGGCTTCGTATGCTTCACCGGCGATGGTCAGTGTGTCCGTGCGGAGCGGCTCCAGCTCCGGCTTTTCCACCCGCGCCAGATTGGCACAGGTCAGCGTCACCTTGCTGCCGTAGTGCGCCGCGATCTGGGCCGCCATGGAGGGTACGGTACCGGTCTGATGATCCATTCCGTTGGGGTCGGCGTGGGCGCCGCCGCAGAAGGCCACCACGCTGACGCCGCCCAGCGCATCAAAGGCCGTGCAGAAATTGGCCGCCAGGGCGTACTCCCGCTGCACGTCGGCCTCATCGTCGGCGCCGCGCCGATAGTACATGACGCCCTGCTTGATGCTCTGCTCTACCGTACGGTATACGTCGGTGTCGGTCTTTCCCTCGTCCTCCAGAAGCTGGCGCGCCTTTTCACCGGAGGTGGCATACTGATGCTCTATGTCAAAGCCGTGGAACACCGTGTCCGGACACGTCTCCTTGATCTGATGGTAAAAATCCGCCACCACCTCCGCATGGAACAGCGTTCCCTCGCAGGCGCCGTACACCATGTCCCAATAGGCATCGTCCTCCGCCGCCATCCAGCGGTTCAGCAGCAGCGTGGAGCCTGCGCCCATCTCTATGAACAGGTGCCGCATCCCTTGGCTGTAGCAGGTCTGCCACAGCGCCAGCTCCTTATCCAGGCAGGCGGCGTTGGCGTGTTCCTCGCCGTAAATGAATATCTCCCCCGTGGGCGCACTCGTTTCCGCCGGTGCGCCGCAGGCCGTCAATCCCAGCAGGGCTGCCAGCAGCAGCGCCAGTATCCTCTTTTTCATAGACTGCCCTCCTTGAGCGGCAAAAAACGCCCTGATGCCATTGCTGACATCAGGGCGAACTAAGCTTTAGTCCGTGGTTCCACCTGAATTTGGATACTTCCACACTCTTCTGCCGGTAACGGGGCTTCCGGCGGGCATTTCCTCCCGCGGCTCCGGGCTGCCGCACCCATCATCGCCTGTAACAGCATGAGGATACCATGTTTTTCCCGCCGCGTCAAGGAAAATTTGCGGCCTATTCCAGGGACATGACGTACACCTGGCAGGGGTTTCCTTCGTCCCACAGGGTGGGGAACACCTCAAACTCCCGGAAGCCCAGGGCCAGATAAAATCGGTTGGTCCGGTCGTACTCCTCATATTTCCCCATCTGCACGGTTTTCACCTGCATAAAGGCGTACCCGGCCCCGGTGGCGGCGTCCCTGGCCTGCCGGAACAGCTGGCGGCCTATGCCCTGGCGGTGATACTCCTTCCGAATGCCCATGACGTACAGCTCCACGGTGGCGTTTCCCGTTTCCTTCAGATACAGAAAACCCACCGGCCTGTTCCGGTCATAGGCGCAGAAGAATATCCTGCCTGCACTTTCCCGGATATACTCCTCCCGGGCCTCCGGAATGCCGAACCACTCCGGCAGCGCCTCCAGAATCAGGCGCGTTACGGCCTGTTTTTCCGCCGCATCGGTAAGCTGTCTGATTTCCATAAATCCCCTCCGTCACATGGGAGACGTGACCCACAGGTATCCCAGCACGGCTATACTGACGGCCATAACGGCCAGCACCCCGCCGCCCAGGGCCTTGCGCCCGGACCGGAAGGCGATGACCGCAAGACCGGTCAGGGCCAGATAGGCAAGCAGTAAAATAAAGGTAAATCCCATGATGGCCTCCTTAAAAACATTGGAATGCCCTGTATTCTATCACAGAACCGGATCATCCACAAGCCGCCGCATGAAAATTTGCGGCTTATTCCGCCGGGTCCGCAGTTTCTATGTATAGCTCCTCCGCATCCTCCAGCGCGCGGCGAAGAACGCTTGCATAGGGGATAGCCAGGGGAATCTGCTCCAAGGGGTCGATCACATCGTCCAAAGCTCCGCACAACAGGGCATACATTTTCTGATAGTCCGCCATTTCGCACCTCCAAATCGTCTACGCATAGCCTATAGTAGCACGCGTAGCCTATTTTGGCAAGCCCTTTCGGATATGCTATAGGAAAAAGTCCGGGAGGTGCAGCATGAAAACCAACGAGGCGGTCCGGGACCGCATTCTTCGTCTTTGCCAGGAGCATGACATGACCATCAACCGGCTGGCCACGGTCAGCGCACTGCCGCCGTCCAGCATCAAGAACATCCTGTATGGGAAAAGCCGGAATCCGAAGCTGCTGACCATCAAGCTCATCTGCGACGGCCTGGGGATCACCCTGGGGCAGTTTTTCACCGCCCCGGAGTTTGACA
>OGUM01002548.1_pt1 | contig 10366 bp, 10 predicted proteins | sample 1553631 | NCBI WGS metagenome assembly OGUM01 (sample SAMEA2580228, study PRJEB22360) | human gut metagenome | biome: human gut; feature: human-associated habitat; material: faeces | place: Denmark | collected 2008/2010 | reverse complement strand
CGGGGCTCCCGCCAGCGCCTTACGTATATCCGGCACCTCCTTTCCCATGATGCCGGCTACAGGATCCGTCACCCCCGCCAGCACTACCGCGCCCCCGCCCGTCTGCACATGTTCATTGTGAAGCATACGGATGCCCAGGGTGGGCAGGAACTCCATCCACTCCTCATAACCGGAATAATACTCATGATTGCCCGGCACGCCAAACACCCCGTACCTGGCCTTCAAATCCGCAAGCGGCCTCAAATCATCCCCGTGCACGGGAACCGTCCCGTCCACGAAGTCCCCGGCAATAATGACGATGTCCGGATTCAGGGCATTCGTGCGTTCCACAATTTTCCTGATGCGGTCCGCCCGCGTGATGCCGTCCACATGAAGGTCCGCCAGCACGGCGACTGTCAGGCCGTCCGCCCCATCCGGCAGATGGTTCACGGAAATCGTTTCCTCCTTCACCCGCGGCACCCCGGTTCCTCCGGCCATCCCCACGGTAGCCAGTACGGCGGCGAAAGCCAGCAGGGCAAGATTCACCCGGTTGCCGATGATGCGGAACCGTTCCGTCTTCTTCTTCCGCAGGCAGAACAGAACCAGCAAATACAGGAGGCGTATCACATCCGCCGCCAGCAGCAGGAAAAAGAACAGGAAAAGCACGGAGAACAGCCATGCGGCCGCCAGCAGGACGCCTTCCGGCAGAACCGGGGAGAAAAACATGGGGCCGCCGAACAAATGCAGCAGATGGAATTTGAACGCCGCCACCGCCAGAAGGACGGCAAGCAGGGCCTTCCAGCCCCATTTCAGCCTAAGCGGCAGAATGGCGCGGCAGAAAACGTAAACCGCCAGCAATGCTCCGAAAATCAGTATCATGTGTCTCTTGCTTAAAATGGCTTGAACCCCGCCGGAACAGGAAGAACGCTGTCCTTCCCCTGCGAACAACCGGCAGACGGCTTATCATGTTGAGTCCCTCACCGTAATCAGCTTCCTTCAAAGTCAGCCGCAGAACCTCCTTATTTCAGATGCTCCTGAAAGAACTGCTCGATTTTGCCGAAAGGAATAACCCCGGCTTGATTGTCATAGAGATCCACATGGCTCGCGCCGGGAATGATCATCAGCTCCTTGTTATCCCCTTTCAACTTCTTGAAGGCATCCTCGCTGAAATAGCGTGAATGGGCTTTTTCTCCGTGAATCATGAGCACGGCGCTGCGGATTTCCCCGCTGTACGCCAGGAGGGGCATATTGATGAACGAGAGCGCGGAGGTGGTATTCCATCCGCCGTTCGAGTTGAGCGAACGCTTGTGGTAGCCGCGGGGCGTCTTATAGTAATTGTAGTAATCCTTCACGAATCCTGGGGCATCGTCAGGCAGGGGATCGGGCACGCCCCCCGCGAGCGCATAAGAACCGTTTTTTGCATCGGCGGTGCGCTGGGCATTCAGTTGTTTGCGAAGCTCATAACGGGCGTCGGCGTCCATCGCGTCAAAATAGCCGTTGGCGTTCACTCGGCTCATATCGTACATCGTGGACGCTACCGTCGCCTTGATGCGGGTGTCGATAGCCGCCGCGTTCACCGCCATGCCGCCCCACCCGCAAATGCCGATGATTCCGATGCGTTCGGGGTCCACGTCGTCTCGTGTGGAGAGGTAGTCGACGGCTGCGGAGAAATCCTCCGTATTGATGTCCGGGGAAGCGACATAACGGGGTTCCCCGCCGCTCTCTCCCGTATACGAGGGATCAAACGCGATCGTTAGAAAACCGCGCTCGGCCATCGTCTGGGCATAGAGCCCGGAAGATTGTTCCTTCACGGCTCCGAAGGGGCCGGAAACGGCGATAGCCGGCAACTTTCCGCCGGCCTTCCGGGGGATATACAAATCCGCGGCCAGCGTAATGCCGTAGCGGTTGCGGAAGCTTACCTTGCGGTGGTCTACCTTGTCGCTCTTCGGAAACACCTTGTCCCATTCCTGCGTTAAATTCAGTTGTTCGTTCATGATCCTGTCCGTGTTGGCGTTATTGTTTTCAGCGGATAAGCTCCCTGCACAGCAAATGCAGGCGGAGAAAGCCGCGCAAAACCTTTTAAATGAATGCCCTGTCATCTTTCCAATACTTAAGGTGAATTACTGCTTCCCGTAATTGATCAGGTACAGGACTGATTCCGGGTCCTGATGGCACAGGAAAAGGCTCTCTCCGCGGTCCAGCCTGGCGATGGCGCCCATGTCCTCCTGGGAAAGTTCAAAGTCAAAGACGTTGAAATTCTCCTCCATCCTTTCCCGGTGGGTCGTCTTAGGAATGACGATGATCCCGCACTGGATCAGGAAGCGCAGGGCCGTCTGCGCCGGGGTCTTGCCGTACTTCTCCCCGATGTCCTTCAGCACCGGATTTGTGAAAAATCCATTGCGGCCTTCCGCGAAAGGGCCCCAGGATTCTACCCGCGTGCCGTACTTCGCCATCAGCTCCCGGGCCTTCACCTGCTGGTTGAACACGTGCGTTTCCACCTGGTTGACGGCGGGCTTGATTTCACAGAACTCCGCCAGGTCCACAAAGCGGTCCGGATAAAAATTGCTCACGCCGATGGCGCGGACCTTTCCGGCCCGGTTAGCCTCTTCCATGGCCCGGGAAGTGCCGTAATAATCGTTGAAGGGCTGGTGGATGAGCAGCAGGTCCACGTAATCCGTGCGCAGCTTGCGCAGGGACTCGTCAATGGAAGCCTTCGCCTTTTCATACCCGCCGTTGGTAATCCACACCTTCGTGGTGAGGAACAATTCCTCGCGCGGCACCCCGCTCTTCTCCGCCGCGCGGCCTACGGCCTCCTCATTGCCGTAAATCTGGGCCGTATCAATGGAACGGTAGCCGGCGCCGATCGCGTCCAGCACGCAGCGCTCGCACTCTGCGGCATCAGGTATCTGAAAAACTCCGAAGCCCAGGATGGGCATGACCACTCCGTTATTTAATGTAATTTCTTCCATAATTATTTCTGGTTGTATTTTTTAATAAAATCAAGATAAATCCTTATACCTCACCTCCTTCAAGGAAGGTCCGCGCAAGGGGCATCGTCCATCTAGACATTCGCTCCATCCATCAAACGAAAAAGTTGTCCGATGGCAGTCGACTTCCTGAAAGAACATCCTTTAGTGGACTATCATCATAGCGTTTCCACCGTAGGAGGAGAATAAAGCTCCGGTACGCTGCCTACATTGTTTTCATATTCTTCTCTATTTGTTTGTTTTTATTTTCAGAAATATCTCAGGCATGCCTGCCGGATCAAGGGCATGCATGTCCACTAAGTCGAGGCTCTTCACCATGTGCAGCGTAGCCGTCTTGTACTTCCGGAAGTGAGCGGTCTGAATATGATGCCGGTAGGCTTCGGGAGAAGCGTAGATTTCGAGGATGCGGATTTGTGTGGAATCCCGCTTCATCTGCATCGGGAAAATGCAAATAACTCCCGATTCCTCTTTGACCGATGTAGCTCCTACCACAGAGGCATATTCCAGATATTCTTTCAAATACTGGGGATATACTTCGATTTCGGACATACGGATTAACATATTCTCTGCTGAAACGGCCGGCTTCGTTTGGGCTGATAGCTGGAACGATGTGCTCAAAATCAATAAGCTGATAAAAAGATATCTTTTCATTCTCTTTAAAACGATAACTGATTATTTGGCTTTCTACGGCAGTGTCTGCGCGACGTTCTCATCAGATTGATTTTAGGCCCCCTCTTTATGGAATAAACGATGTGGATTCCCATGGCCCCCTCCCGCCAGGTCGCAGTAGAAATGACGGAGGTTCCCCTCCCAGTCCACCGACTGCATCAATCCCTTTGCCTTTATTACGGAATGCACCGCTCCATCATCAGTATCCATTCTTTAACGTCATCGGATTTAACAAGCCTGCTAAGATTCCAGCTTCTTCAGCTCATACTTCCTGGTGCCCAGGCCTATCTGTTCGGCGTAATCCACCGTGTGCCGCCCATGACGGCTTTCAATGCGCTCAATCAGGGGTTTGCTGTTGTCTCCGGCGGAAGGCTTGACGGCGTAAACGAGGTCCAGGCAGGCTTGGTCCAGCGCCACCGGGTCAAGGGAAGCCAGAATGCCGATGTCCTTCATCTCCGGGTCATGGGGGTGGGCATCGCAATCGCAGTCAATGGACAGCTTGTTCATCACGTTGATATACAGAATCCTGTCCCCGAAGTAATCGGCCACCGCCTGAGCGGAGGCGGCCATGGACTCCAGAAAATCGTCCTGCGCGGCCAGATTGTTCCACACGGCGGCAACGTCCCGCGTTTTTCCGGCGGAATGGATGTACGCCTTCCCGGCCGCTGAGGCTACCCCGATGGACTGGTTCTTGATCACGCCGCCGAAGCCGCCCATGGCATGCCCCTTGAAGTGGGCCAGGTTGATCATGAAATCGTAGTTCTTCAGATGGCTCCCCACGATGTCGTATTCCAGGTGCTTCCTGTCCTTCACCGGAATGGTGAACTCTCCCTCCGCGTCCATGATGTCCACCCGGGCAATATCAGAAAAGCCGTGGTCCTTCGCCGCCTTAAGGTGGTCCTCCGTCCGGGAGCGCTTGCCGCCGTAAGCCGTATTGCACTCCACAATGGTGCCTTTCACGTGATGCACCAAGCCCTTGATCAGGGCCGGACTCAGGAAATTGCGGCCGCCCGGTTCCCCGGTGCTGATCTTGACGGCCACCCTGCCGGAAGCCGTTCGCCCCATAGCCTGGTAAATCCTTACAAGAGCCTCCGGAGAAATCTCCTTCGTCATCCATACCCTGGAAACCTCGTTCTTCTCCGCGGCCGCGCCCAGCGCATATTCCGGCAACGCCAGGCACGCCAGGGCCGCGGTGGAAGACTGGAGCCACGCTCTTCTCGTCATATTATTTCTCATGGCAACTTGATTGTTTGTTCTTGATGATCGTTCTTCGCGCTCTCTCCATTGAGACCTTTCAGGCCGCCGGACGCGTTCATGTTCCGGAAACGCGGCCGCCCAGCGTACGGCAGATTCTTTCCACCCCCTCAAGCAGCAGTTTGCGCGGGCAGGCGATGTTCAGGCGGATGAAACAGCCCTCCGATTCCCCGTACATTTCGCCGCCGTTCACCATCACCCGGCCTTCTTCCTCCAGCAAACGGACAATTTCCGCGGAGGAAAGCCCCAGCGCGGAGCAATCTATCCAGACCAGGTACGTTCCCTCCAGCGGCAGCACGCGGAGCTGCGGCAGGCGTTCGCCCAGCATGTCCCGGACCGTCTCGTAATTCCCGTAAAGGTAAAGCTTCAGCTCCTCCAGCCAGTCCTCTCCGCCGTTGTAGGCCGCTTCCAGAGCATCCACGGCGAAGGAATTGACATCGCACACCTCGTTGATGTTGATAGCCTTGTCAATCTTCCTCCGGACCTCCTCATCCGCCGCGACAATATTGGCGATCTGAATGCCCGCCAGATTAAAGGCCTTGCTGGGGGAAATGCAGGTGACGGAATGGCGCAGGGCCTCCTCCGAAAGGGAGGCGAACGGCGTGTAGGGATGGCCGGGATACGTCAGTTCGCAATGAATCTCGTCAGCCACCACCAGCACGCCGTTTCTCCGGCAGATATCCGCGATCTTCTCCAGTTCCGGCCTCGTCCAGACGCGCCCGGCGGGATTGTGGGGATTGCACAGGAGCAGGAGCTTGACGGCGGGATCCGCCGCCCTCCCCGCCAGGGCCTCTATTATGAGGATCCGCCGCCTTCCGCTCCAGGTCCTCCGCATCAAGCGCGTACCTCCCGTTCTCGTACTTCAGCGGGCTGGTTTCCGCCACGCACCCGTTATTGCGGATGGAGGAAAAAAAGCAATTGTACACGGGCGTCTGCACCAGCACCTTGTCCCCCGGAGCCGTCAGGGCCCGGATGATGGCGGACAGCGCGGGCACCACCCCCGTGGTGTAAATAATCCACTCCGGGCTGATCTTCCAGCCGTGGCGGCGTTCAAACCAGTTCGTGACCGCCTCATAATAGGAATCCGGAACCCGCGTGTAGCCGAAAATGCCGTGTTCGGCCCTCTTCCGGATGGCCTCCGTCACCGCCGGAGCCGTGCGGAAATCCATGTCCGCCACCCACATGGGCAGAATGTCCGCCCGGGGCATGGAATCCCACTTGTAGGAATTCGTTCCCCGGCGCGGCACAACGGTGTCAAAATCGTACTTCATGCTGCTTCTCCCGACTGCGTTTTTCCCGTTTCAATGGAGCAGTTGGCCGGAGCCTTGCAATGCTCGTCCAGAATAACCTCCCCGTACTCTTCCGCCACGATGCGTCCGCTGCGCGGGTTCTTGACGCTGTGCACGCGCCCCTTGATTTCCGCCTGCACGGAGGAATATTCAAAACAAAGGTCCGCATCCTCCCCGAACGTGCAGTTTTCCAGCACCAGGTTCTCCGCGTAGCACAACGCCTGCGTGCCGGAAATACGGCAATTCACCAGGCGGAGGTTTTTGGAATGCCAGCCCAGGTATTCCCCGTCCACCACGGAATCGTACACCGTCACGTCCTCCGTATTCCAGAAGGCGTCCTTGGAATGAATCTCCGCATTCCGGATCACCACATTCCTGCAATACTGGAAGGAGTAGTTCCCGTTCAGGCGGAAACCGTCAATGTCCATATTCTCCCCGTGCATGAACAGGTAATCGCCCTTGTCCGCCTGCACGTTGCGCAGCTCCGCGTTCCGGCAGTGCCAGCAGCATTCCAGGGCGTCCGTCAGGACCACGTTCTCCAGAACCATCCCGTCCATGTCCCGGAACATCTTGGGGGCTTCCACCCGCGTATCCTTCATGCGCAGGTTCCGGGAATACCAGATGGCGGCTCGGGCGCCTTCCCTGAACAGGCAATTCTCAATCAGCAAGCCGTCGTTGTGCCAGAAAGGGTACTTTCCCCGGAACTCGCACCGTACGGCTTCAATGTCGGAGCATTCCTTCAGGGCGGACTCTCCCGGATAAATCGTGACGTCTTCCAGCCTCAGATGATGGGAGGCAAACAAGGGGCGCTCCCCCTCGTAGGAAGTATTCTTAATCATTTTCTTGGTCATGGTGATGGGTTGGTAAAATGTTCTTTTGGAATTCATCATATGCGTTTAAGCGGCGGCAATCGGCATCCGGAAAAGGAAGACCGGGAAAAAGACGGGGAGCGGCATTCTCCGCATTCCCGGCCTTCTTCTTTCTTCCTTCAGGCTATTCCTTATAGTAACTGTAATGCAAAGGATTTTTAGCATTTTCTCGTTCATCATTTGTAATGTATTCATAATTAATAAATATTAACTGTCATAAAAATCATTTCATGAACCGTGAAATCATGAAAAAAACTTCATTTTTCAGATTCCCGGCACGATATTCCCTTTCTGTACGCCATGGCGGCCGCAGGGGAAAGCGCGCGCCCTTTCCCGGCGGAATCTTCCGGAGGCGTTCTCCTCACCAGCGCGATGCTCCCCAGGATGATGAACAGCCCGGCCATCCGCGCCCACGTCATCCCTTCCCCTCCCGCCGCACACCCCAGGACGACGGCCACCAGGGGGTTCACGTAGGGGTGCGTGCCTACTTCCGGACGAACCTTCAGCAGCCAGATATAGCTGGTGTACGCCAGGACGGAGCCGAACAGCACCAGATAAAGGAGTGACAGCCACGCGGAAGCAGGAACTTCCTCCCAATCCATGTTCTCCGGCTCCTTCCGGACGAGGGCCCAGCACCAGAACATCACCCCCGCCGCGAGCATCTGCCACGCCGCCCCGCCCACATTGTTGACCGCCTCCTCCGCGCAGGAACGGTACTTGGCGTACAGCGTCCCCAAAGCCCAGGAAACGCAGCCGAAAACCAGCAGCAGGATACCGTGCGCGCCCTGGCCCCCCCCTTCCTCCCGTCCAAGTTGCTCCGCGAACAAAAGGCCCACTCCCAGGAATCCGGCCGCTATCCCCGCCAAAACGGAAATGCTCCGGAAATTCCTGCGCCACATGGGAACATCCAGCGCGATAATCCAGATGGCCGTGGACGATGCGATGATCGCCACCAGGCTGCTGCTCAAATACTGCTGGGCCAGCATGACGACGGCCATATCCACGAAAAGGAGGATAATGCCGCTGACGGCGGACTTCCGGACCAGGGGACCCCGGAAAATATCCTCCCCCCTTGCCCGCCCGGCCAGCAGCAGAAGGAGCCCCGCCGTGCAGAAGCGCATTCCGCCCAGCAGAAACGGAGGGAACCCCTGCAGCGCCGTCCCGATAAAATAATAGGTGGACCCCCACACCACGTAAATCATCAGATACGCGGTGATGACTCCCAGCCGGCCCGGCGGCTCCGTGATTGGATAAACAGCCATTGGAAAACCTCCATGAACTCTTTACTTGTTAAAAGGAGCCGCCTTCCTTCCGGGGAAAGACGGAGTCTTCCGGAACAACCGGAGCCTTTTCCCGTACGTCAGCATGCGCCAGCCCCATTCCAGGGGGCCGAACAGGCAGAACTTCAGCCAGACGCGGCTGAACAGCGCCTGGAACAGGAAGACGGAGGCAGCTACCAGTTCCACCTGCGCCAGCCCCAGCCGGGCCCCCAGGCGGAAGCCTATTCCGTAAAACAGGACGATGCCCAGCACGGACTGCCCGATGTAATTGGTCAGCGCCATCCGCCCGGGAGCCGCCAGCGCCCGGAACAAGAGAGCGTCCTTCCGGCGAAGGAACCACAGGCAGAAAACGGACACATACGCCAGGCTGAGGGGAATAACGCTGACGGCATACAGGAAGGCCCCGGCCACGGGTCCGCCGCCCAGCAGGTGCAGCGCATGGGCGGCGTACAGGAAGGAAAGGGGCAGCCCCGCCAGAAAACCGCAGCGGCATACCCTCTTCAACAGCGTCCGCCGCCTCTCCAGATTCGCATAAATTCTGTTCCTTCCCACATACAGCCCCAGCAGGAACAAGCCCAGCACCTTGAAGACGCGGTTGCTCTCCAGCAGCTCCTGGACGCGGATGAACGCCCCGGACAGGGTGAACTTCAGAACGTCGGAATAATGTTCCCCGTCCACCAGCCATCTGCCGAAATTCGCGTCCGTAATCCCGCTGAGGCCGTTGAAATACCGTACTGCGCCCCCCACCGGAGCGGCGAGGTCAAACCGGTAGCCTGAAAAAACCTTCAGGGCATCCATGAGAACGGGGCAGAAAACAAGCGCGGCGGCAATCGCCAGCAGCTTTCTGTCCGGCACATTCCGGAACAGCGGCAGCAGCAGGCCGGCCAGCGCATACAGAAGCAGGATGTCCCCGCTCCACAGGAGCATCAGGTGCAGCAGCCCGATCAGGGCCAGAAGGCCCATCCTGCGGTAAAAAACGGCGATGCCGTCGCGCCCCTTCTCCATGGAATGGGACATCATGATGGAAAAGCCGATGCCGAACAACAGGGAAAACAGGCTGTAAAACTTGCCGTCAATAAACACGTACTGGAGGAAGCGGACCACCCGGTCGATTCCGGCGGTGGGCATGGCGGAAACAACCTCCGGACTCTGGAACGTGTACAGGGAAAACTCCGGAAAATTCGCCAGGCAGATGCCGAAAAGCGCCAGTCCCCTCAAGGCGTCCAGAATCACGGAACGCTCCTGCGTGCTGACGGGGCCCATCCTGTCAACGGGAGGCATCCGCCCCTCCTTTCCCATCACCGGGCACCGCAGCGCACGCATTCAATAAATGTTTTATTTTCATATCATTAAAAAAATCTCATGTATCTTTAATATCTTTTCTCCAAAAAAATGAGGCAACAGGCCCCCGCCCGGGAAAAACAGCCTTCTCCCGATTCCTTAAAAAAGGAACGCTGCCCCATCCCGGAGAACCGGGATAAAAACCTGCCGGACAAACCGGAAGGTCAGCGTTTCACGTCAATGGTCACGCGGATCTTTCCGGAAACATCCAGCGCCTTCATCCCTTCCCCGTCCACGCTCCCCAGAATCACCAGGCCGCGGGACGGCTCGAAGGCCTTCCTGAAAATGCACAAATTGCCCCACGGGGCGTAATAGGCGATGGCCCCCCGGAAGGGCTGCCCCATGGCCGGAGCCCCGGCGGTAGACAACTTGCCGGGCAGAGGGCTGATCTTCTCGGTATCGCCGTAATCCTCCAGCGTCAGCGTCAGGGGAAGCCGGGCCACGAAATCCCTGGCGGCGGCATTGTCCTGAAGAGTGGCGGCAATTTCCTTTTCTCCTGCTTTAATCGTAATATTCATGGTGTTCGGGGATGGCTGGGGAGTCTCCGGCTCCGCGGCGCAACAGGGGGCAAGGAAAGCCCCTGCCGCGTACAAATATGGTAATAATTTTTTCATCGTCTATATTTTAATAGGAATGGCTGCCCGGCAGGATTGAACGGGACCGGGAATCCCCGCGAAGAAGGAAAAAACGGCTGGCGG
>OGUM01002526.1_pt1 | contig 10433 bp, 10 predicted proteins | sample 1553631 | NCBI WGS metagenome assembly OGUM01 (sample SAMEA2580228, study PRJEB22360) | human gut metagenome | biome: human gut; feature: human-associated habitat; material: faeces | place: Denmark | collected 2008/2010 | reverse complement strand
CCCTACGGGGCGGGCAGGCCGGCCCTGTGGGCCGGCCGCGCGGGGCGCGCAGCGGGACCCTGCAAAAATTTTAACATGTGATGCAACAAAATCCGCCGTGGGCGACACTATTATGGTGAAAGCCGGTTGGGGCGGCATCACAAAAGGAAGGTGCGTTATGACCATCACCCAGCTGGTGACCCAGGCGCAGGCAGGCAGCCGGGCTGCCTTTGGTGAGCTGTACGAAAGCCTGGCCGGCGACCTGTACCGCATGGCGCTGTATACCCTGGGCAGCGGCCCGGATGCTGAAGACGCCGTGGCGGATACCTTTGCCGAAGCGTGGAAGGGCATAAAAAACCTGCGGGAGCCGGAGGCGTTCCGCAGCTGGATGTTCCGCATCCTTTCCGCCAGGTGCAAGCGGCAGATCGGCAGGATCGTGGCCCGCAAAAACGAGATAGACCTGGACAGCTACTATGAAACCGCCGAGGAAGCGATGCCGGAAACTGCCACCCGCCGGGTAGAGCTTAGCGAAGCGCTGGGCACACTCTCCCCGGAGGAGCGGCAGATCGTGCTGCTCTCGGTGCTGGAGGGCTATACCACGCGGGAGATTGCGAACATGCTGGAGATGCCGCAGGGTACGGTGAGCAGCAAGCTCTCCCGTTCGCTGAAAAAGCTGCGGCTGCAATTACAAGATACCGATGGAAAGGAGGCGGCAAGGTGAAGGACGAGCGTAAAACGGGACGGCATACCGAGTGGAACGACGAGGCGGAAGCTGACCGCGACTTTCTTCGGGAAAAGCTGAAAAATGCGGGCGATCCGGCACTGCCCGCTTCCCTTTCCGCTGCGGCGCTGTTTGAGCGAATGGACGCCGCAGATCAACAGGCTGACGCTCCAAAGAAAAAAGGGAGCGTGATATGGCTGCAGTGGCGGCGCTGGGGCAGCATTGCCGCTGTGCTGGTACTGGCGGCAGGTACTGCATTCCTGTTGCAGAACAGCTCCTTGCAAAACAAGGCCTCGCAGGACAAGTCGAGCTATGACGCGGCATTGGCGCCGAATGAGGCGGAGAACCAAGACCAGTGGACCGGCGGGCCGCCGGCCGACGGACTGATGATGGCTCCCCCGCCGAACCCCAGTACGGCAGGCGGCGACGGCAGCGTGAAAAAGGAGTACGCCACCGATGAGATTGACTCGGATCGCGGTCTGTTCGAGGAGTTCAAGAGTAAGATCGTCTCGGTAGGAGAACAGCCCACTCCGGATATGATGGATTATGACGCAATGGCTGCCGTTTCCTCACAGCTTTTCGGGAACGACTACGAGCAGGCAATCGCTATGTTTTATGACAGCGGCGAGCGCTGGGAGGGCTGCGAACTGCCCACAAGCTGCGCCCACTATTTTATGCTGGATAAGACGCTGTACGGCTTCTTCCCGGAGGAGCGCCGGGTGGTGGATTACGGCGGAGCATGCGCCACGGTGCTGAATGAGGACGAGGCGGCGATGCTCTCGGCGATTTTGCAGATTGAGTTTACGGCGAAAACCGAATAATGGATTTCCCCTCGCGGCGGAGTGAGCGATCACCCCGCTGCATTTTTTACACCCTCGCAGCATATCATGCCGGTAGTGGGGACAAACATCCCCCAGCCGGTGCAGCATCCCGGCGCCGCGCCCCCGCACGGGCGGCCCGCCCCTATGGGGCGGAGGAAGCGGTACCCCCTGTGGGGGCACCGCTTCGCGGGGCGCGGACTGCCAGGGGTTCTGCCCCGCACATTCCAGCCATGGAGGAAAAGCCTATGAAAGCCGATTGGGGACTGCTGGGCGGCGCTGCCGCCGCTATGCTGGCGCTGCCGCTGCTGGTACTGGCCTGGAGCGGCACCCCGCTGGGCACCGGTCTGCCCGGCGGAACCACATCCGATCCAACACCGCAGCAAAGCAATATCCTCCCCGGCACCGACCGCGAGGAACCGCAGGAACCATCAGCCGATGCCCTCTCTGTCCTCCCCTCCTTCCGCATCCTGGATGAAACCAACGGCCAGGTGGCGGAAATCCCCGCAGCGGACTATGTAGCCGGGGCCATCGCGGCGGAAATGCCCGCCTCCTACGAAGAAGATGCCCTCATCGCGCAGGGCATGGCCGCCTACACCAATGCCCACTACCTGGCGGCACTCCGCCGGGCCGATCCCCCGGAGGAGCTGAACGGCGCCGATTTTTCAGCCGATCCCGCCAAGCGGCTGGGCTATATCACCGATGACACCATGAAAGCCATGTGGGGCGATCACTACAAAGCCTACCGTGAAAAAATCACCAAGGCCGCCGAAAAAGCCATGCGGTATCTCATCACCTACGAGGGCCAACCCATCGTGGCAGCGTATTTTGCCATCAGCGCCGGAAAAACCACCGAAGACGCCGGAAATGTGTGGGAGGGTCCCCTTCCCTACCTCACCCCCGCCGATAGCCACTGGGATAAAGAAGCCGCCGGGTACCGCAGCACTGTCACCATCACCGCCGCCGAACTGCGCAAAAAGCTGACCGCCCAGTCCATCCTCACCGGACAAAAGCCGGAAGAATGGCTCAAGGTCCTCACCCGCAGCGAAGCCGGGTATGTCACGGCGGTGCAGGCCGGCGACCGCGTGCTGACCGGCCAGCAGCTGCGCACCCTGCTGGGGCTGCGCAGCGCCGCCTTCACCGTGGAATACAAAAACGAGCTTTTCACCTTTGATGTGCTGGGCTACGGACACGGGGTGGGGCTCTCTCAGGCCGGGGCACAGTACCTGGCACAGCACGGCAAAAACTATCAGGAGATTCTGCTGCACTACTACCCCGGCGCCGCCCTTACCCCCGCCGCGCAAAAATAATCCAATTTCCGCTTGACGAACCCCCTCCCGATATGATAATATATTGGAGTACGATATAAAGCCGTGGAGAGGTGTCCGAGCGGTTTAAGGAGCCGGTCTTGAAAACCGGTGACTCATCAGAGCCATGGGTTCGAATCCCATCCTCTCCGCCAACACCTCCGACAGTAATTCGTAGCCCTTGGAGATGTACCCAAGTGGTGAAGGGGCTCCCCTGCTAAGGGAGTAGGGTGCGAAAGTGCCGCGAGGGTTCAAATCCCTCCATCTCCGCCATATGTACCATAGCGGGAAATCGCAAAGAAATTTGTGATCTCCCGCTAATGGTGCATAACTAAAGAAGTCGTAAAAGCGGTAAAAAAATATTTTTTAGTGTCGCAGGGTGCAGAATAGTTTGGCCAGAGGATCCGGACGCCGGCGCAACACACGCCTTTTCCCTGATCTGTCTTTCATCCCCGTTTCTGCTGCCGGCCTGCTCTCCTATTGCTGATAGGGTCATGGCAAGCTCCTTGTGGCAACAAAGGTATCTTTTTCTGCTTCGACTATGCCAAAATACCACCGTCAGCGTTCTGTGCTCTACTAACGGGCTTCCGGAGCCATCATGTGCAAATGGGTTCCGGTTGCAGCGGGCTATCTGGTACATGGCCCGCGGTCATGGTTTTTTCAAGGTTCTGACACATGGAGCAAAAAGAAAAGCCAAGCCCCCGTTCTCTGTGGAAACGATACGCTTGACTTTTGGTATTCCATCGTGCTATGATAAGCACGAAGATACGGCACTCTCGTGTATAAAGTCTGCGTGATCACATCACGATCACAAAGATGGGTGGCGGAAGGCTGGCAGGCTTTCCCCACCCCGCAGGGTGTATTTTCTTTTATGCTATTATTGTAGCTCACAATTTATTGGTTGTCAATGGTATTTTCTTGTTTAAGTTGAATAATGAAAAGAGAGAAGCCTTCCGGATGCGATGCCACTACCGGAAGGCGCTTATTATTTATACCAGTCTTTTCTTGTTCAACTTGAACACCGGGTGTCACCGGCGGCGCCCTTCGGTGGGGTCCTGGGTAATGCTCCGGAGCCGGTCGGCGGCTTCCTGCTTCGCTTCGGCGATGATTTGGGCTCGTAGCTCCTGCAGATCCGGCTGTGGAGGAATCTTTTCTTTAGAGGGCTCTATTGGCAAAATGGTTCTCTCCACCTGCAATGTCGTTGTCTGCTCCAGCGTTTGCAGCAAGCTATGCTGCGTACCAATGTTGGTTACATCAATCTGGTTTACACTATAAGCCAGCCATGGCATTTCCATAGACATTTTCTTTATGAGCGCACTTACCTTTGCAGCAGTCAAACGATCTATTGATGTATAAACTGAAAACTGTCTGTGTTCGAAGCCGTTCTTTTTCATGAAACGACTGATATCAGAGTATGCCTTTTTGTAGTACCTCGGGTTTATCGTGTACTTTGGGCGCGGATAGTGTTCTGCCAAGGCTTTTTGACTTAAATCGAATGTGATCTGCTTACGACTTCCCTGCTGCTTTTTATTGTCCATATTCAAGCCAACATCTTTCGTATCTCTGTCGCTTGGCACAAAACATCTTCTTCGGTATCTTCATCAAAGAATACACAAGAAGCAGCGCATCTCACGAACCAATCAGCCTGTACCAGCCCAAGAAGCACATTCCACATCTGGGCGTAATCATTCTCTCCACCATTGTCCTCAAAGGACAGCAGCTCATTCTCGGAGGTGCAGCGCAGGCCACGGCCGGTGAACGCCTTTTTGATCGTCCAGTAAATATCCTCTTTACGGTAACCCGCTGCCGTGATGGCTGCGTCATTGAAAGTCATTTCTACTCTCATACGATCCACTCCCTTCTCTCTGCAAAAGTTAAGGCTCCATAGAAACTGCCGTCAAAAAGGGACGGCCTTGAAAAAGCCCGTCCCTTTGCTTTTTTAGCTCCCACTCATGGTAGGGTACACCGCTTTTTTAGCTCCCACTCGTGGTAGGGTACACCGCTTTTTTAGCTCCCACTCATGGTAGGGTACACCGCTTTTTGAGGCATCTCTGCCCTGTACTATTATTGTACTCACAAACGGGGATTATGTCAATACTGTCGCAGAAAATGTACAAACTTCATCTGTTGTTCAAGTTGAACAGTAAAAAATTGTTAGCCCTTTACCGGAGAAAATGCCGTCTAAAAAGACGGTTATTTTGATGGCATAATTTTCTTGTTCAACTTGAACAGTAAAAAATGTAGTGCTTTTTCTAAAGAATATGTAACATTTCTTTTCGTCAAGTGGTTATATAAAGTGAAGGGGGTGAGTCCAATGCAATTGTTAAACGATCAAACCAAATCGGCCAACCAACACTCGTTAAAAAGTGAAAGAAAAAGTGAAAGGATGAAAAGTATGAAAAAGCTGATTAGTATTATTCTGGCTGTTGCAGTTATCTTCGCATTAAACATAACCGCTTTTGCTGGTGGCTTCATCACCGATGAAAGCGCTATGAGCACCGGTGCAAAAGCAGATCCTCCTTACGCAGCGGCGGCTGATGACAACGCCATCCTGAAAGAAAATAAAGCATATGAGCTATACGCAAATAGTACTCGTACAATATACAGTGTTAGCGTAACCCCTGTTCGGCAAATTGTTGGTTATTACTGCGGCCCTGCCTCTTCCTACATCCTTTTGAAAACATTAGGCATTAATGTTCAAAGCACCACAAGATACTTATATTTCTTTTGTGCAGATGAAAGTGACAGCAACTGCCCCTATCCCTATGTAGATCACACCCATTACAAATCCTACACCAGCCCACAAATTACTCTCGCCGATAGTATGGGAACAAACTATAATGGAACTGGTATGAGTTCTATGAAAACAGTTATCAATAATCGGCAGTCAATACATGATTATTCTCTTACCCGCGTGCCTTCTAATATCAATCAGGCAAACAGTCTCAAAACGAAATTGATGTCAACATTTGACGCCAATTCTCCCTGCATCCTGTGGGTCGAAGCAAGGCTTCTTAATGAGTACAGTGGACATGATTTTGGGGGGCATTATATCCTTGCGAACTCCTTGAATACAACATCCAACACGATCGGGATTGTTGATCCAAACTACTATAGTCTGCTCTGGCATCCTGTGCTATTCGCTTTTGCCGTTCTGCCGCATAGTCTTTTCCGCAGACGGTACAGACCTTCAGGAGGTCCTCCTCCATAAAGCAGGCATCATACATTCCAACCGCCGTTTTCTTCCGCCAAAATGCCACCGTCACTCCGGCCTGTTGCAGCTGCCGTACCTCGGCCGGCGAAACCGGCATCCGCCAGATGCGGGAGCGCTTTTCTTTGGCCAACTCCCGCAGCTCCTCCATAATGTCCGCCTGCGTCCCCCAAGCGTTTCTGGAAACTGCCGGATCCAGCAGCTCCTTTATGCTGATACCGAGCAGCACAGACGCTTTTTCAATATCCGGTTCCTTAAATGTCACATCGGCCGTGCCGTTCTTTTGCAGCCGGGCGGCAAAGAAGAACTCCGCCGTTTGCAGCTTGATCAATTCCGCTGCCGGCAGCCGGACAGAAATGTTCTTACCTGGTGCCCCGGTCAGCGTCCGGTAATCCATGTTGCCGCACATCTGGCCTTCGCTTAACGGCGCCTCCCGGCGAAGTACAGTTGCCCGGCCGATGAGCTCCCCGATGGCTTTCCCGATTTTCCTATCCCGGTGCTGCAGCGCCAGCAGCGTAAGTGCCTTGGCTGCTGCCCGTGCGGGGTCCTTGTTATACCAGACCGACTGTGCCAACAGGTTGGCTTGCCGCTTCATTTTCAATGAGGCCGGGCGTTGCTCAAAGGCCCATGCCTGGTATCGGCGCCATTCACTTGCTTCGGCCGATGCTGCCGGTTCGGATGGCTCCGGCAGCTCTATCTCTTCGCCCATCAGCCGCCGCTGCAGCGCTGACATAGAGTACTGCCATCCAAACTGCTTGGCAAGAGTCGAAAGCCGGATTGCTTTTACCTCACCTTCCTTGCGGACCGTGGCATCTCGTTCTGTCCACCGTTCAATATTAAAGCCGGCCTTCTGCAGCTCCTCCTGCAGCTCCGGCAGGGATGTTACCCGGTCAATGAGATCATCAAGCGTAATGGCCAACTGCACCTTCCAGCTGCCGCCCTGCCGCGCTGCCTCCAGTGTTCGCCGGTCCAGCCCGCTGCGGGCGCTTGGCGCTATTACGGAAAACCCGTACTTCCGGCAGAGATTGTCGCTTTCCCCCCGCATGATCCGCAACGACTTTTTGTTGTTGTGATATTTCTCCCCGGTAAGATAGCTTACGGAATTAAAGACGATATGGGTATGGATATGATCCCGGTCAACATGGGTACAAACGATATACTGATGCCCTGGCAGCATTCTTGCCGCAAGCTCCTCGGCCATCTGCTGCGCCTGCTCCGGATCCACCTCTCCGGCCGGAAAGGAACGGACCAGCTGATGGGCGACAAGCCCCCTTTGTTTTCCGGAAATCTCCCGTATTTTCTTAAAGTCTTTTATTGCAGTTTCGACCCGGCAGCCCGCCGCACTTACAAAAACCCTGCCATCCGTTTTATCGACCCGGGTAATGTATTTAATCAGATTGTTCAGGTGGGTGTTTGTCACCACCGGCAGCACCTTCAAATACGCCATGTTTATTCTCCTTCAGCTCCCGTTCAATATATCGATCCAGTACATCCTGCAGCCTGTTCATTTCCCGCAGCACATATTCGAACTCGCCTTCACAGTCAGAGTGAAAGGTGTTCATAATCCGCACTGCCTGGTTGATGTTATTACCGATGCGCCGCATCTGCAGAAAGCACTTCAGCAGATAATCATAGTTTACTATTTTCCCGGTTAAGCCCATCTCCAGGAGATACCGGCTCAACGGCATTTTCGCCTCATTGGCCCGGCGCTGGAGCCGGGCTTTTTCTTTTGAGGTCAGACGCAAGAAAAAGCCTGTTTCTTTCTTTTCGTTTGCCATGATAATACCTCCCATTATTTTACTGTTCAACTTGAACAACAGCTTTATTGAGCGCAAGCGATTGTTCCTTTTGTCCCCAAAAGGAACCGAAAAGAGGCGGCTGCGTCGCGGCCTTTTTCGGTGCGGGAGTCAAGGGGTTCTCCCCTTGCAAGCGAATTTGTATATACAAATTCATTGCTTGCCTTATGAAAACCGCAGTTTCTATAAGCCGTCCTTTTTCTCTTCTTCGGCTGTTGTTCAACTTGAACAACAGCAAAAGCGGGGTAATGTTCCTTGAACATCCCCCCGCCGCAGTATGTGGTGCTAACGCACCGGTAGAAAAAGCGGTCAAGGTTGACTACATAACATGATGCGCTATGGTTTTTCCTTTCGGTATGCTACAATAGAAATAAATATGACTTTCCACTTTACCGCTTTAAGGAGGTTCTATTATGCAGAATAATGCTATACACCCTACCTTCCAGTTTCGCAGTGGAATACCCGCGCTATACAGGGATATGATGCGTCAGGGAATAGTCCGAGAAGCCTTCAACTTTACTATTAACGGGGTCACACTTAAATCTATTTTTCTCATTGACCGTAAGCCATTTGAACTGATAGTTGGTGTCGTCGGAACACAATTCGGATTTATCATCAAACTCTATAAAGGCTTTACAGCAGAATGGCTAAACGACGCCGATCTATGGGAGTTGCGAAAGCTCCTCAACCTAAAAAGATCAGGCAATCAGTTCACCTCCTTCAAGCTGTTCAGGGAAATTGATGCCCATGCACCAGCCAAATGCTCCCGTCAGAAAATCTCCTTTCAAGATATTGCCCATTACAGAAGAGATGTGCCGGAAGCTGATAAGGTATTCTTCTGTGGTTGGGTACAGCATCTCACGGATGGAAGGACTGTTCGCAATGTGGAAAAAACGCGAGTGATGATGGGGGATCAAATTGCAGATTTCTGTGAAAAAAACAACATCAGTTCGATGTGGTCAGATAAGAAACGAGATGATAAGCCATTCCAGCCGCCACCCAGTTTCAGCGCTTCATCTTAATACACTCATAACCGTTGACCATTTTAATTTCAAACGGATAATCTCTTTTGCATTTTGGGCAAAGGAGCTGCATGGTCTTGCACTCTGGTTTCTCAATCATGTCAATAGAACAGTAGATTTCTATGCCGCTGGATGACACCTGAAATGTACGCACATCACAGATCTCCAGCACCAGTGGCACATGACAATCAGGACATTGAAGCAGCAAATTAGTATCCATTTTGCCTTCCCCTTTCTTATCGCACCTTACATCTTCTGTTTCTGAAAAGGATTTTGAATAACTGAACATCCCCATTGGGTCGTTCAACCTTCTTGTTGCCAATTCTCCATCCTGGGTTATACGGAAGTTCCGCATTGAGCGAAACTCCAGGCTTGGTTGATGGGAGTAACGAAATTGATCTTGCTTCATCACTTTGCCTGCCTCCTTTCGGTAATCTCCCCCAGTATCCGGATCACATTTTCATTCATTTCGTTTTTTACAATTTCAAAACTAAATTCCAGAAAGCACCGCTCACAAAGAAGCTCCAGTTTCCGTTCCTCTGGGCTCACCAGCTCTGAAAATTTCATGTAGATAGTACCGGCGTTTAAGTCTGCTACGGGAAAGCGGTGTGTTTCGCGAATATTTAGTGTCAAGGCAGCCTTACAGTAAGGGCAGCTCATCAGCAGCTTTTGTTTCCTCTTCATCTAAATTGCCTCCTAAAAAACAGAAGCCGACGGTAGTAATGCCAATCGGCTCCAATGACGGTGTTGACTTTTTTTGCGGGGTAAACTACAATAAGGGTGAAAGGGCGACCGGTGACGGTAGTCCTCAAAGAACAAGAAGTTAAGTAACCGCTTGCTTTGTGAGGGCAGGGCGGTTACTTCTTCTTCATAATGGTTACTACAAGAGTAAACGGCAGCAGCATCGAAAGGCCGCTGGTCATCATGTAGGGTGCCAGCTGCAGCCGATCCTGCCCCAGCGGGAGGATGGATGCCAAGCCATCCTCCTGCCGCATTGTAGCACGCTTCACACTGACCAGATGCTGCCGGCAGGCACCGATAATGACCTTGGTGATGTCCTCCAGCTCCTCCATGCTGTGTGCCGAAATGCTGATATACAGCCCCACACGGAACAGCTCCTCCGCCTCCTGCAGGTCCTTCATCATACCGCGGCAGGCGTCGATCTGGGATTGCAGAAAGAACGGAATATAGTTGGTGCCGTTGCGGGCATTGCGCTGGTTGCGGGTCTGACGGTCGCTTTCCAGTGCCCGCATCCGGGCATTGATCTGCTGAAAAGCGATTTCCTTATCATAGCTGTAATCATCTACGGTGACATACATAGTGCCGCCGAGCTGGTTCTGGGCATCGATATACTGCTGACGGGTCAATGCATTGAACTGTGCCAGTGTATAGGGGTTGGACTGGGAACCATCACCGTCTGCCGCCAGCGCAGTGACCGGCAGCATGACGGCCAGCATAAGGATAGCCAGCAAAATGCTTAAAAACTTTTTCATTAGAATAAACCTCTCTTCTTTTTTATTTTTCCCGCAGGTGGGGTTGTGTTTGCTCCGCAAACACAAAAATATCCCCATGGGGATAT
>OGUM01002525.1_pt1 | contig 10434 bp, 7 predicted proteins | sample 1553631 | NCBI WGS metagenome assembly OGUM01 (sample SAMEA2580228, study PRJEB22360) | human gut metagenome | biome: human gut; feature: human-associated habitat; material: faeces | place: Denmark | collected 2008/2010 | reverse complement strand
GAACTGAATATATATTTAATAATATTGATAGATTCCCTATTCTTAAGAATCTTATTGAAACCAAAGTAGAATCTAGAGTTACTTATATATTTGAAAATATTAATAGTTTTACTGAATTACTTAATGTTATTAAAGGTAATATAGAAGATATATTTGATAATATTGATGACCATACTAATCTTAAACTTGTAATTGAAAATAAAGTTGAATCTACAGTTGAAAAGATTCTAACAAATATAGATGATTATCCTATCATTAAGGAAAAGATAACACAGTTTTGTAATGAAGCTATTGAAGCAAAAAGAGGTGTTGCTAATGGTATAGCTAGTCTTGATGGAGATGGTAAAGTTCCAGCAAGTCAATTACCAAGTTATGTTGACGATGTTCTTGAAGGATATTTTATTGATGATACTCATTTTGCTGAAAAATATGTTGAAGATGCTCCTGTATATTATACTCCTGAAAAAGGTAAAATTTATGTTGATATAAGTGAAGATACTGAATATAGTGGTAAAACTTATCGTTGGTCTGGAACTAAATATGCAGTTATATCTGAAACTTTAGCTTTAGGTGAAGTTACAGGTACTGCTTATGATGGTGGTAAAGGTAGAAAAACTACTGCGATAGTTAATAGTTTACCAAATACTGTTGTAGATACCATAGAATTTAATCAAGCATACGCAAACTATGTACAATTAAAATACCATTATTATCGTAAAGAATTTGTAACTGACCAAGATGACCATTATACGGCACAATCTCATAAACATGTAGATATACCTATTGCTACTACTTCAGTAGCTGGGGTTATGTCTGCTGCTGATAAAGTTAAACTTGATGAAACTTTACCTAATCAAATTACTGAACTTAGTAATAATGTTTATACTAAAGAAGAAATTAATAATAAGTTTGATAATGTACCAACAGTAGAAAATACTTATACTAAAGCAGAAGTTGATAAAGCTATTGCTGATGCTATTAAAGCTTTAATTCCTGCTGGTTATGAACTTGTTATTAAAAAGAAAACAACTTAATATTAATCATGGTGGTACTGAATAAGTGCCACCATTTAAAGTTTATAAAGTTATGCAAGATATTAATCAACAATTATATGAAAATAAAAGTACACCTGAAGGATTTATTCCTGTTTATGGTGTAGTTATAACTGTTCCTACTGGAATATATACTAATGGACAAAAAGAATTTACTTGTGATAAAACTTTTGATGAAGTAAAAGAAATACTATTAAAAGGCGGAAGTATTATTGCTGTTGATAACAATAATAGTAGAATTAATTTTGATAGAATTGTTGTAGGCAGTAACGATATTAGTGCTACAATTACTTATTTTTCTGCTGGTGGAATTAATAAAATTGATTTAAGTTGGGATAAAGGTATAGCTAGAGTTGGTGGTGAAGAAACTAAAAGTATTAATACTTTTGTAGCTATAAATAGTAATTCAATTATTAATAGATATAATATTGATACAATAATTAATAAAGTACTTGATAGTGCTGATGATTCAGAAGTATTAGCTGCTATAAATAATATATTTACTAATTTTGGTAATTTTGTTACTGCTATTAATAAACCTAATTCTGTATTTTATGATGATAACGGAAAATATAGTGTTAGAGTTAGTGGTAGTGTAATTGTAATAGTATGGAATGCAGATACATATATAGGACATGTTACTATTGATAACACAGGAGCTTATACTTATAATACTATTCAAGTAATTGACCAAACTCTTTATAGATTATCTGCTCTTACTATTGAACCTATTGTTAATCCTAAAATATGGGTAGGAACTGCTACTCAGTATGCTGCTATTGCAGAAAAAGATGCCAATACTACTTATATAGTTAAATCAGATGCTTAAATTATGGCTATATATCAAGGAGATATTGGAATACATGATATTAAAGTTGGTAATATAAATGTATTTGAAATATATCAAGGTACTAAACTTGTTTATCCTGAAAATACTAACGTTACTATCACTTTTAATTTAAATGTTTCTGGAACTGTTACTATTGATGGTTATACTCCTGTTATAAGTGAAAACAATACTAAATTTATATTTACTATTCCTGTTAAAACTAATTATACTGCTATTATTGAAGCTGACCATTATCAGTCACAAACTGTTACAGGTAATAGTGGTTATTTACCTATAACTCATAATGTAGAACTAGTATGGAATACAGAATATGTATCTTATACTGTTACTTTTCCTACAGATGGAGTTAAAGTTTTATTTGATGGAGTAGAAAAAGGAGTTATAACTAATGGTAAGTTAGTTGTATTAATTGATGATACAGAAGCTAAAGATAGTTATACTGTTACGTTTAAAGGTAGTAAAGCTAGTATATATGATACTAGTACATTAACAGTAGTTGATAGTAGTATAGCTAATACTGGTGGTGTTTATGATTTGAAACTTCCTACTAGTTCTGTTAAGAATGGATATAAGAGAACTGACTATGCATCCTCCACGGGGAGTATAACCAAAGGCTCTACTTATGTTGGAACTTGGATTGAAACTGTTGTTAATCTTACTGCTAGTTTTACTAGTTCTGCTACTTTAGGTAGTATAAGTAATAATGTACTAACTATACCTAATAATGAATCTACTAATACTAAAAGTGGAACTTTAACTGTTATATTTACTTTAGAAAATAAACAAACTAAAGAAGTTAGTGCTGCTTTAAATCAAGCTGCTGGAGCTAAAGTTTATACTAATTGGGTATTAGATTTACAAACTGATGGAACTAGTGTTGAAGCTAAAGGTGGCACTAGAACAGTTACAGCTAATATTGCTCGTAGAACTTATAAATGGAATAACACTGGTACTGTTTATAGTGAAACTGCTACTCCTACTCTTAGTATTAGTGGTAGTGCTAGTCTTAGTGGAAATCAAATAAAATTTACATCAAACGAGAGCGTTTCAGCCCGTTCAGCGACACTTACAGCTAGTTATGTAGGATTGTCCAAAACGGTTACGATAACACAACAGGCAGGCGCAAAAGTGTATTCAGCGTGGTCTGCTTGGACTGTTTCTATCTCGGCAAGCACGCAAACGATAGCTGCAAGTGGTGGTTCATCTACGATAACTACTAATGCTAGTCGTTCTCGTACTTGGACTTGGAATGGAGTTGGTACTACACATACTGATACTGAAACTGCTACGCCAACACTTAGTGGTAGTGCTGGTGGATTTACTTTAAGTGGTAAAACTGTTACTGTTAGTAATAATACTACAACAAATAGTCGTAGTATAACTATTACTGCTACTAGCAATAGTGTTTCTAAGTCTATTACTATAACACAATCTGCTGGTGCTAAAGTTTATGGTAATTGGTCAGCTTGGACTGTTAATATTAATGCTGATAAAACTAGTATTGGGGCAACAGGTGGAACAGCTACTATATCAACTAGTGCTAGTAGAACTAGAAGTTATACATGGAATGGTGTTGCCGGTTCTGGTGGTACAGAAACTGGAAATGGAAGTCCTGCATTAAGTAAAGTTAGTGGTGATGGTAGTTGGGCTAATCCTAAAGTTACTTATGGAAATAATACTAGTACAAGTGGTAAATCAACTGTTATTCGTGCTACTATTGATTCAACTACTAAAGATATAACTATTAGTCAATCTGCTGGGGCTAAACAATATAGTGCTTGGTCTGCATGGACAGTTAATATTTCTAATAGTGGAAATGTTGCTGCTAGTGGAGGTAGTTCAAATATAACTACTTCTGCAAGTAGAACAAGAACTTGGACATGGAACGGAGTTAGTGGAAGTGGTGGAACTGAAACAGGAACTGGAACTCCTACTCTTAGTAAAATTAGTGGTGCTGGTTCTTTTGCTAGTAATAAAGTAACTTATGATAATAATACTTCTACAAGTGCTAGAAGTACAGTTATTAGAGCTACAATGGATTCTGTAACTAAAGATACTACTGTAACTCAAAATGCTGGTTCTAAAACTTATAGTAGTTGGGGAGCATGGTCTATTAGTTTAAGTGCTAATGTAACAACTATTGCTGCTGCTGGTGGAAATTCTACATTATCTACATCTGCTACTAGAAGTAGAACTTGGCAATGGAATGGTACTGGAACTACTTATACAGAACAAGATAGTGGTACTCCTACATTAAGTAAAGTTAGTGGAGCTGCAACATTAAATAGTAAAACTGTTAATTATGGTAATAATACTTCTACTAATTCTCGTAGTTCGGTATTTAGAGCTACTATAGATAGTGCTACTAAAGATATTACTATTACTCAATCTGCTGGTAGTTTAGTTTATCAAAATGTAATATATCATACTACATATTATGGAACTGGTCCAGATACCGGTATTGATAGTACCACTTATCCTAATGTATGTGAAATTGATAAGGATATATCTTCAAAAGGAGAATTAATATATGTATATTATAAGATATATACTACTCAAAAATATACTTGGAATGGAGTAGAAGGAAGTGGCGGTACTACTTATAAATATTATACTGCCAGTGATATTGTAACTATTAGTAAAGTTAATTGTGATGTACTAGTTGGTAATGACAGTACAGTAGGTGATAATATGATAGCTTTTGGAATACAAGTTTTATCTAATTCTTCTACTAGTAGTAGAACATGGTATGTTGAATGGAGATGGCTAGGTTCACAAAATAATACTACTAGAGGTACTCAACAAGGTAGTCCTGTAGTTGGTCGTTTTTGCATACAAAATAATAAGTTTACTACTACTAATGTTGCATTACCTGTTTATATAAATAGTATGAATGTAGATGCTATATATGATGGAGAAACAACTTATAATAATATTATTAGTAGTCCTGTTAGTGTTTACGTATATATTCCTACTAATGTTAGTACATTTTATTCTGGTAAATTACAATTTTGGTTTGAACATGAAGATGGTAGCGGTGATAAATATAACTGTGGTTTAAGTAATTATAGTACAGTTAGTGGTATTAGTATAAGTAATAACGGCACTATTATTGGTGTTAATTCTAATACTACTGTTTCCGGTTTTACTATACTATGTCAATTTACTATGACTTCTAATAATATAGTATTTAATGTAAGAGTTTTGGTTGAAGCATGATGAAAATATTATTCAATATAACAATGTTAGTGATAACTATATTGTTTATTTACTTATTAAAATTATTCAAATTAATTATATAGCTATGAATGATAAACAATTATATGAAAAACTAAGTCAGAATAATTATGATAAAGTATTTCCTATTACTTATCTTCAAAATATTCTTGATAAAGATACAAACAATAATTTAACTGTTGTTCTTTCTAGATTTAATCATCTATGGATTCCATATCAAGGAACTAGAGTTAACACTCGTAAAGCTGTACCTGCTATATTTAGACGTAATAGTCTTACTATAAGTTATTATGACGCAGAACATAATATATCTGTAACTGAAAATTATATAGGTAGTAATATGCAAGCTGGTGTTGAAGCTAGTTGGGTTTCTGATGATAATTGGACTAAAATTCTTAGTGAAAAATATCTTGAAGAATCTGGTGCTAAAATTCCAATTGCTGATGGAACTATTGATTGGAATATGCTTAACGAAGCTCTTAAGCAAATGATTGCTGCTGATGGTAAAGTTACTATTATTAATTATCCTGATGAAGAGGATATTACTCTTCGATTAACTCCTGGTTGTTGTAATGTAAATCGTCTTAGTCTTAAAGATAGACATTATGAGCCTGAATATAAAAGCGGTAAAGGATATAAAATAATTCGCAGGGTTTTACTCCCCGTGGAGGATGATGCTAGTAATGCAGAACAGCTTTTATTTGATGGTTTTCTTGATGATACTTATTGTGAACAATATGGTCAAATAATTCTTAATACTGATAAATATGAAGTTATTAGAACAGATTTAGGTAATACTGCTGGAGTTTATTATGATACTTATCATAAATTATTTGTTCTTAGAGTTAAGACTATTCATGATGGAGTTGGTTTTTATAATTATTATACTAGATGGACTATTGTAGAACCTACTGATAGAGTTCATCCTCTACGGGGGGTCAACACTCCTGTTTATGGAAATAGTGAAGATTATAATATTTATAATACTTGTCTTTCTGATGAACGTCCAAGACTTGGTATTATATATGTTAATTCAGTAGATAATATTAAATATTATTTTAATGAAGAAAATTTAGTTCAAGTTAAGAATAATATTTATCTTAATTATAAAGCTGTTCTTACTCAAGATATGCTTAACGAAGAAAATACTCGTTATATTATTCGTTATGCTTTTGATTTAAGTGGTAAAACTATTACAATGCCTGTTGGTTGTGAACTTGTATTTGAAGGTGGTATTATTGAGAATGGTACTATTGATTTAAATGGTTGTAAACTTGCTGGTATAATAGGTCAAGAATCTGAATATCTTCTTAATGTAACTTGTAGTAATTGGGCTAAAGGTCAGATTGAATATCGTAATGGAAAGATTTGTTATTGGAATGGTACTGAATGGAGAGTAATGGGTGATACTTCTTCTATGGAAAGTTATACTAAAGAAGAGATTAATAATATGTTTAAAAATTATTATACTAAGTCTGAAACTTATAATAAAGAAGAAGTTAATAATTTACTTAATAGATATGTTACTAATGATACATTTAATAATTTTAAAAAAGAAATAAATCAAACTATTACTAATAGTGTTAATCTTGACAAGATTCAAAAAGCTATTAATGATGGATGCGGAGTTAATATGACTATGCCTAGTGCAAATAATAATAAACTTAGTCTTCCAATTTGGACAGGAACTGCTACCCAATATGCAACTATTACCCCAGTTGATGGAATGACTTATAATATTGTTGATGAATAATGGGACTTAATCTTGGACGTCCGGGAGGAATTGCTCAAGCACTTAAGAAGAGAACAGTAGGTCAAACTAATATTGCTCATGTTTATGATGGAGCTAATCATATTTGGCCTACTGCTGTTATTCATTTTAGTGATTTTACTAGTGTTCAACTTCGATACATTTGGGGTAGTGATGATGGTAGAGATTTGGATACTAAATCATATTATGTTAATTCTCCTATTAATAGTTTAAATTATACAGCTGTTGGTTGGAGTTGGAATGGTAATCAAATTCCTTATTTATATTGGGGTGGTGATAATACTAGTTCTGGTGCTGAATGTGTTATGTTCAATATTGAATCTATGATTGACCTTGAAGATAAAATGCCTGATATAATGAAAATGAATCTTTGTGCTAATTGGTTTGGAAGTTTAAGTAGAGGTCATGTTACTGTTGAATGTACTGCGTATAAAGGTGGAGTTATTGTTCATGCTTGGCAATTAGATAATCGTGAAATTGATACTGATGATAGAGGGATTTACATTTTCCCTTTAGCTGATGGAACTATTAATATGCCAGATGGAAGTGGAGGATATAAAGAATGTTGGTATGGAGAAGTTGTTAAAAGAGTTGCTAAATCTAATAATGAAATAAAATACTTTAGAGTTAATCCTATTGATGATAAAATTATTGGTTTAGATAATATCAAAATAGTTCGTAATGGTGGTGGATTAATTCATGGTGATGGTTATAGTTGGTATGAAAATAAACCTAATGATAAATATAAAATTTGGAATAACCAAGTTAATACAACTGGTACTCCTTTATCTCTTAATAAGCCAACTCTTAATATAACTAGCGATGATAATTATACTTATGAATATCATACAGCTTTGTTAAATGAAGATAACACTGTTTATAATGATAATTATACTGATGACTATGAATTTAGATTTGGTTTTGTTGCAGGTAATTCTGAATTTAGAGGACAACAAACTATTCAATGTTATGTAGGTACACAAGGTGGTAAAGCTGATGATGGTAAGACTTCAATAGGTGAAATAAAATATACTAAACTTAATAAAATTGGTGAGTTAGCTATATATAGCCCTATTGAAAGTTAAAATAATGTTAATTACCAAACAAAGATAACGGTTTAAGTGCTATGGATTATGTAGTTCAAACTACAAATATTAATCTATTTTTTTAACTTAAACCTTAATTTATTATGCAAGTAATTGAAAAAGTGAAAGTTGTTCCAGAGGGCTATAATGGTGCTGGAATGAATTATGACGGTGGTAATCGTCGTGATGTAAACGGTAAGGCTAATGCAGGTTTAACTCTTGGTATTATCGGTACTGCACTTGGTGCTTGGGCTTTGTTTGGTAATCGTCGTTCTGCTGGTGCTAGTATTTTAGGTGGCGCTGGTGGTGGAATGTTTGGTGTTTATATTGATGGACGTAATCGTACTGATGCTCTTATTGAGAAAAATAACACTGACCATTTTAATCTTTACAAATATACTCGTGATGCTGATGATGATATCCGTAAAGAGTTATCTGATTTGAAAGCTGAATTGGCTGTTACTAAAGCTATTCGTCCTTATCAAGATAAACTTATCCAATGCGAAATGGAAAAGATGTTTACGGCTGGTATCAACTATACTGATAGAAAGACTTGTAATGTTATCTATGGTGTAGTTACTCTTCCAAATGAACCTACTGTTACTGGTCTAGTTGGGCGTAATGCTTGTGGATGTTTACCATGTGGTTTTACTCAACCTGCTAGCGGAACTCCTGCTCAGTAATATTACTAAGTTTGATTAAGAACATAAAATTGAAAGAGATATGATACCTGTTAATCAATTCATACTAGGTAGTAGTGACCCTTTGCTATATCCTAGTGAAAAAAAATGACTAATAGCATTGATGAACAAATTGCTTTTCTTCAAAGTCAGGTCGAGGTATTCTCGATGAATTTCGTGAATTTCTTGATGCTCGTGGAGGACGTGGCGGTAGAGGTGGTAGAAGCGGTCGAGGTGGAATGAGAAATCGTATTGGTTATGATACTTATGATACTTATGGTCGCCCTAGTCATAAAGATGACAAAGAAGAAAAGATTTTAACTATGCTTATGAGCGGTGGATATAATGACGATGGCTATCATTTTAATGAGTATGAAGCTAAAGAAGTTGTAGAACAAATGTATCATGTTAAAGACAATAAGAAATATATTGGTGAAAAATATGATATGAATAAAGCTCATGAAATTTGTGAACGCTATAAAGAAGTATTACCTAATGATGTTGAACCTTGCGATGTTTATGTTGCAATTAATGCTCAATATCATGATTATGCTAAATTATTTGAAGAATGGTTTGGTGGTAATATAGATAATAAAGTGTTTGAAAGTGCTATTACATTTTGGTTTAAAGATGTAGATTTTGATGGTGATAAAGTGTGGGAATATTTTCACATGAATAACTAATCATTATTGTAAAACTGTAAAAGGGAATTATCTTCGGATAGTTCCCTTTTTTATTTATCTAAATTTTAGTATGGACAGATTTATTGATGTAATTGTAGATGGAATCCTTAGTAATTTTGATTTTGGATTTATGTTTATTGTTAATGTTCTAACTTATATTATTATTAAAACTATTGATTATTTTAATGGTGATAATAAAGTTCCTACTTGGCAAAAAAGATGTGTATTAGTTATAAGTATTGCTGCTATGATTAGTATTTATATTACAGCTGGTTATGATAATACTATTATGCTTGTTAATAGTGCTGTTCTTGCTCCTGTGTTTTGGAGTTGGGTTGTTAGTCCTATTCTAAAGAAACTTGGAGTTGGCTATAAAGATATTGATAATACTATTGGTTAAGATTGTATGAGATTGATTAGCTAGGTTTGACTGACTAATTTAAGCCTGCTCCATCCTCTACGGGGAGTATAGCTTGCCGAATTTGGCTAGTTTTAAACCTAGCTGATTAACTGTACATGATTTAATGAAAGTCTTGTTATGAGCCTAAAAAGTGGCTTTATGAACGTACATAAATATTTACAATATTAAATTTTAAAATATCTTCATTCTTCAGGCTGTACGTCGTCTTGATCAGCTTATTCTTGACTATATTGCCATCAACCATGATGACCGCCAGCAATGTGGTCTCATCAACCTGTGACAACTGGATGAACTTTACTGTGTTGTTGTACTGTGGCATCGTAACCAGTGTTGCGTACTGAGTGTTAGTCGCAAGCACCTTTGCCACCTGCTTGAGAAGCTTCTCAAGCTTATCAACTCTCTGCAGCAGATTCTCTCTCTCTGTCTGATTCTCTGCTTTCTCTTCATTCCTGTCTGCCATGATGCTGTCAACATAAAACCTGTAACCTGCATCCGTCGGAACTCTTCCTGCCGATGCATGTGGCTGGCATATAAAACCCATGTCCTCAAGATCTGACATCTCATTTCTTATGGTAGCCGGGCTGACATTCATGTCGGCCAGCTTGGAAATGGTTCTCGATCCAACGGGCTCTCCAGTCTCCAGGTAATTCGAAAC
>OGUM01002521.1_pt1 | contig 10444 bp, 6 predicted proteins | sample 1553631 | NCBI WGS metagenome assembly OGUM01 (sample SAMEA2580228, study PRJEB22360) | human gut metagenome | biome: human gut; feature: human-associated habitat; material: faeces | place: Denmark | collected 2008/2010 | reverse complement strand
CCAGTAGGGCAGCCCCAGCGGCAGAGCGAGGTCGGGCCAGCCGATGCACAGGGGCACGCACCCCAGCATCCCGGCCAGAAACAGGCTGCCCACGCTGCCCAGCCGCAGCTTTGCGGGCGGGAAGTTCCAGAGCAGGAAGGCCATCAGGGCACCGGCCAGTGCGGCGGGCAGAACGCCCAGCGGGAACCAGCCCAGCAGGGTCATCACCCCCATCAGGCCCAGCATGGCCGCAAAGGATGTGCCGCAGACGATGCCGTCCATGCCATCGGCAATGCGGGCACACTCGGCCAGTGCGACCAGCAGCCCTTCCCACAGCAGCGGGGCGGCAATGCCCAGATCGACATAGCCCACGCCCGGCAGGGTGATCCCGGCTGCAAGGCAGCCTTTGGCTCCCAGCAGCACCAGCACCACGGCACCGGCAGCGGCTTCCAACCCAGGGGGGGGGGCCCGCCGCAGGCCCAGCACAGAACGGCTGCGGATGCGGGCCAGATCCTCCAGCAGACCCACGCCGCCAAAGAGCAGAGCTCCCAGCAGCGCTGTGAGCAGCCGGACCGAGAACAGGCTCTCGGCCCCCAGCAGCTCAGGCTGAGCCACACAGGCGGCTGTCCAGCCCACACCCACAGCAGCCAGCACCCCCACCATCAGGCAGAGCCCGCCCATGGTGGGGGCCTGCGGCGGGGGCTCCCGCCCGGCGCCCCGGGCCTCCAAAATGCAGGCGGGCGCTCCGGCTCGGCATCCGGTGCTTCCTGCTTGGGTGATGGTGCCTGCCGGGCCTTGGGCTCATCCCAGCGTCCCTGGAACGCCCGCAGCAGTGGCACCATCAGATTCCCGAGCGCCGCCGTGAGGAAGAACCCCAGCGTTGAGGCGGCGATCAAGGCGAAACGAATCATAGCTCGATGTTACTCCTTGTAAAAGATCTCCAGCACTTTTTCCAGTGCCATGCCGCGGCTGGCCTTGACCAGCAGGGCATCGCCGGGCTGCATTTTGTTCAGCAGGGCCTCGGCGGCCTGAGCGTAGGTGTCGGCATGGAGGGTGGGCAGCCCCTTGGCAGCAGCCACCACGGCAATGCGCTTGGCCTGCTCGCCATAGGTGACGAGGTAGTCCACCTTGTTCTCCACGGCCTGACGGCCCACCTCCTCGTGGGCAGCGCGGCTGATATCGCCCAGCTCCAGCATATCGCCCAGCAGGGCAAAGCGGCGCTTGCAGGGATACTCCCTGAACATGGCCAGCGCGGCCTTCATGCTGTCAGGGTTGGCGTTGTAACAATCCTCAATGACATCCACGCCTCTGGCGTGCACCACCTTCTGGCGCATTCCGGTCTGCTCAAAGTCGGCCAGACCGGCAATGACCCGGCGGGCATTCAGCCCCAGACGGGTGGCGGCGCAGTAGGCAGCCAGTGCGTTGGCCACATTATGCCGGCCCATGGCGGGGATCTTTACGAGGAAAGTCCCCTCCTCGTGATCCTCCAGCACAAAGCTCATGCCCTTTTCATCCTGCTGGATGGACAGGGCACAGACATCAGCGTTCTCATCGCCCAGGCTGAACCAGACCGGGCGGACATGGTCGGGCAGAACGGCCTTGCGCAGGAAGGGGTCGTCCCCGTTCAGCACCAGCGGAGCACCCTCCGGCAGACCGGCGCAGATCTCCAGCTTTGCCTTGCAGATGTTCTCCTGACTGCCCAGATTGCCGATGTGGGACACCCCGATGCAGGTGATGATGCCTACATCCGGGCGGGCGCACTTGCTCAGGCGCTCGATCTCCCCGGCGTGGCTCATTCCCATCTCCACCACGGCGTACTGGGTCTCTTTGCCGATGCGGAACATGGTGCGGGGCAGGCCCAGCTCATTGTTCTGGTTGCCCTCGGTCTTGATGGTACTGCCAAAGCCTGCAATGGCGGCGTAGGTCATCTGCTTGGTGGTGGTCTTGCCCACGCTGCCGGTCACGCCCACCACTTTGGGGTGGAACTGGCTGCGATAATTGGCACCCAGCACCATCATGGCGTGGTAGCTGTCCGGGCAGATCACACTCTTCTCCTCCGGCACGCCTTCCACGGGGTGGTTCAGCACCACGCAGAGCGCGCCGTTTTCCAGCGCCTTGGCGGCAAAATCATGGCCGTCGAATTTTTCGCCCGGGAACGCCACAAAGATGCACCCGGGGCAGACCTCACGGCTGTCGGTGGTCACCAGCGTGACCGGGGTCTCGCACTGGGCCAGCGCGTTGACGGCCAGGCCCTCCAACAGGATGTTTGCTGCAATTGCTTCCATACTCTCATTCCCCTTTATCCACAGATCAGATGTACGATGGTTCCCTGCTGGACGCTGGAGCCGGGTGCCTCACTCTGGCTCTGGACCGTGCCGGAGCCTTCGACTGTGCAGTTGAGCCCTGCGGCGTTCAGCATCTGCCGGGCAAAGTCCGCGCTCTTGCCGGTCACGTCCGGCACCTCGGCGTGCTTGCCCTCATAGGTATCGGTATACAGATAAACAGTGGTGCCGTAGGGCACCTCTGCCCCCGCGCGGGGGTACTGGTAGGTAACAAGGGCGGCGGTCTGGTCGGATTCGCTCTCGGCCAGGTGATGCTTCAAGCCCTTGATGTTCAGCTGCACCTGCGCGTTGCTCCACTCCTTGCCCGTCAGGTTGGGCACCTTGACGGTGGTGCCGCTGCGGTCCACGCCGTCGGTGGCGATGCCCAGATAGGGCGCGATCTCACTGATGATGTTGCCTACCACCGGAGCCGCCAGAATGGAGGAATAGTCGGTGCGGGCATTGTTGGGGTCGTCCAGCATGACATAGACCAGGATCTCCGGGTCGTTGGCGGGCAGGACAGCCGCAAAGGATGCCACCTTCTTGTAGTCGCCATCGGCGCGGCGGTCCATGTTCAGCTGCTCGGAGGTGCCGGACTTGCCGCCGATGCGGTAACCTGCAACGTAAGCGTTGCCGCCGCCGCCCTGGGTGCCGTCGCCCACCTCAAACTCCATGATCTGGCGGATGGTCTCGCTGGCGCTCTCGCTGATGACCTGACGGCGGATGTTGGTGCCGATCTCCTGCACCACATTGCCGTTCTGGTCCGTGATCTTATCCACCACATGGGGGGTGACCAGATAGCCGCCGTTGACTGCCGCCGAGACGGCGGTGCACACCTGCAGCGGGGTCACGGCCATGGCCTGACCAAAGGCGGAGGAAGCCAGCTCCACCTCGCCCAGACGGCTTTTGCTGTAATACTGCATGAAGCTGGTCTCATTGGGCAGGTCCACACCGGTGCGCTCGGTAAAGCCGAAGGCATCAAAGTAATCATAGAACAGGCTGGAACCCACGCGCTGGCCCAGCTGGACAAAGTAGATGTTGCAGCTGTTGCGCAGGGCCTCGGCCAGATTCTGGGCCCCGTGCGCCTTTCTGCCGGCGCAGTGGTAGGTCTGCTTTGCCACGCTGTACGCGCCGGAGCAGTTCAGGGTGGTGTAATAGGTCGCCTTGCCGCTGTCCACACCCATGGCGGCGGTGATGACCTTGAACACGCTTCCGGGGTAGTACAGCTCGGTGATGGTCTTGTTCTTCCACTGGATATCCCGGTAGGTGCCGGTGTAGTCGGCCTCCTCATCCGCGATCTTCTGGCCGTTCTCGTCCCGCAGGTAGTTGCCGTTCTCGTCTTTTTTGTAGATGGTGTACAGCTCCGGCTCAGCCTGCACCTGCTCCGTCAGGTAGGCCAGATTGGCACTGAAATCCTGCGGGTCATTGGGGTCAAAGTCCGGCTTGGAGGCCATGGCAAGGATGGCACCGGTCTTGACGTTCATCACAATGGCGCAGCCGCGGTTCTCAACGGTGTTGGCCGCCACGGCCTCGTTCAGGTAGCGCTCCACCACCTCCTGAATGTTCACATCCAGTGAGAGCACCAGATTGGAACCGTCCTTGGCGGCGTAGGTGGTGGCATTTTCATCGGCAATGGCATTGCCGTAGGCGTTGCGCAGGGTGATGGTGCGGCCATTCACACCGGCCAGTGTGGACTCATAGGAGTTTTCCAGACCGTACACGCCCTGACCGTCCGCATTGCAGAAGCCCAGCACGGCGGCGGCAAAGCGGCCGTAGGGGTAATCCCGCTGGAAGCCCTTGGAGGCCGACACCGACACCCGCCCCTTGCGGACAGTGGGGGTGCCGTCGTCGCTCTCCTCCTGGCCCAGGCCCAGCTTGCCCAGGATCTTTTCCAGCGCACCGGCGGATTTTCCGCTCTTGCTGTGGGCCTTGTTGTAGGTCTTGACGTACTCCTCAATGGAGAGCTTGATGGCATTGTTGACCTTGGTGGCCAGCACCTGATAGGAGCTTTCGTTTTGGGAGAGGGCATCGCAGACCGCCTGATACTGGGTCTGGTACTCTGCCGAAGTGGTGTCCACGCTGTCCAGACTCTCGCCGTCGCCCGAAAGCAGGCGCAGGGTGATCTGGGTGCAGACCTCCTTCATGGCGGCCTCATCGATGGTGCGGGTCTCCGCCTTGGTGTCCTGATCGGTAGTGGTGGTATACAGGGCCGTGCTGTAAGAGGGGTCGGCCCAGATGGTCCAGACCACGCTGGTGGAAGCCAGCGTGATGCCGCTGGTGTCGTAGATCTCACCGCGGGTGGCCTGAATGGTGCTGTCCAGCAGCTGCTGCTCGGCGGCGTACTGGCGGTAGGTGGCACCGTCGCGGATCTGGATCTTGTACAGGCTGTAGATCACGGTCAGCGCGGCGACCACCACAAGAAGCACGGCGGCACCAAAGCTGATATGACGCAGCCGGGCACTGAGCCGTGCGTGCGGGTCCGCACTGCGGCGGCGGACGCTGTTCTTTTTGGGATTGGAGGATGGTGTTTGCATTGCGTACTCCCGAAGAAAACCGAAAAAGCGTGCGCTGCCGCACGCTTTTCGTTGTTTGGTTTATTTTGCCGTTCTGACAGAGGCAAGAATGGTCATTGCCCCATCGTGGAGCAGATCCGACCACTGCCGCACAGCGGATGCCTTGCGCACCAGAACGCTGCCCTCATCCAGCCGGATGTAGGTGATCTGGCTCTGGTCGATCTTCATCAGCCCCAGGCGTGTGGCAGTCTCCTCAACACTTGTGATGTTGGTGCGGCTGTTCAGGGCACTGTTGTAGTATGTATACTGGCTCTGCTCGCTCACAAGCTCTGCCTTGGCGCTCTGGATCTGAGAGTTCAGCTCCACCAGCTGTGCCTCGCTCCACAGCAGGCTCACCGCAAAGCCCACCAGCAAAGCCGCGCCCACCAGCTGCAGCGCGTGCTGCATGGCAGCCCGCACGGGGTTCAGCCGCTTTTTGCCGCCCTTTTCTACCCGCAGCGGGACTTTTGGCTGTGCCTGCGGCGCTCTTCTGCGCCGGACCTCTGTCATATCGTATGCTGCCTGACCCATGGTGATCTCCTCCTCACATCTCCGGGGCTGTGCCGCCCTCAGATCTTTTCCAAAACCCGCAGGTGGGCCGAGCGGCTGCGCCGGTTCTCTTCCAGCTCCTGCGTGTTGGCTTCAATGGGTTTGCGTGTGATCAGCTTTGCCTTGGCCTTGCCGCCGCAGACGCACACCGGGAACTCCGGCGGGCAGGTGCAGGCGGTGGACCAGCGGCGGAACTTGTTTTTGACCAGCCGGTCCTCCAGCGAGTGGAAGGTGATCACGCAAAGTCTTCCACCCGGTGCGAGATGCGCAAAAATGGTATCCAGCCCCTCTTCCAGTGCGTCCAGCTCATGGTTTACCGCAATGCGCAGTGCCTGGAAGGTGCGGCGGGAGGGGTTTTTGTTCTTCCGGCGCTCCGCCGGGGGCATGGCGCTGGCCACGATATCCGCCAGCTGCAATGTCGTTTCAATGGGGGCAGTTTCCCGGGCTTCCACGATCCTGCCCGCGATCTGCCAGGCGAAGGGCTCCTCGCCGTAATCCCGCAGGATGCGGGCCAGCTCCTCCCGGCGGGCCCGGCGGTAATCGTAGTACTGCTGCAGCTTTTCCCGCAGCGGGATCTCGGTATGCAGGGCCAGGAAAAAGTGCTGGCGGCCGTTTTCCCGGCCGGCCTTAAAGTAGGCCTTCAGCTCCTCATAGCGGACCACCACATTCTTCTCGCGGGCAAAGGTCCTTATCTTGACCATGAGGTGGGTGGAATAGACGAAATCGATGGCGAAAACGCCGAAAAACGCGCCGATGACAAAGGAAAACGCCAAATTGCGGGAAAGCCAATCCAGTGCCCGCAAAATGAAAGGATCCACAAAGAAATAATAGGCCGCGCCCATCACTGCCCAAATGGCGGAAAACAGGGGGCAAATAAGACCATTCACATTACCCCAGCGGCGGCTGTAATCCCACAGACGGGCATTCATCACCTTCAGCAGCAGGATGCCGGCAATGTACTCGATGGCGGTCATGGCGGCGGCCATCAGCACCAGCATGGCAATGTGGTTCCACACAGGGTTGGCGATCTGGCGGCTTTCCGAAAGGCGGGAAACCAGGTACAGGATGCAAAGCCCGGTGCCGTACAGCGGCACATACGGCCCCACCATAAAGCCGGGGTTGATCCACTTGCGCTCGGGATTATTGCCGGAAATAAAGCGCCGGAAGAAAAGCTCCAGCACCCAGCCCAGCGAAGAACCGATATAGAACAAAAAAGCCAGCTTCAAGAAGGTATTCATAAGGCCCTCCGGTCACGGTTTTTGGCGGCCATGCCGCGCTGGGGAAAATTATATCACATCTTCGGCCGGGGTTCAACTCACACATGGGATAGAATGGGGGCAGCGGCAGGTTTTGAACCTACTGCTGCCCCCAGAGAGGTAAGTGAGGATGGCTGTTTAGAAGCAGCGGGTGCCTGCATACAGGCACAGAGCCCCAAGCGCCAGGAGAGCCAAGCCGGGCAGCGGCTGACCCACCGGGGCCGCGCCGGTATTGGGGTTGCTGGCGGGAGTGCTTTCACCGGACTGGGAAGGAACGATGATCACCACACCGCTGCCGCTTTCGGTCCACAGGATGATGGAGCCGCGGATTACTTCAAAGTGCTCATAGTCATCCGGACGGAAGATCCACTCGTAGGCTGTCCCTTTTTCGACTTTCACGCTTTCTGGGTCACCATCAACTGCCCACATTACATCACCAGGCACAGAGAATGCATTATTATCGGCATTGAGGTGGGCATCGGCCAGGGTCTTGCCGCTGGAGGTGATGGGGGTGTAATTGGGGGTGCCAGTGGGGGTGGCCATGGTGAGGGCGATATTTACAGTGACGGTGGCATCCTCGTGGTTCTTGGAATAGGCCTCATTATAACCAACTTGCATGGTTATTGTAATGGTTTGGCCTACGCTCAAGCCCTCAGCCAGCTGATAAGTAATGGCGCCAGTATTAACATCCACACCCCAGCCACTTTTTATCGTGTTTTCGGGAGAATAAGTTCCTGAGTGGAAACGCAGCGTTCCTGCATCCGCTTTCAGCTGATCCAATGCCGTACCAATGGATTCATAGATATTGATGGTCTTGCTGGCGGTATCATTAAAGACCTGGTTCACATTGATGGTGCCCAGCTGGGGGCCATCCGCTTTGGCAACAATCACCTTGACATTCCCACTGGTGAGGGAGTAGGTGCCAACGGTAGCTGTGCAGCAGTAATCGTAGTCCCCCGCGTTCAGGCCGGTTTCCACTGTATAGGTTTGGGCGGTAGCATTATCAATCGCGGTTTTCTTGCTGCCGTTTACCTTGTACCACTGGTAGGTCACACCGGTCACATTGTCCGGGGTAATGGCCGGGGTAATGGCCGCGGTAAGAACAGGAGCCTGTTCGGCGGTGTAGCCGTATTTGGCGTTGTTATGGTCTTTTACGGACGCAGTAACACTTTTGATGGGGGCTTCCTTAACAGTATCACCATCAAATACATAGCCGGGGCCCAACAGGGTGTTCTTATCAGTGACTCCGGTAATTTCGCCGTAGGTGCCGCCGGAGAGTTCTACTTTGGCGTTGGCGGATATCTTCAGAGTGGTGACGGTCAGATTTCCCTCGATCTTCACTGTGCCGCCAGTGACATTGATAGTGCTAACAGTGGAAGATTTGCTATCAAGTGTGTTAGTGATAGTCAGTGTGCCGCCATTTACCTTAATGCTACCGGTCAAGTTATTGCCTGCAAGGTTGAGTGTCGCAAGGGAACCTTCAAAGCTCACAGCATCAGCAATGTCTTTCATAGAGAAAAGTTTCGTTTCGGTGCTGCTATTTTCGCTTTTCACATAGTCAAAAGCAGCTTGCAAAGTGGTGGCGCAGCTACTACGGGACGAGTCATAAAAGGAAACAGCCAACTCTGCACTACAAAAGTCACATTTTCCATCTTTAGCGTTATTGTTTAAACCATCATCACGGTGCTGGATGCTTCTGCTTGTATCAACATAACCGCAATTGTCACATTTAGGGCTGTGGTTTATGCCATTGGCATTAGGTGCCCACAGGTTTTCATCGTAGGTGTGTGCGCCATCGGCACATTCCGTCGCCAGTGCTACAACAGACAGCATGGTGACACACAGCACGGCGGCCAGCAAAATACTACTTACTCGTTTCTTCATACGCTCCTCCAGAATTACAGTTTTTTTATTCTACCAGCCACAGGCGGCGGGCGGCGGTTTTGGCCTCGCTGCGGCGGCTGACATTCAACTTGGTGAGGATATGGCTGACATGGGTTTTTACCGTGGGCAGCTTGATATCCAAAATGCGGCCGATCTCGGCATTGCTTTTATCGGCGCACATCAGGCGCAGCACCTGCAGCTCGGTGGCGGTCATTTCCTCGCCGGGGGGCAGGGGCGGCACCAGGAAGTAGGGATACCGGGCGGCCTGCACCCGGGCAAAGGCCACCACCTGCCGGTACCAGCTCTCTTCCTCCGGGCTGGGCAGGGCCTGCAGCAGGGGCAGCAGGGCGGCGCCGCAGCAGCTTACCGGACGGATGAACCCCAACCCGGCGGCAATGCGCAGGGCATCGGTAAGGCTTTGCTGCCAGGCTTCGTCCTTTAGCCGGTACTGGGCCACGGCCCGCAAAAGCAGCAGGGTGGTGTGATCCATCTTCCGCTGGCAGGCGATGCAGTAGGGTTCCAGCGGAGCCAGGGTAAGCAGGGCGGCCTGCGGCCGGCCCTGAGCAAGCTCCGCCATAGCCTGAGTAAAGTACTGGTAGCGCTTCATGATATTGATGCTGAGGGGGTCGCGCGGGGCCTTTTCCCGGTACCAGCTATCTACGGCATCGGTATCGCCAGTCCGCAGGTCAACGCGGCACAGCATGGCATCGATATTGGGCAAAAATCGGCTTTGGCCGCCTTCCGCGAAGCGCTGCCGCAGGCTTTCCAGCGTCCTGCGGGCATCCTGGGAGTGGCCGGCCGCCAACTGGCTGCGGGCCAGCAGGCCCACCGCGGCGAATTCAATATCCGGGGTGCCGTCCCGCTGGATCTCCCCCAATCGGGGCATCAGGGCCAGCATACGGGCGGTGATGTCCTCGCCTTTTTCAAACTTGCTTTCGGCAATGGCGCAATCCGGCAGACCCACGCCATCCCGGCCCAAAATGGCCTCCACCGGGACACGGATGGTCTGATAAAGCAGGTCATCCCGGCGGCTCCATTCGCTGAAGTCCTTGCCGCCGTTCATAATGCTGGGCAGGGCGCTGGTGACCGAAAAGGCCGGCAGGGTCACTTCCTTATTGACCAGCAGCCGGTAGGCCGCGGGGATGATGGCGGTGAGATCGGTGACGCCGCGCTGCGGCAGGGAGATATCCAACCAGGCCAGCCGGCCCCGGGCCTGCCGCCCGGCCGCGTCGCTTTTGGCACGGCAGCGGGCAAACTGAGAAAGCGCCTGGTACCAGCGCTCGCTGCCCTCATAATCGGCCGCCAGGGCGCACAGCATACTCATGCCCTGCATCAGCGCTGGGGAGGCGGCGATCTCCTGCTCCGGCAGGCTGCGGTAGTATTTCTCCATCTCGCTGTAATGGCCCATGCCGGGATGAAGCTCGGCATTGCGCACCAGAAGCTCGGAGACCTTGGAATGATCCCCTGCCATGGTGTAGCACTCCAGCGCATGGCTGTAATCCTCTTTCAGCTCGTAGTAGAGGCCGCCACGGCCCAGAACGGTGCGGCGCTTTTCCTCGCTGTATTCCCGGTCCATCTCCCACAGCAAAAAGGTGCGGAACTGCGACCAAAACCGGAACCGCTGCACATCATCGGGGCGCAGCATGGTGGTATTGTGCTGAAGCCAGGCCAGGCGTTCCCCGGCGTGGGGATCGCCGCTGACCATACGGGCCAGCTCGGCATCGAAGCTCTCAAAGGGGGCAAGCTCCAGCAAAAAACGGCGAATGGGCAGATCGAACCGGCGGTAAACCGCCGCCTCGAAGTAGAAAAAGACCTCGTGGTAGCCCTGGGCGATGAGCTCCGGGCCATAGGGGCGGCCGCCGACCATGCAGTGGGCGATGACCGCCCCGCCCAGCGGGTAGCC
>OGUM01002520.1_pt1 | contig 10446 bp, 7 predicted proteins | sample 1553631 | NCBI WGS metagenome assembly OGUM01 (sample SAMEA2580228, study PRJEB22360) | human gut metagenome | biome: human gut; feature: human-associated habitat; material: faeces | place: Denmark | collected 2008/2010 | reverse complement strand
AGGCCGACCAGACCGTCCAGATCCTGAGGTACAGACCAGAAATATTGCCAGCCATTACTTTCACAGATATCTTCGGTATAGTCGTCGGGGCTGAAGTTTGCAGCGAAGTTCCCTTTCTCGTCACGCGGCTGCATGAAAGAAGTGGCCGGATTATAAACATTCCGGTAGTTCTGAGCACGTTTGTAGAATTCATCGGCGATCTCTTTCTTGCCCATCTTCTTTGCCATTGTTGCAATACAATAATCATCATAAGCATATTCCAATGTCTTGGATAACGACCAGTTCTCCCATTTCTTGGGATCGCCGTAGGCCGGGACATACCCTAACTTCTTGTAATCACCGATTCCCCGGTAATCATCACGGTTGGCCGTAGCAATACAAGCCTCAAGTGCTTTTTCCGGATCGAAATTGCCGATACCTTTCAGATACGCATCCACAATTACGGGAACGGCATGATATCCGATCATCATATTGGTTTCCCAGCCATACAAATTCCACAATGGCAAAGCCCCGTTCTGTTCATAGAATTTCAAGAAACCTTTGATCATATCATTTGCACGTTCTGGTTCGGTATAGGTAAATAGCGGATGAGAAGCGCGATAAGTATCCCACAACGAGAAAGTGGAATAGTTCGTCCATCCGTCCGCTTTATGGATCTGCTGATCCGGGCCGTAATAGGAACCATCCACATCACTGTAAATTGTCGGAGCGATCATGGAATGGTACAAAGCAGTATAGAACTTCACCAGGTCATCAGTATCCGAGCTTTTCACCTCTATTTTAGAAAGCTGCTTGTTCCATGTTTTGGCAGCCTGCGCTTGATAATAATCGAAATCGTCTTTCGAAACCTCCGCACGCAGGTTCTTGCCTGCTCCTTCCATACTGACACCGGATATACCTGTCGTTACTAAAATTTCCTCATCTTTCTCCGTATTGAAATCGAAACGGGCAATATAGGCCGTACCGATCCTGCCACGATCTTTCGTTACGATAGAAGTTGTGTCCATATGGCAAGCCATGAAAGGTTTCGAGAAACGAGTCTCAAAATAAACATGCTGCAAAGGAGACCAGCCTTGCGAAAAACGATATCCCCGGATCGTCATCGAATCGACCACTTCTATATACGAATCCAACGTGAAGTCCCAGTTCATCGCCTTTTTGAGGTTCAAGAATACGGATGCCTCTGCTTTGGGGAACGTATAACGCTGAATACCGCAACGTTCAGTCGCGGTCAACTCGACATTAATATTGTAATCTTTCAGCAGCACACGGTAATAGCCAGCCGAAGCCATCTCGTCATTGTGCGAAAAAGTCGAATAGACGCCCAAAGGAGCAGGTGCCTCCTTATATGGACGAGTCACCGGCATGAAAGAGATATCGTACAAATCGCCCGCACCTGTCCCTGACAAATGGGTATGGCTGAAACCGGCGATAGTCGTGTCGGGATAAAAATAACCGGAAATACGGTCCCAACCGGGAAGCCCGTTGTCAGGACTCAACTGAACCATTCCGAAAGGGACTTGCGCTCCCGGATAGGTATTACCCGTAAAGTCTGTCCCGATAAAAGGATTGACATATTGTGTATAATCATCCGCCTCCTGTTGTTTTTCCGGCGTGCAGGCTGCCAGAGCCAGCAAGGAGACCGCCAATAAGGATATGTGCCTCATGTTTACATTATGTTTTAGTCTTGACAAAGATAAAAAAAGAGACGTACAATAAAAACTGTACGTCTCTTCTATAACTATTTTACGATGTCCGTAGTTTTAGGCCGGTGCGATTTCCGTACTATCTTCATCCTCGTCATCTGCATCTCCATTCGTGTCATTCTTCACAAAGAACGCACTCAATTCGAACAATCCATACAGCGGGAAGAATACGATACCCAATGTGAACGGGTCACTACTTGGGGTGATAAATGCAGCAGCAACCAACAACCCCACGATAGCATGCCGTCTGTATTTGTGGAAGAACGAACGTTTCAACAAACCGATCTTCGACAACAGCCACGAAACCAACGGCATTTCAAAAACGATTCCCATCACAAAGATCAGCATCAGGAAATTATCCATATACGAATCCAAAGAGACCTGTTCCGTTATATTGGCACTCAACTGATAAGTTGCCAAAAAGCGCAGCGTCATCGGGAATACCATAAAATATCCGACAGCACATCCGATAAAGAACATGATTGTTCCCAAAAGAAATACCCATTTGACATTTTTCTTCTCATTCTCATACAAAGCCGGACTAATGAACTTCCAGATTTCCCACATCAGATAAGGGAAAGTAAGCACAAGTGCCAACCAGAACGAGGTGGTCATGTGAGTAAAGAACTGAGATGCCAATCTGATATTAAACACATCCACATGAAAATTATCATTACAGAAATCAGGCAGAACATCAAACCACGGACTGACATTGACCAACCACTGGTTCAAATCGCACAACCATCTGTAAAAGATAAAATCGGAATAACAGGGTGCCAATACTACGCGGTCAAATATACCATCGCTACCACGCATAAAGGCGAAACTGCCTATCGCAAAGATAAAGAGCGCTAAAAAAGAACGGAACAGAGTCCAACGAAGTGCCTCCAGGTGGTCCCAGAAGGACATTTCTTCTTGTTCTAATTCTGCCATCTTTTACTTTTTATCGGTATCGTCTATCTTAATGTCGTCTTCTAATCCTTTTACACCGTCTTTAAAGTTTTTCACACCTTTACCGATACCTTTCATCAGTTCAGGGATTTTCTTTCCACCGAAAAGTAACAACACAACAATGGCGATGATCACGATCTCGCCAGTACCTAAGTTTCCTAAAAATAGTAATTCATTCATGATATTATAATATTAGTCATTAATATTCTCGTTTCTATGGGGGCAAAGATACAATTTGTAATGAATAGTAGCCTCATTATTCCAAATTTATTACCTTTGCACCGTCTTAAAAAACTGAAATTAGAAAAAAATTAGAAAGATGAAAGCGTACGTATTTCCCGGTCAGGGGGCACAGTTCGTAGGTATGGGCAAAGACCTCTACGATAATAATCCTCTTGCTAAAGAGATGTTTGAGAAGGCTAACGAGATCCTTGGTTTCCGTATCACGGATTTAATGTTTGCCGGAACAGACGAGGATCTGAGACAAACCAAGGTTACTCAACCAGCGATCTTCTTACACTCTGTCATTCTCGCGAAAACATTAGGTGATCAATTCCAGCCGGATATGACCGCAGGTCACTCATTAGGAGAATTCTCTGCCTTGGTAGCTGCCGGAGCATTGTCTTTCGAGGACGGCTTGGTATTAGTTTCCAAACGTGCCATGGCTATGCAAAAGGCTTGCGAGGCAACTCCCTCTACAATGGCCGCCGTATTAGCCTTGCCGGACGCGACGGTTGAGGAAATTTGCGCAAGCATCAAGGACGAGGTAGTGGTTTGCGCTAACTATAATTGCCCGGGCCAATTGGTAATCTCCGGTTCTATCCCCGGTATCGATCAGGCTTGCGAGAAGTTATTGGCCGCAGGCGCTAAGCGTGCCTTGAAGTTGAAAGTAGGTGGAGCGTTCCATTCTCCATTGATGGAACCGGCTCGTACGGAGTTGGCTGCCGCTATCGAGGCTACGACGATCAATAAACCTTCTTGCCCGGTTTACCAGAACGTAAGCACGAAAGCCGAGACTTGCCCGGAAACAATTAAGGCTAACTTGATCGCACAGTTAACCGCCCCGGTACGTTGGACCCAAAGCGTACAAAACATGATTGCCGACGGTGCCACTCATTTCATCGAGTTAGGCCCGGGTGCCGTTCTTCAGGGATTGGTTAAAAAGATTAATAAGGAAATGACTACGGAAGGTATGCAATAATTTACCTTTCAATGTAATAGGATAAAAGTCCGAAAAGGATGGAGGGTGATTTCCCTCGTCTTTTCCGGACTTTTTTATATACGATGATGATTCGAAAAGATCTTGAATGCTAAACTAATCAAAGGCCAACGTTGTTTTATACTATAAACACAATTCAGAATATAGAAAATGGAAACAGTACAACAGAAAAATAGGATTATCCTACTTTGGCCGGATGGAGCGCCCACTAGTAATGGATTGGCCGGCGTAGAATTGGAAGATGCCCCGAATGCCATATCCAATATATCGAATCCTTCCTTATTGGTTTATCCGGCGACGAAGCCGAATGGCAAGGCGATCTTGATGTGTCCGGGTGGCGGACTTTCCAAGATTTCGATCGGACATGAGGGGCGTGATATGGCCGCATGGTTTAATGCGCAAGGTATTACTTATGCCGTATTGAAATACCGGATGCCGAACGGACATAGGGAAGTCCCTCTGGACGATGTTCGCCAAGGTCTCCGCATCCTCCGTAATTACTCGGAAGAGTGGAAGATTACGAAGGTCGGTGTCATGGGTGCCTCCATTGGCGGTTATATCGCCGGGCATGCCGCAATATTCGGGGTAGACGACGCACGTCCGGATTTCCAAATACTCCTTTATCCGGTTATCAGTATGCTACCTCATTTAACGCACCTTAAATCGAGGGAACGGCTATTAGGAGCGAATCCCACGCATGAGGAAGAGGAAGCTTTCTCTCTGGAATTACACGTAAACTCACTGACACCTCCCGCTTTTATAGCGTTGGCTTCGGATGACGAGGCGATTAGCCCGGAGAATAGCGTGCTTTATTATCTCGCTTTGCTAAAGAACAAGGTGTCCGCCTCCTTGCATATTTACCCAAAGGGCGGCCATAGTTTTGGGTTCCGGGACAACTTCGTATACAAACGTCAATGGACTGACGAACTGGAGAAATGGCTAAGCACGATTGAGTAAATCTCAAAAAAACGGTGCCACACAAATAAATGCGTGACACCGAAAAAGTATATATAAAACAGACCAAGCAGGTTCGCTATTTAGCGTTCCACCAAAGTGGAGTAGTCGTCAAGTCCGGGCCGCCCAAAAGCTGGAGAGCTTGCGCATAACCTGCTTGATTATTCGTTTGGATATTCGCCGGATAGCGGTAGCGTTTCGGGTAGAAATCCCAACGGCATTCCTTAGAGGTAGCGACCGTCAAAGGAACTTGATTCAATGGGTTGTAATCCTTCTCTACCGCTTGGTTCTCGAAGAAAGGAAGACCTAAACGACGATGATCGCTCCAAGCCTCTTCCGGCAACCAAGGAACTTGCGCTATATATTTCTGGGTGATAATCTTCGTAAGGGCGTCATTATTATAAGCGCCATTCCGATAGATCGAGTTATGGGGATATTCATACGTACGGCTTTTTACCTCCTTCGTATAGGGGTCCGTATAACGGATCGTATATGATTTCGCCTCTGTCGTATGGTCGAAAGCGACGGAAGTACCTACACGGTTGTATTTCTGAGACGATAGGTAATCACCGACTTGGCTCAATAAGCCATGATACTCAAAACTAGCCGTAACACCAGACTCATAATTGGATTTAGCCGTTCCCGGAACTTTCCAGCCTTTCACCGCAGCCTCCGCCAATAAGAAGTAACTTTCCCACGGGCCGAAGAAGACACGCTTATTGGTGCTCATTCGATATTGTTTCGATATAGAGGGATAATTATAATTCTTACCTGTCAGCTCACTTACCAGACCGGCTTTCACGTCCCATTCTCCGGCGACCCAAGTGCCCCACGTATATTTCGGATCGATCGTCAACATATTCTGGGTATTATCCGCCGGATTCTTCAAGTGAACCGGCTTCACCTCGCTGGCCGCACCGATATAATCGGAATAAACCACACCATCATCCCAGCCCACTACACTAAACAACTTCGGGGCACGGGGATCTACATATTGAGGTATACCGTCGAAATAGAAACCGGCGCACGGATCATTCGTCGTCAGCGGGAAGTGCTGGTTCAAATATAAACCTTGATAATCGTATGGATTCTTCAAATGGCTTTTTAAGGAGTCCGGCAACGGAAATTCCTGTCCACCCAAACCAACTACCAAGTTCTTAAACGTCACGGACATCGCCTGCCCATTCCAAGGACGAGACATCACGCTCGTCAGCTCATCCCAACCCTCTTTCTCCTGCACGGAAGCGATATCGGTTGGCTCGGAAATAAATGTCTTAGAGGCGGCATCCTCAAATTCCGCTTTCGCTAAGGCAGGATCGACAGCCGAGATACGCATCGCCAAACGCATACGCAAGGAGTTGGCGTACTTCTTCCATTTCGCAACATTTCCCGCATAGAAAGCATCCTCGTTAGCCATAGCGGACATATCCAAGGAGGGGTCCAACGCAGACTCAGCTTCCCGTAACTCTTTCAATATAAATTGATAGATAGCCTCTACACTATCGTACTCAGCCGGTACACCGGAGAAAGCGGCTAACGCTGGGATCGGCCCGAAACCGTCAGCGACTTCCGAGTTCAAGTAAGCACGCCAGATACGGGACATCTGGATTACGTTCTTATAATAGGGATAGGTATCCGCCTCCCCATTGGCAACCATCCGCTCTCCCAGCTGGATCGCTTTGGTCACTTGATTCAGCCAACCTACGGCGTAATCATTACTCAAGTAGATCGTACTATAATCATTGTTATCCGTACCGATCGTAAAACCACTTCCCCTATTGAAACGGGAAGCACGGTCCCAGTACAAGATAAAGATACGCTCGGCTATCTCTGGGTTCATCTGGTCTCCCATGATAGAGGCATTCAGGAACCATTGGGGCTTCACCTTATCCTCTCCCACAAGATTCGGGTCCTCATTGATCTCCTGAAAGTCATTACAGGAAGAAAGAAGAGCAGCCACCGATACCAATCCGGTAAAAAGTATATTTCTTGTTTTCATCTTCATCATTTTTATCGTAATTCAAATTATCATGTATTCCATTAGAATCCCACGGTTACGTTAAACGTATAGGAACGACTGGTCGGCGCAGCTCCATTCTCGAATCCGGTAGCGTTGGTATTCGTGGCGGCAACAGACTCGGGGTCGATACCCGGCAAGTTATAATGGATCATCCAAACATTGTTACAAGTAGCGGATAGACGTACACGCTGAAAAGGCGTTTTCTTCAACATCTGTCGATTGAACTCGTAGCCAAAGGTGATATTACGCAAACGGACATTGGTGGCGCTATAGGTATAAACCTCTGGTAAACCATAATTTCCGGTAGACCCAATACGCTCCCAATAGTTCTGGGGAGTGACGGCGACCGTATTCTCCGCATAACCACTACCCTGTTGAACCACGGTATTCGGTACCACGAATTCGGCACGATCACCATTCACCACTGTTCCGGCGGCGTTACCCCGGGTATACAGGTTGGAGGCTGTCGCCGAATAGATGCTACCACCGATACGGAAGTCTATCAAGAAGCTCAGGTTAAAACCTTTATAAGAGAAATTATTGGTCCAACCCATCATCCAATCCGGACTCTGGTTTCCTACTTTCGACTTCTCGGTAGAGATCAAAGGCAAACCATCATCACCTACGACGATCTTTCCATAGTGAGGACTATTCTCATCGGTCACACGCATAAAGGTCTGCCCGTAGATCTCACCATAATAACCACCTACCGGAGCTACGATCTGGATAGCGTCGAACGTCTTTATATCATATAGATTCACGCCCTCGTATAATTCTTTGATCTTATTCCGGTTCAAGGAGAACTGCGCCGTAGAGCTCCAGCTCAATCCGGCGGGATTGTCTAGAATCGTACCGTTCAAGGAGATCTCCAAACCCTCGTTCTGAATGTTACCCGCGTTAATCTTACGGGAAGCATAGCCGGAGAACGGATCCATCGGTAAATCTAGTAACTGGCGGGTAGCGTTGGACTTATACCAAGCGGCATCCAAGCCTAACCGGTTATTGAAGAAACGGATATCGAAACCGGCTTCCCATGATTTAATCAACTCACTACGTACGTCCGAGTCGTAAAGTACCTTACCCGGTTTCGCTGTCGTATTCCCGTTGGGATCCTTGCCTACAGAGAAGAAGTTATATAATTGATACGGATCCAAATCGTTACCAACCTCGGCGAAGGAGGCACGTACCTTAGCGAAAGAGAACCAATCCGGCATACTTCCGCCAATCTTCGGCAACATATCGGAGATCACTGCGGAGAAGCTGACAGACGGATAGAAATAAGAGCGGTTGGCTTTCGACATCGTAGACGACCAATCGTTACGTGCCGTAACATCCAAGAACAGATAACCATCCCAGTTCAACTGCAACGACCCGTACAAGGAATTCATACGACGGCGGATCAACTCGGAAGTGACCGTCGGCTTATTCACGCCATTATTCAGCGAGAACAAGTTCGGCACCAACAACTCTCCGGCAGAAGCGTTCATCTTATTACGTTGCTGGAGCATCAAGTTACCACCGAAAGTAACGAAGCCTCCCAGCCGATCGATCAAGTTATCCTTCCGGGCCGTAGCCAAGAAACTGAAGTTATTCTCATAGAAGGTCTCCGATCCCTCGGTATACAGACCTCTCGGACTGGTATTACCACCGGCATATACTTTCTCGCTCTTCGTCGTGGTATAATAATCCGTACCACCTCTCAACTCAATATCGAACCAATCGGTCGGGGCATATTTCAAGGAGATATTTCCTAACAAACGGTTACGGGTATCCTCGTTCTGGCGATAACGGGTCACCCAATAAGGGTTCTCCTGCGGATTCTTGGAGGCATCATACCAAATCATATTGCCTTGCTCATCCACGTCATCCTCAAATTCACGGATATTCAAGGAACGAGGCAGGTTATAGATCGTATTGAAAGCGTTCGAGGGATTCACGCCCTGAATCGGGCGGTTATGTGCGTTTTGATTGATATAATTCACCTTGGCATCTACTTTCCACTTTTCCGCCTCATCCAGGAAAGTAGTGGCACGCAAGGTAAGATTCGTCTTGTTTAGTTTTGAGCGTGGGGTGATGCTAGCATCGTCGGAACGGTTTACGGAGGCGAATACCGCCGTACCCTTTATGTTCTGCTGGAAGCTGACACCCTCGTTAAAGGAGGTTCCGATGCGGAAAAAAGCGTCGATATTATCATAAGTATGCAGGGGGATTTGATTGCCTCTCCAATCGGTTACCATTTGTCCCGTGGCTTTCGGTCCCCAGCTAAGGCGGGATTGGTTATCGTAAACGCCCACGGAGCCTTGTCCGAAGTCGTTCTGTAAATCAGGTTTCAGGAAAATCGTCTCGGCGGTGATACCGGCGTTGATCGTAATACCGAGTCCCTCGTTCTTACGTCCGGACTTGGTAGTGATCAAGATCACGCCGTTACCGGCACGTGAGCCATAAAGGGCGGCGGCGGAAGCACCCTTCAATACCGTCATGGACTCGATATCTTCCGGGTTGATATCCGAAAGGCCGTTACCCATGTCCGCTCCGGAGTTACCCCATACATCATCCACGCCACCGGTGAAGTTATCCATCGGGGTACCGTCTACGACGATCAAGGGCTGGTTGCTACCCGTCAATGAGTTATTACCACGAAGTACGATCTTAGAGGACCCTCCTACGCCATTGCTTGAACGGACGATCTGCAAACCGGAAACCTTACCGGAAAGGGAGTTCGCCAAATTCGGCTCACGGGAGGCCAAGAGGTCGTCCCCTTTCAACTCCTGCATGGCATAACCCAAGGCTTTCTTATCTCGTTTCATACCCAAGGCGGTCACCACCACCTCATCGAGTTTCTGGGTATCTTCCACGAGTTTAACCGTAATCTCGGACTGGCCGGTATATGGGATGTCTTGCGAGGTATAACCGATAAACGATATCTGTATGATATCCCCTTTCTTCACGTTATCCAAAGTAAAATGCCCGTCCAAGTCGGTCATAGTACCATTGGTAGTTCCTTTCACGATTACGGACGCCCCGGTAACGGGTCCTAAGGCATCCTCAACTATTCCCGACACCTTTGCGTTTTGCTGTGAAATGTCAACCCTCGGAATCCCGGACATAGGCGTGGCGTATAAGTTTCCCGAGAACCCAAGCGCCCCTACCAACAGGATTAAGCTGACTGGTCTGAATCTTTTCAACATAACTACTGTTTTTTGTTTATTTTTCTAGACAATGTTTTAGTTTTTGCGTCAACGAATGTCATTTATCCTGTATAAACATAAAAAGGGCAGATATGTTTTGAGTTTAACATATACAAGAGGTAACCGGAGAGAGGACATCCTAACTTTAATTATGGCGAATTCGCCATAATTAGAAACCAATATGTGTAAGCTGATGTCAGCATTGCCATTGGCTTACACCGATACCGCAACTACTCTCTCCTTACAGACAAGACGAATAAGAGTTATCCATAATCACATTCATAAAGAGCTTATTTACAAAGACTTTCAGCAAAAGATAACCAAACCGCAAAAAGGGCAGGAAGCCGTTAGTTATTCACTTCCCAAGCCGTTAGTTATTCACTAGGGGTAGCCGTAAGCTTACGGCTC
>OGUM01002516.1_pt1 | contig 10453 bp, 5 predicted proteins | sample 1553631 | NCBI WGS metagenome assembly OGUM01 (sample SAMEA2580228, study PRJEB22360) | human gut metagenome | biome: human gut; feature: human-associated habitat; material: faeces | place: Denmark | collected 2008/2010 | reverse complement strand
CACTTCGCGTCCTTTTCTTACTAATTGCTGAATTGTAGGCATTTTAATTGTTTTTAGTTATATATTATTGTTTATATTAATTCAAAACTATACACTTTTGGGCTGCAAAGATACTAATAAGTTTTGAATAATCAATGCACTACAAGTTTTTTTTTGATTTTACGCTTCACCCTTGATATTGGGAAGAGGCGGAAATGTTTGTTCGTCCGGCATGCGAATCAGTCCGAAAGCGCGTTCATATTTCCCAATATTCTCTTCGAGTGCACGCAGCAAACGCTTGGCATGTTCGGGTGCCAAAACTATGCGCGATTGCACGCCAGCCTTTGGCATTCCAGGCATCACGCGGATAAAGTCGAGAATAAATTCCGAACTGGAATGAGTTATAATAGCCAAATTGGCATATGTACCTTGCGCCACTTCTTCCTTCAATTCTATCTGGAGTTGACCGTTGTTGTTTTCTTGATTTTCCATGTTGCACAATTGTTTTTAAAATGTTCTTAAAAGATAGACCAAAAGTACTCTTTTTTTTCGGATGATATACATTTAAGCTCAAAAAGACACATAATAATCCGTTCTGAAAAAGGAGCAAGCCACTGCAACCGTTTTGCAGTAGCACTGTAACAAACATACAGAAGCATTGCAGTACAGAAGGAAGAGGCAAAGACAAAACAGAGAGGGAATACTCCTTCTTATAGGATATTCCCTCTCTATTTAATAGAATTATATTGACGTTGTAAGGCTATCCCTCTACTTTCTCGTCTACAGCATAATCAAGTACCGTCTTCTTGTTGGCAAGCATACGGTCGTACTCTTCTTTGGAGCCAACGATAATCTTCTCGAACTCGCGTTGTCCGGTACCGGCAGGAATCAGGTGACCGCAAATTACGTTCTCCTTCATACCTTCCAGACGGTCCACCTTTCCGTTGATGGCAGCCTCGTTCAGTACCTTCGTCGTTTCCTGGAAGGAAGCAGCCGACATGAAGCTTGAAGTCTGCAATGCAGCACGGGTGATACCTTGAAGAATCTGAGTAGAAGTCGCAGGTACAGCGTCGCGCACTTCCACGGGTTTCAAGTCGCGGCGTTTCAACATGGAGTTCTCGTCACGCAGCTTGCGAGCCGTCACAATCTGGCCAGCCTGCAGACTCTGGGAATCTCCAGCATCCACTACCACCTTCTTTCCCCAGATACGGTCGTTCTCTTCCATGAATTCCATCTTGTCAACAACTTGCTGTTCCAAGAAGCGGGTATCACCTGGCTCGTCGATTTCCACCTTGCGCATCATCTGACGAACGATGATTTCAAAGTGCTTATCATTAATCTTCACACCCTGCAGACGGTAAACGTCCTGAACCTCGTTCACAATATATTCCTGCACGGCCGTAGGACCTTTGATAGCCAGGATGTCCGCAGGTGTGATAGCACCGTCAGACAACGGAGTACCGGCGCGTACATAGTCGTTCTCCTGAACCAGAATCTGCTTGGACAACGGTACGAGGTACTTCTTCACTTCACCGGTCTTGGAAGTAACGATGATTTCGCGATTACCGCGTTTCACCTTACCCATGGTAACCTCACCGTCGATTTCTGAAACCACAGCGGGATTAGACGGGTTACGTGCCTCGAACAACTCAGTGACACGGGGAAGACCACCCGTGATATCACCCGCTTTACCTACGGCACGCGGAATCTTCACGATAACTTCACCGGCCTTTACCTTCTGACCGTCTTCAACCACTACGTGGCCACCTACTGGCAAGTTGTATGTACGGATCAGTTCGCCGTCTTCTGTCATGATGTGTGCGGTAGGCACCTTCGTCTTATCCTTAGACTCAATGATGATGATTTCGCGCAAACCGGTAGATTCATCAGACTCTACCTTATAAGTCACGTTTTCAATAACGCCTTCAAATTCAATCTTACCGGTAGCTTCGGTAATGATAACCGCGTTGAACGGGTCCCAACGGGCAATCATCTTGCCTTTCTCTACCATTTCACCATCGGCTGCATAGAGCGTAGAACCGTAGGGTACATTATGAGTGGAAAGCACAATACCCGTGTTGACATCCACAAAACGCACTTCGGCCAAACGGCCTACCACTACCTTTGCCGGTTCGCCTGCTTCGTCGATAACGTCTACCGTACGGAGTTCTTCGAATTCCAGACGGGCAGGATTCTTGGCCACGATGCTTGCGTTGGCAGCAATATTGGCTGCCGTACCACCGGCATGGAATGTACGCAGTGTCAACTGTGTACCCGGCTCACCGATAGACTGTGCAGCGATTACGCCGACTGCCTCGCCCTTCTGAACCATACGGCTGGAAGCCAGGTTACGTCCGTAACACTTGGCACAAACACCTTTCTTGGATTCGCAGGTCAATACAGAACGGATTTCAACGCTCTCGATTGGAGAGTCTTCAATGCGTTGTGCAATGTCCTCGGTAATTTCCTCACCGCCGGCCACAATCAGTTCGCCAGTTGTAGGATGAACAATATCATGTACGGATACACGACCCAGGATACGTTCATACAGAGTGGCAATGGTTTCATCATTGTTCTTCAGTGCCGTACAAACCAATCCGCGGAGCGTGCCGCAGTCTTCTTCATTAATAATCACATCATGCGATACGTCAACCAGACGACGGGTCAGGTATCCGGCATCGGCCGTCTTCAAAGCGGTATCGGCAAGACCCTTACGGGCACCGTGGGTAGAGATAAAGTACTCCAACACGGACAGACCTTCCTTAAAGTTAGAAAGAATCGGGTTTTCGATAATCTGACCGCCTTCGGCACCTGCTTTCTGGGGCTTCGCCATCAAACCACGCATACCGGAGAGCTGACGAATCTGTTCCTTAGAACCACGGGCACCGGAATCCAGCATCATGTATACAGAGTTGAAACCCTGGTCGTCGCTTGAAATGGTTTTCATCAGGATGTTGGACAACTCAGAGTTCACGTGCGTCCAGATATCGATTACCTGGTTGTAACGCTCGTTGTTCGTGATGAAACCCATGTTATAGTTATTGATTACCTGCTCTACTTCATCATAACCTTTCTGTACTAATGCTTCCTTCTCTTCCGGGATAATGATATCGCCCAAGTTGAACGACAAACCACCCTTGAAGGCCATGTAATAACCGAGGTTCTTGATTCCGTCGAGGAAGTCGGCTGCCTTGGCAACACCACACACCTTGATTACGTGACTGATGATGTCTCGGAGTGACTTCTTGGAGATAATCGTATTGATATATCCTGCTTCTGCCGGAACAATTTCGTTGACAATGACACGGCCCACGGAGGTATCGTGCATCATCTTGTCCACAATGTTACCATTCTCGTCAACGTCTTTCACTATTACGCTTACCGGAGCATGGATGTCGCACTTACCTTCATTGTAGGCAATCAGCGCTTCCTCAGGACCGTAGAATGTCAGGCCTTCACCCTTGGCACCCTTGCGCAGCTTCGTAATATAGTACAGACCAAGTACCATATCCTGAGCAGGCACAGTGATAGGAGCACCGTTGGCAGGGTTCAATATATTGTGTGACTGGAGCATTAGCATCTGTGCTTCCAGAATCGCTTCGTTGCTCAACGGCAAGTGCACGGCCATCTGGTCACCGTCGAAGTCGGCATTGAACGCCGTACATGCCAACGGGTGCAGCTGGATTGCCTTACCTTCAATCATTTTAGGCTGGAATGCCTGGATACCCAGACGGTGAAGTGTCGGGGCACGGTTCAACAGCACCGGATGCCCCTTCATCACGTGTTCCAAAATGTCCCAGATAACGGGTTCCTTGCGGTCTACAATCTTCTTGGCGCTCTTTACCGTCTTCACGATACCACGCTCAATGAGCTTACGAATGATGAACGGCTTGTAAAGCTCGGCTGCCATCAGTTTAGGGATACCGCATTCGCCCATCTTCAGCTCCGGACCTACAACGATTACAGAACGTGCGGAATAGTCGACACGCTTACCCAACAAGTTCTGACGGAAACGTCCTTGCTTACCCTTCAAACTGTCGGAAAGTGACTTCAACGGACGGTTAGCGTCGGTCTTCACTGCACTCGATTTACGGGAGTTATCAAACAGAGAGTCGACAGCTTCCTGCAACATACGTTTTTCATTACGCAAAATCACTTCAGGAGCTTTGATTTCAATCAATCTCTTCAGACGGTTGTTACGGATGATGACACGACGGTAAAGGTCATTCAAGTCAGAAGTTGCGAAACGGCCGCCATCCAATGGGACCAACGGACGAAGTTCGGGTGGAATAACCGGTACAATGCGTACAATCATCCACTCGGGCTTGTTGCGTCCGCGTGATGCACGGAACGACTCAACTACCTGAAGACGTTTCAGAGCTTCGGTCTTGCGTTGCTGTGAAGCATCGCTTCCGGCACGGTTACGCAGTTCGTAAGACAAAGAGTCAAGGTCGAGGCGTGACAGCAAATCGTAGATAGCTTCCGCGCCCATCTTGGCAATGAACTTATTGGGATCTGAATCTTCGAGGAACTGGTTGTCTTTCGGCAACTTTTCCAGCAAGTCCAGGTATTCTCCTTCTTCAAGCAAGTCATACTGTGCCACTTCATCGGACAGTACACCCGGCTGAATGACAACATAACGCTCGTAATAGATAATGGCATCCAGCTTCTTGGTGGGCAAGCCCAACAAGTAACCGATTTTGTTGGGAAGTGAACGGAAGTACCAGATGTGAGCCACGGGCACAACGAGCTGGATGTGTCCCATACGCTCACGGCGCACTTTCTTTTCAGTCACTTCCACACCACAACGGTCGCAGACGATGCCTTTGTAACGGATACGCTTGTACTTACCGCAATGGCACTCGTAATCCTTGATAGGACCAAAGATGCGCTCGCAGAACAATCCGTCGCGTTCGGGCTTATACGTACGATAGTTGATGGTTTCAGGCTTTAAAACTTCACCACTCGAATTCTCAAGGATTTCCTCAGGAGAAGCCAAACCGATAGAGATTTTCGAGAAATTACTCTTTATCTTGTTATCTTTTCTAAAAGCCATAAATTTATTTAATTGATAATTGACAATGGAAAATTGAAATTGAAAAACTGAAAACCGATAATTGAGAATGGTAACTTGCATTATCCACTCTCAATTATCAATTATCCATTATTCTAAGTTGATGCTCAAGCCCAAACCTCTCAACTCGTGCAGCAATACGTTCAGTGACTCGGGGATACCCGGAGCAGGCATCGGTTCACCCTTCACGATTGCTTCATAAGCCTTGGAACGTCCTACAACGTCATCAGACTTGATAGTCAGGATTTCCTGCAGAATGTGTGCGGCACCGAACGCTTCGAGTGCCCAAACTTCCATTTCTCCAAAACGCTGACCACCGAACTGTGCCTTACCACCCAACGGCTGTTGCGTAATGAGTGAGTACGGACCGATGGAACGTGCGTGCATCTTGTCTTCAACCATGTGACCGAGCTTCAGCATGTAAGTCACACCTACCGTAGCCTGCTGCTCGAATGCTTCACCGGTACCACCATCATACAGCGTTGTCTTGCCGTAGCGAGGCAAGCCGGCCTTATCGGTCCATTCGTTCAAATCGTCCAAAGATGCACCGTCAAAGATAGGAGTGGCAAACTTCACGCCCAGGTTTTTTCCGGCACGCCCGAGAACGGCCTCGAATATCTGACCGATGTTCATACGTGAAGGCACACCCAACGGATTCAGCACGATGTCTACCGGAGTACCGTCAGCAAGGAACGGCATGTCTTCCTGGCGTACCACACGGGAAACAATACCCTTGTTACCGTGACGACCGGCCATCTTGTCACCGACACCAATCTTACGTTTCTTGGCAATGTATACCTTGGCCATCTGAATGATACCTGCGGGCAACTCGTCACCGATAGTGATGGCGAACTTCTTGCGTTTCAGCTCGGCATCGAGTTCCTTGTACTTCTTGATGAAGTTCATCACCAATGCACGAATCAGTCCGTTGGTATGTTCATCCTTCGTCCAGTTGCTCAACTGAACAGCGGTGAAGTCCAAATCGCTGAAGTCGGAAGCAGAGAATCTGGCGCCTTTGGAAATAATGTCGGCACCCATGTAATCCTTCACACCTTCCGATGTATAATTTTCTGTAAGCTTCAACAGCTTGTTTATCAACACTTTCTTGAGGTCACCAATCTTAGCGTCGAACTCATCGTCAATCTTCGGTAACAGAGCCTTGTCGGCCAGCTTGGAGCTGCGGGTCTTGACAACACGGGAGAACAGACGCTTACCGATAACAACACCCTTCAAAGAAGGAGAGGCTTTCAAAGAAGCATCCTTCACATCACCGGCCTTGCCACCGAAGATGGCACGGAGCAGTTTCTCTTCCGGAGAAGGATCCGATTCACCCTTCGGAGTAATCTTACCGATAAGGATATCACCCGGTTCGATGCGGGCACCCACACGAACAATACCGTTTTCGTCAAGGTCTTTAGTCGCTTCCTCACTTACGTTAGGAATGTCAGAGGTCAACTCTTCCATACCACGCTTCGTTTCGCGAACTTCCAAAGAATATTCTTCTACGTGTACAGAGGTCAAAAGGTCCTCACGAACCACACGTTCATTCAGTACGATAGCATCCTCATAGTTATAGCCCTTCCACGGCATGTAAGCAACCAGCAGGTTCTTACCCAGTGCAAGTTCTCCGTCTTCGGTTGAATAACCTTCCGTCAGGATTTGACCTGCAGTCACGCGCTGACCCTTCTCGCAAATCGGACGGAGGTCAATCGTCATATTCTGGTTGGTACGGCGCCACTTCGGGATATTATATTCTTTCAATGCAGGCTCGAAGCTTACGAACTCTTCCTCCTCCGTACGGTCGTACAGAATACGGATAGTCGTTGCATCCACGAATTCAACCACACCGTCACCCTCGGCAGTAATCTGCGTACGAGAATCGCGTGCCAGCTGGCGTTCGATACCGGTACCTACAATCGGAGCTTCGCTCTTCAATAAAGGAACAGCCTGGCGCATCATGTTTGATCCCATCAATGCACGGTTGGCGTCATCATGCTCCAAGAACGGAATCAAAGAAGCCGCAATAGAAGCAATCTGCTGGGGAGATACGTCCATCAATTCCACCTCGGAAGGAGGAACCACCGGATAGTCGGCATCCTGACGGGATTTTACTTTATCACGTACAAAAGTACCGTCATCGTTCAAAGGAGCATTACCCTGAGCAATAATCTTGGCTTCCTCTTCTTCTGCGGTGAGGTAAACCAAACCTTCGTCAGAAAGATCAACCTTACCCTCTGCCACCTTGCGGTACGGAGTTTCAATGAAGCCAAGCTCGTTGATTTTCGCGAACACACAGAGTGAAGAAATCAAACCGATGTTCGGACCTTCAGGAGTCTCGATAGGACAAAGACGTCCGTAGTGAGTATAGTGTACGTCACGAACCTCGAAGCCTGCACGCTCGCGTGACAGACCGCCGGGACCCAGGGCAGACATACGGCGCTTGTGAGTAATCTCGGCCAGCGGGTTGGTCTGGTCCATGAACTGTGACAAAGCATTCGTTCCAAAGAATGAATTGATAACGGAAGAGATTGTCTTGGCGTTAATCAGGTCAATCGGAGTAAAGACTTCATTGTCACGGACGTTCATACGCTCGCGGATAGTACGCGACATACGTGCCAGACCGATGGCAAACTGATTGGACAACTGTTCGCCCACTGTACGCACACGACGGTTGCTCAAGTGGTCGATATCGTCCACATCCGCTTTCGAGTTAATCAACTCGATGAGATATTTGATAATTTCGATAATATCTTCCTTGGTAAGGACACGCACGTCCATATCGGTCGTCAAGTTCAACTTTCTGTTGATACGATAACGGCCTACATCACCCAGGTCATATCTCTTCTCTGAGAAGAACAGGTTATTGATAACCTCGCGTGCACTGGCATCATCGGCAGGGTCTGCATTACGCAACTGGCGGTAGATGTAGAGTACAGCTTCTTTTTCCGAGTTACTCGGATCCTTCTGCAGAGTATTATATATGATAGAATAGTCAGACTGGTTCGGTTCTTCCTTGTGTACGAGGATATTCTGAACGCCCGACTCTAATATAATGTCAACATGTTCCGGCTCGATTACAGTTTCACGGTCAATAACGACTTCGTTACGCTCGATGGAAACAACTTCACCGGTATCTTCGTCTACAAAATCCTCAATCCATGTTTTCAACACACGTGCGGCCAACTTACGTCCCACCATCTTCTTGAGGTTCGTCTTGTTCACCTTCACGTCTTCCGCCAAATTAAAAATCTCGAGAATGTCCTTGTCATTCTCAAATCCGATGGCTCTCAGCAAAGTGGTAACCGGCAATTTCTTCTTACGGTCAATGTACGCATACATGACGTTGTTGATGTCGGTGGCAAACTCAATCCACGAACCCTTGAACGGGATGATACGGGCTGAGTACAACTTGGTACCGTTGGCATGTACGCTCTGTCCGAAGAATACGCCCGGTGAACGGTGAAGCTGGGATACAACCACACGTTCCGCACCGTTGATGACGAATGTTGCCTTATCCGTCATGTAAGGAATAGGACCGAGGAACACGTCCTGAATGACCGTGTCAAAATCTTCGTGGTCGGGGTCGGTACAATATAATTTCAATTTTGCCTTCAAAGGCACGCTATATGTAAGCCCTCGCTCTATACATTCATCAATGGTATAGCGCGGCGGATCAATATAGTAGTCCAAAAACTCAAGAACAAAATTATTTCTTGTATCGGCAATGGGGAAGTTTTCAGCAAATACTTTATACAGTCCCTCGTTCTTACGTTTCTCGGGTGGGGTGTCCAGTTGTAGAAAGTCTTTGAATGACTTCAATTGTACTTCCAGAAAATCCGGATATTCAAGCGGATTCTTAGTCGAAGCAAAATTAACTCTTTGATTTACAGTATTTGAAGACATCTGTTAATGGATTTGTAGAACTTAATTTTAAATATATACACAAAAAGGTTAAGAACCCTTTTCACGAAGGGTTCCTAACCGAATTACCTGATTTACAGGCTAATGTTATTTAAGTTCAACTTCAGCTCCAGCTTCTTCCAATGTTTTCTTCAATGATTCTGCTTCGTCCTTAGCCAAACCTTCTTTTACTACGCTAGGAGCACCGTCTACCATGTCCTTAGCTTCCTTCAAGCCAAGACCGCAAGCTTCCTTAACGGCTTTAACTACCTGAAGTTTAGCTGAGCCAGCGCTCTTCAATACTACGTCGAAAGAAGTCTTTTCTTCTGCGGCAGCAGCACCACCGGCTGCAGGACCAGCAGCAACAGCTACAGCTGCAGCAGCAGGTTCAATACCGTATTCTTCTTTAAGGATAGTTGCAAGTTCATTAACTTCTTTTACTGTCAAGTTAACTAATTGTTCTGCAAAAGCTTTCAAATCTGCCATTTTTGTATGATTTTTAATTGTTTAAATACTAAATAAATTGATATAATTCTTTTTCCGAAATTTACGCTTCGGGACGTTCACCAAGAGTCTTGAGAACTCCGTGGAGGGTGTTACCACCTGATTGCAGAGCAGAAATAACATTCTTGGCCGGTGACTGCAGCAATGCAACGATATCGGCAATAACTTCATTCTTACTCTTGATACTTACGAGAGCATCCAACTGGTCAGCACCAACATAGAAGCTTTCTTCTGCATATGCAGCCTTCAGTCCGGGAATACCGTTCTTAGCCTTATCTTTAATCAACTTGGCCGGAGCGTTAGCAACGTTGCTGAACATTACGGCAGTTGTACCTTTCAGAGAACCATAAAGCGGAGAAAAGTCTTCTTCCAGGCTCTCCAATGCCTTGTGAAGCAATGTATTCTTAACTACCATCAATTTGATGTCAGCCTTGAAACATTCTCTTCTCAACATGCTGGTTGTAGCAGCATTCATGGCAGTGGTATCCACCAAATAGAAGTGACCGTATTCCTTCACTGTAGCAGCAATCTGCTCAATAATCGTACTTTTATCTTCCTTTCTCATTATTACTCCGTTTTATTAGATTTCTTCTACTGTTTTCGGGTCAATCTTAATGCCCGCACTCATCGTGCTAGAAAGATAAATACTCTTAATATATGTACCCTTGGCTGCAGTCGGTTTCAATTTATTCAAAGTAGAGATGAATTCTTTCGCATTGTCGCGAATTTGCTCAGCGCTAAATGAAACTTTACCGATAGAAGTATGAACAATACCGCTCTTGTCAACCTTAAAGTCGATTTTGCCTTGTTTTACTTCTCTTACAGCTTTAGCAACATCCATAGTTACAGTGCCACTCTTGGGGTTAGGCATCAATCCACGAGGACCGAGCACACGACCGAGTGCACCAATCTTACCCATGATGGACGGCATAGTGATAATCACATCAATATCAGTCCATCCACCTTTGATCTTTTCAATATATTCGTCAAGACCAA
>OGUM01002513.1_pt1 | contig 10463 bp, 7 predicted proteins | sample 1553631 | NCBI WGS metagenome assembly OGUM01 (sample SAMEA2580228, study PRJEB22360) | human gut metagenome | biome: human gut; feature: human-associated habitat; material: faeces | place: Denmark | collected 2008/2010 | reverse complement strand
CTGTTTTTGATTGACTGGGGAAGCTTTTGGGGGTTGATTCCTTTCCGCCTTTTTCCAGGAACACGCCATGACTTTTTCCGTTTGCCCTTTCCTGCGCCTTGCCGCCGTCTGCGGAGGCGCCCTTCTATGCTCTTCCTGCCTGCCCATGCTCGGCACCGGGCAGATGCTGGCGGGCAGCCATCTTGCGGACGGCCTGCTGTCCACCTCCCCCCTGGACCTGGTCTGGAGGGGGGGCATCCGGTCCTTTCCCTCCTCCGGGCTGGATACGCCCAGGGGCTTCAAGGTTTCCCCGGCGGATTCCTATTCCCTGCTGATGGAGGCGCGCCCCGGCATTGCCGGAGAGTGGGCCTGCTACCATGACCGGAACAGTTACTACTGGGCCTTTGTGGCCGGGAAGAAGGAGGAGGAAGCGGGGCTTTACGCCGTGCGCCGCGGCGTGGCCGTGAACGGAACCACCGGGGAGATTGAAGACCACCCCGCCGTGCAGGCCGTCCAGCCTCCCTCCGTCATGTAGGCGCGGGTTCTGGTCTTTTTGCAAAAACTGCTGCCGGGAGCCCGTTTTCCGGGCTGTGGAGCACGATAGATTTGACAGGCAGGGGCCTTTGCGGGCGTATTATTACCCGCATGAAGTTCCTTTTATTATCGTTTGCATGGATGTGCATGGCGTGCGCCGGGGCGTGGGGGCAGGATACGGCTCCCTCCTTCCCGGCGAACGGAGCCAATTACAGGCTGTTCCCGGCGGACCAGCCGCCCCTGGTTCCCAAGCCCCAGCAGCTCCGCTGGGAAGGCAAGGCCATTCCCGTGCAGTCCGTTCGCATCCTGGCCCCGTCTCCGTCCAGGACTTCCTATCCGGAACAGATGAAGTTCATCGTTTCCGAATTGAAGTCCTTCCTGGCGGACCACCGGGTGAAGGTGGCTCCGGACGGGGCGTTCGCCGTCAAGTTCGTGAAGGGGGAGGTGAAGGCCGGCACGGAGAATCCCAAGCTGAAGGAGGAGGCCTATTCACTCCGCGTGACTCCCGGCGGCGCGCTGATTACGGCGGCGGACACCAGGGGGTTTTATTACGGCATGAAGACGCTGGAGCAGCTTCTCCTGCGCCGCGGCGGGACGACGACCATCGCCGCCTGCGACATCGTGGACTGGCCGGATTTTGAAATCCGCGGGTTCATGAACGACGTGGGCCGCAATTACATGCCGCTCCCCCTGATCGCGCAGGAGCTGGATTCCATGGCGCAGCTTAAGCTGAACGTGTACCACTTCCATTTCACGGAGCATCCCGGCTGGCGGCTGGAGTCCAAGATTTATCCGGAACTGAATGATCCCAAGAATTTCACCCGCATGCCGGGCAAATTCTATACGCAGAAGGAGTTCAAGCAGCTCGTGGAGTACTGCCGCCTGCGCAACATCCTGCTGATTCCGGAGATGGACATGCCGGGGCACAGCCAGGCGTTCCGGAAGGCGCTCAACGTGAAGATGAGCGATGAAAAGGCCACGAAGGCCCTGGTGGCCCTGATCAAGGAGATGTGCGCCCTGGTTCCCAAGGAGAAGATGCCCATCATCCACATCGGCACGGACGAGGCCCACGGCAAGGACGAGCAGGTGAACAATGACATTCTGAAGGAATACATCAATGCGGTGGAGTCCTGCGGCCGCACGCCCATGAGGTGGCACCCCGGCCTGACGCCTAAGGGCTATAACGGCTCCATCCTGCAATTGTGGTCCGGCCGCCAGAACCGCGGCGCGTGGCCTGTCAACGGGTCCAAGTACGTGGATTCCCTGGAGACCTACCTGAACCACCTCGATCCGTTTGAAACGGCCATGACCATGTACTTCCGCCGGGCCTGCCCGTTCCAGAATGCGGACGGCCTGGGCATGATGCTGTGCTCCTTCCCGGACCTGGAAATTACGGACCCGCGCAACCAGGTTCTCCAGACGCCCGTTTACGCAGGGATGGCGTTCGTTTCCGAGCCCTTGTGGAACAATCCCCATGAAAAGGTGCAGGGAGACCCCAACCAGGACGAGTACATGAAGTATTTCTCCAACCTGCCCGTGCAGGGGGACCCGCTGCTGAAAGGATTTGCGGAGTATGAAAACCGCGTGCTCGCCATCCGGGACCGCTTCTTCGTGAACAAGGAGTTCAATTACGTGCGGCAGGCCAATATTCCGTGGAAGCTGCTGGGCCCCATTCCCAACGGAGGGAAGACGGAAACGGAGTTCGCCCCGGAGGCGGACAACAAGACCGGGAAGATGAAGGATTCCTACGAGATTGACGGCGTTACCTACGAGTGGTCCAAGGACGCCTACACCGGAGCCACCATCATCTTCAAGCATTACTGCGATTTCCCGACGCTGTTCAACGGAGCGAAGATGGGGGCCTATCCCCACAAGAACCACACCTATTACGCGCAGACCTGGATTTATTCCCCGAAGGCGCAGACGGTGCCCTTCTGGATCAGCGGCCATACCTGGGCTACGTCCGACTGGCGCAACGGCCCGGCGAGCGTCCCCGGCAAGTGGTTCCACGCGAATCCCAGGTTCTTCGTGAACGGGCAGGAGATTGCCCCCCCGCAATGGAAGAAGCCGCGCAACGGCGGCGTGCTGGTGGATGAGAACTACCATTTCCGGGAGCCTTCCATGGTTCCCCTGAAGAAGGGCTGGAACCGCGTGCTGGTGAAGAGCCCCAGCAACAATTCCGCGCGCCGGTGGATGTTCACGTTCGTTCCGGTGCAGGTGAACCCCAAGACGCCCGGCTGCAACGTGAAGGAGTATCCCGGCCTCAAGTTCGCCGCGGAACCGAAGTAAAGGGCTTTTCCGGTTGTTCCCGGGCAAATGACGAAGGCATGAAGCGCGTTCCGCTTCATGCCTTCTTTGTGCCCGCGCGGGGTTCCGGGAGAGCGCGGCGTCCTGTCAGAGTTTTTTCCAGGGCAGGGCTTCCAGCATCCCGTCAAAGCCCAGGCCCGTTCCGGCGGGAACGGCCACCTGCGGGTTCATGCCGCCCATCTGGTCAAGGAAGGGGTCCGGCTCAAACAGGAGGTGCGTGCAGAGGCCGCAGAGGGGAATTTCCGTGGGCAGGGCGTTGCGGTAGTAGTCCGCCGCCTGGTAAACGGCCCAGAGCTGCCCCACGGGATGGTCCATGACGGTGGTGAACACGGGGGGCTCGTAAAGATACTCCGGCGTGGCTTCCCGCGCGGGCTTGACAATGCGGATGATGGGCAGATCCGAGGAGATGGCCGGCTGGTGCTCCGAGTCCGAGCCCATGTCCAGGGCCAGCGGCATGCCGGCGTCCACCAGCCGTTCCCAGCTCTGGACGGAGAAGGGGCACGGGTCTTCAATGAAGTCTATCCGGGTTTTCAGGTGGTGGGGCAGGGATTTCCAGAATTTCAGGGCGTCGTTTTCATTCAGGCAGCCGTTGAAGTCCAGCCGCCAGCGCCAGGCGGGGACCATGGAGGCGAGCATGGTCAGCCGTTCCAGGGCGGCGGCCAGGTTGGGGCTGGCCTTGATTTTTCCGGCCTTGAACCCCTTGGATTCCATGATGCGGATGGTGGCGGGGCTGACGCAGGAGGGCAGCGTGGCGTGGCTGGCCCGAATGTGCAGGCCGTTAACCAGGCTGGCGCCCTTCGCGCGCGCCTCCCCGTCCGTCCGGGCGCATTCCAAGGCGCGGATGCCCAGCGGCAGCGGGCTTCCCTTCCTGAGCGCGTCCAGTTCCTCCTGCAACGTGGCGTCCCCCAGCTCCGGCCACGGCTGGATGCAGCCGTACCCGCCTTCATCCGTTTTAATGAGGGCTCCTTTCCTGCATACTTCCGCGGCTCTGGCGTTCAGCGGACCGCAGGCCGTTAAAGAATATTCATGGTAAAACACAACTTTAATTCAAACAGCCTTTCAATCTTTTGTCACGATGAAAAAAGGTTTTCATTGGATTTTGGAGGGGGAATGGCTAAGCTCCGTGTCATGTACAGAACATTGGTGTTCGGAGCGGGCGGCCGTGTGGGGAGCCGCCTGGCGGCGCATCTGGAAGAGGAAGGCATGGAAGTGGTGGGATGCGGACGGGACGCCTGTGATTTAAAGGATTTAAAAGCCCTGAAAAACGTGCTGCTTTCCTCCGGCGCCACCCACGTGGTGAACTGCGCCGCCGTGAGCGGCCTGGAGGCCTGCCTGGATGATCCGGAGACGGCGCACCGCGTGAACGCCATGGCCCCGGAGATGATGGCTCGCATCTGCCGCCTGGAGGGCATGCGCTTCATCCACCTGAGCACGGACTACGTGCTGGACGGCAGGAGGGCCGGCCTGAAAACGGAGTCGGACAAGTGCCGCCCCGTGAACGTGTACGGAGAATCCAAGCTGGAGGCGGAACTCCGCGTGCGGGAGGAAATGCCGGAGGCGCTGGTTGCCCGCGTTTCCTGGGTGTTCGGCAATCCGGAACGGCCCTCCTTCCCGGAGATGGTGCTGCGGAAGGCGCTGAACGGAGAACCCCTCTCCGCCGTGGCGGACAAATGGTCCATGCCCGCGTGGGTGGAGGATTTGTGCGGGTGGCTCCGTTTCCTGGCCTATGAAAGCGACGCGTCCGGCGTGCTGCACCTGTGCCAGTCCGGGGAACCCGTCTCCTGGCACGGTTATGCCGTGACCGCTCTGAAATGCGCCGTGAAGCACGGGCTGCTGCCTTCTTTGCCGCCCGTGGCGGAACAAAAGCTCGACGAACAGGCCGGTTTCAGGGATGCTCGGCCCCGGCATACCGCCATGTCCTGCGAACGGCTCGCTTCCCTGATGAAGCGGCCCGTGAGGACGTATGAAGAGGCCATCGACCTGGCCGTGGCCCGCTATGCCTCAGATTCAACCTTCCTCTCCCGCATTTCATGAACGATTTCCGCAATTCCCGTGATTCTAGCGATTCCCGCCCCAGGCCCGCCTACCGGGACCGCCGCTCCCAGCCGGGGCGCCCGCGCACGGCTCCCAAAAAGAACCTTTTTGTCAACAAGTCCCCGGAGGGCAGTGAACAATGGCTCACGCCGTGGGTGGAGCTGAAATACTTTACGTACAATCCCGCCGTTTTCCCCCGCATGCTCGGCTCCGTGAGCGGGGAAATAGCCCCGGGAAGCCTGGTGCACGTCTATGACAAGAACGGGGAGCTCTTCGGCGCGGGCTTCTGGAACGAGGCCAGCCGCACGCCCCTGCGCGTGGTGTACCACGGGAAGGACGCCTTTACCGAACGGGACCTGGACGCCGCCCTGGAACGCACCGTGAAGCTGCGCCGGGAGATTCTGCGCCTGGATGAAACCACCAACGCTTACCGCGTGCTGCACGGTGACTCCGACGGCCTGGGCGGCCTGGTGGTGGACCGTTACGCGGACGTGCTGAGCCTGGAGGTGAGCACGCTGGCCGTCTGGCAGAGGCTGGACCGCTGGCTGCCCCTGCTGCACCGCCTGTGCGGCACAAAGCGCCATGTGGTGCAGGTGGATGAGGGCATTGCCCGCATGGAGGGCATCCGCGCGGAAGACGCCCCGGAATCCCCGGCTCCCGTCCGGCTGGTGAAAATTGTGGAGAATGGCATCACTTATGAAGTGGACTTCGCCCAGGGGCACAAGACGGGCTTCTTCTGTGACCAGCGGGACAACCGCCTTAAATTCGCCTCCCTGGTGAAGGGAGCCACGGTGCTGGACCTGTGCTGCTACAGCGGCGGCTTTTCCATTGCCGCCAAGATGCTGGGAGGCGCCGCGGAAGTCACGGGCGTGGACCTGGATGAAAAGGCCATCGCCATGGCGAAGAGGAACGGGAACATCAACCAGCAGCGCATTGACTTCGTGCATGCGGACGCCTTCGTCTATGCGCGCCAGATGGTGCGCAACGGACGCCTGTTTGATGCCGTGCTGCTGGACCCGCCCAAATTCATCATCGGCAGGGAGGGATACGAGGAAGGCATCAAAAAATACCATGATCTCAACATGCTGGGGCTGCAATGCGTGCGGCCCGGCGGCCTGTTCGTCACCTGTTCCTGTTCCGGGCTCCTTTCCCCCGCGGAGTTTGAGCAGACCGTCATCAAGGCCGCCCAGCGGCAGGGGCGCAAGCTCCAGATCATGGCGATGACCGGCCCCGGCTGGGACCACCCCTTCCTGAGCACGTACCCGGAAGGCCGCTACCTGAAGGTGCTCTGGGCCATTGCCCTGTAGGGAAGGACTGGATATTCAATGTTTCCCCGCTCTTTACGAAAGTAATGCCTTGAAAAACCCCCTGCCGTTTTTATGGCAGGTGCTTTTGAAAGGTTATTCTTCAAAGGGGAACAGGTGTTTTTATTTCTTTCCCTTCTTTTTAAGAAGCCGGTCATGTTCAACCCGGTGCCTGCCCTGATAGAGAAAGTCGGTTTCAGGTTCACGGCCAACGGTGCGGTCAATCAGGTTGGGAATGTCTTCCCTGGTGTATCCGGATTGAAGCAGGAATTCTTCTACCTTGGAATATTGACCGGGAAATTCGGAGACGAGCAATTCCATGAACACTTTTTCCAGATGCTTGACTTCGTCTTCCACCATGACGTTTCTTGCTTCAATGAAAGACTCTCCCCACGCTACATCATTGATAAGAATCTTAAGCTCTCTCATGCTGAGTTGCTTGAGTTTTCTCACCTGTTCTTCAGAGCGTTTCCGGCTTTCCTCTGTTTGGGCAGGCATATCTTTAAGATCTTTATAGGCTGCAATCCTGTAGGGATTCTTCTCTCCGGCATTTTTAAACTGTTTCAGAATACAGGCGTAATAGGGGAGCAGAAGTTTCCGAATGACCGTTTTTTTCAGGGGTGGTTTCATTTTCCCGGAATTTCGGACCAGGGTTATATATTTTTCCAGATGGCCGCATACCATGGATTTACGGTTCAGGTCCTCCGCATCGTCCATATCGACATCCGGTTCCGTTTCCCGGTAGGTCTTAAAGGTAAAAACTGGAGCCAGGGCGGCGAGGTAGCAATGCCAGACTTTTTCCTTTAACTCAGCATGGATGTTATCCTGCGTTGTCACTTTAAAAGTGAGGGCATCTTGTTCCATCTTCTTGTAAAAGGATTTGAACCGTTTGTCTTTCAGCATGGCGGCAAGCTCTCCGATGCCGGGGGAAGGGTGTTTGTACTGCTCAATGCAGTCCGGGCTTTCCAACTCAGGAGTAGCCAAGGCGGAATTCCAGCCGATTATTGGCAAGACAAAACAAAGGAATAAGCGTGGCAGTATTTTCATCAAGGTTTTAGCCATCATTGCTGTTTCTTTCAAATTTAATATTGAATTTTTCGACAATCGTATTTGTCGTAGATTCATCAATGGCTTCTATATGATATTTTTGATTAGTTGTGCTCAACAGAATGGTATCTTCTGCTTCGCTTCCCTCTCCTCCATGTCCTCTATGTACATATAATTTGCATACAAGCCAAAATTTTTGAGGATTATATTTCGAATTCTTAATTGTTTCTATAATTTCTTCGATAAGACGATTATCGCCTACCATGTCATAAAAATGATTTTTGTTTCCAACGGAACCGGCAAGATTACAAGTTTTATGTTCATTCGCCAGTTCTGGTTTAGGTTTTGGAGGCTTGGAATTTTTCCCTTCCCACATGAGGCCCCCATCCCGTTCAATGATTTTGATCTTTTTGAAACTGACGTTAGTAGGAGAAAGCGTTAATTGAATAAAGCCTAAAAGGCCATGTTCCCCTTTGGAGAATTGAAACATATCAGTAGATATGGGGTTTCCGTCTCCCATGTCTATTATACCCTCAAATTTTTCTTTCTTTAACTTTTTAGGGATTCTGATATTGATAGTAATTTCAGCTTTTTGACCTTCACTTGTTTCTGCTTTGATTTTTGCGGTCGCGTCCTTCTCCAGGTCATCCTTTGCAGTCAGAGCAATTTTTAATTCTCCCTGAAGTTGTTCGTTATTAACTTGCTTGAACCCATCCCCTTCTATATTCCATTTAAGTTCTTTGATGGCGCCTTTCGGTTTGCCGACAAGCAAGAAAGTGATTTTTTCACCGATCCCGATGTTTTTCCTTTTTCGATCCTCTTCCTTATCTCCTGTTCCGCCTTTGATGTAATAATCTGCAGAACAAAGTGCTGTTTGCTGTTTAATTTGCAGGGGGCCGGTGGATTCTTCTTCCGTTTCTTCCAGAGTGTCTTCCTCTTCTTCATCAGCCCACAGAAAAACGGAACTGAATAGAATCATCAGAATGAGGATCGACAAACGGGAAAGAAATGAAGGGGGAGTTAGCGGCATTTTGTAAAAGAATGATTGAATTTTATATAAAAACATATTACCCGTCAATATGGGTTTTTGAAATATAGGGTTATGAAAATTTTATACCAATAAATGGTTAGTCTGTTCCGTATATGGTGCGCAAAGGAGATTGAAACAGGCAGGCGCCGGAAGAGGCGATTCTTCACATCACCTTTCAGGCGTGTTGACGGCTTTTCCTCCTCCCTGCTTTGGTGGGGAGGAATATGGCAAAACAAGTATTACAGCGGCTCAGTTTCACCGCCGGGGAACTGACCCCGTGGCTGGCCGGGCGCGCCGACCTGGACCCTGTGTCCCGCGGCGCGTCCCGGCTGAGGAATTTCCTGGTCAGCCCCTTCGGCGGACTCCGGCGCAGGCCGGGAACGCGCCTGGTCGCCCGCGCTGGGTGCACGGAGGGGGCCGTGAGGCTGGTTTCCTTCAAGTACTCCACGGGCGTGCAGTTCATGCTGGAAGTGGGACGCGGCTACATCCGGTATTTCAAGGACGGCGCGCCCCTGCCGGATGCGGAGGGCGGCGTGCTGGAAACGCCTACCCCGTGGAAGACGGACGAGCAGGTGGGGAACCTCCGGATGCAGCAGCTGAATGATGTGATTTACTGCGTGGAGCCGTCCACGCCGCCCATGACGCTGGCCCGCCATGCGGACGATGACTGGAGGCTGGAGGCGCTGGAGTTTTCCGGCATGCCCTATGAAAGCTCCCTGTTCAATGCCGTGAGGCTGGAATGCCGCATGGTGCGGGACGGCAGCGCCAACAGGCTGCTGGCCACGGCGGACGAGGATGTGTTCACGCCGGAAATGGAGGGGAGGGAATTCCTGCGCGTCACCAGGAAGTACGGAGAGGCTGTCGTGGAGGGAACGCAGATGCCCTTTTACCATCTGACGACCCTGGACCGGGACCTCTACAAGGGGGAGACTTTTTCCATGGACCGGGAGGACGGCTGGCGGCAGGCCTATACCTGCATCCGTGATTTCAGCCGGAAAAACGACTACCAGCCCGGAGTGAACCGCCCGGAGCGGTACACGGCCTTTTTTGAAAAGGGCTCCGATGCCAGCGCGCGCGTCCATGTCAGCGGCGCGTGGACGCTGGAAACGACGGGCACCTGGGATGCGGAGTGGGAAATCTGCCGGGGGTATCCGGACGGTTCCAACTACCTTCCCAACCAGCCGGAGCTGGTGTGGCATTCCGTGAAGAGCTTCCAGCAGCGGGACGGGTTCCGGAACAACTTCACCCTGAGCGGCAATGAAGAGGAAATGTCCTACTATAAAATCCGCCTGATGGCGTACAGGAACGGCGTTTCCACGGGAACGCCCGTGTTCCGGGCCGCCGCCGGCTCCTTCAACCATGAAATGGTAGTGGAGGAATATGTTTCCCCCCGCAGTGCCTACCTCGCGAACGCCCTTCACCTGTCCTATTACGTGCTGGGCGACTGCGAGACCAATGACTGGTCCTTCGGCGCGTTCGGCGTCCGGAACGGCTATCCGTGCACGGTGGAGTTCCACCAGGGGCGGCTGTGGTTCGGGGGTACGCCGGGGCAGCCGCAGACGCTGTGGGCCAGCAGGGTGGATGATTTCTCCGCGTTCACTCCCGGCATTCCGTCGGATTCTCCCATGATTCTGACGATGGCGGCCTCCCAGCAGAACCGCATCTCCTGGATTGCCTCCCTCCGGGGGCTGATGATCGGCACCAGCGAGGGAGAGTGGCGCTTGTCCGCCTCCAACTCGGAAGGGCTGAATGCGTCCAATGCCGGGTTTGAGCGCCATTCCGGGGTGGGGTCCGCCTCTCTGGACGCCCTGACGGTGGAAAACAGCCTTCTGTTCGTGCAGCAGGGAGGGATGAAGGTCCGGGAATTGTTCTATTCCCTGGAGGCGGACGGCTACCAGACGCGGGACGTCAGCCTGCTGTCCGACCACCTGCTGGCGGCGGGGATTGTGGACTGGACGGTGCAGAGGAGCACGGCGTTCCACGTCTGGTGCGTGCTGGGGGACGGCAGCGCCGTGTGCATGACGCTGAACAGGGAGCAGAACGTGGCGGCGTGGCACGCCCACTGCCTGGAGCATGGACGCATCCTGTCCGTGGCGTCCCTGCGCGGCTCCCATGGCACGCCGGATGAAGAGGTGTGGTTTGCCGTGGCGCGCGGGGAAGGGGAGCGGGCCTGCATCACGGTGGAACGCCTGGCGGACGGCAACGTCTGCCTGGATGCCTGCACGGAG
>OGUM01002512.1_pt1 | contig 10469 bp, 3 predicted proteins | sample 1553631 | NCBI WGS metagenome assembly OGUM01 (sample SAMEA2580228, study PRJEB22360) | human gut metagenome | biome: human gut; feature: human-associated habitat; material: faeces | place: Denmark | collected 2008/2010 | reverse complement strand
TTGCCTGCTTTGTTATCTTTGACTCATACTTATGTGTATGTGTTGTCTCTGATGTCCCAGATGGTGTATATACCATATAGAAAAGATTGATTGCATCTCCCTTTGTTACTGTTACATTACCAGTTACTACATCTACTGTTACTATATTATCTGTTCCTACTGTTGCTGCTGTTCCATTAACATTAACTGTCTTACCTGAAGCTGCTGTTGTTCCACCAAATACAAGTGTAAGCTTTCCTTTCGATGGTGCTTTAAATGTAATATTAGTCTTACCTTCCATCTTAAGGCACTTATCATATGTAACTCCGTTATATGCTACAGAGCCCTTACTATCTGATGTACTTCCTGTTATAGTAAAGAAGTCACTTGTTAAGCCATTACTGAAGTCTTTTGTATAAGAATCATCTGTAACTGGTGTATCTGGCTCTTCTCCTCCAATAACCGGAATAATTGCTGTCTCATTCTTCTTGCATACTGTACATGTACGGCTCTTAACGCCTGTTTCTGTTGCAGTTGCTGCCTTAACCACTTTCCATTCACCATATGTATGAGCTGTCTTTGGAACTACTTCTGTGTATGTCTTCTTATCGCAAGTTCCATTAGTAGCTGTACATGTGTAAGTAATTTCTCCTTCTTCAGCACATGTAGCTTTCTTTGTTATAGTACTTACATAATTATGTATATGCTTTTCTCCTGATGATACGCTTCCACCACCTACTGATACAAGAGATGTCTTGTATGCATTAAGCTTATCCTTTAATGGCCTATTGAGTGAATAGCTTGTATCATCAACACTGTTATCAAATGTCCACTTGAAATCTCCGCCCATAATACGTCCTGCATACTTAGTTACAATTGAAGGAACATCTGCAGGTGCATCAATATCAGCAGTATCAACACCTAAATCAACCTTAGTATCAAAATTAGAATATGTCTTTCCACCCTGCTTTGCCTTATAAGTTGAAGGTACTGTTTCACTTCTTGATGTTGCAAGATATGCATCGAAATCAGTTGCACTTGCAGTTGTTGTACCAGCATCCGAATTAGCATATATAACAGACTTCTGACCTTCCATATAGTTGTTGTATGCCTTGATGACACCACCATTCTCTCCTGAGAATATTCCACCTGCCAGAACATCACTTCCCTGCATTGAACTGAGCATTGGATAATTACAATGTCTGAAATAGTTAGCCTCTACGAAAGCCTCACTATCCTTTGCAGCGCCTACACCATATTTAGAATTACCATCATAGTAGTTATTATATACATGAACTGACATTGTTCTGATACGAGGATGTCTTGAATCAGAATGGTCAAACCAGTTATGGTGATATGTAATCCAGTTCTCACCTGACTCTGACTTCATGCCACAAAGTGACATCTTTCCTGAATCCCAGAAATGATTGTAAGATACTGTCACATACTGAGAATTATCCTTTAAATCCATAGAGCCATCGCCCTTAGCCTGGTCACCATCTGAACCAGCATCACCATAGAACACATCGTTGTTATGTACCCATACACCAAGTGACTGCTTAAGAGATATACCATCTCCGTCTTTTCCACCGCCCCAGTTCATAAGACCAAGGTTTCTTACTTCTATGCCTGTTGACTGGAATACAGCCACACCTGCTCCATATAAAGTAGCATCATCACCAATACCCTCAAATGTTACGTTAGCTGCTCCCTTAACACCAATTGCATATGCTGATGATACATCTTTGCAGGCAAGTCCGCTTAATGTAACCTGACCTATAATACGGATAGCAACTGGCTGGCAGTTACTCTTAGCCTTAATTGCCTGTGTAATAGCTGCTACACCTGTATATTCTGTGTTACCAATCTTCATCTTAACTGTATTCTTATTAGCTTCTGTAACATAAAGAACAGATGCATTAGACTTTAATGTACCATCGTTATTATATGCACCAACGCCATTCTTTACCGGTGAATTACTTGAAAATGTAAATCCGCTTCTGTCATGTGCATTTACAGTAAGCTTATCTGAAACGATAGCAGCTGATGTATTCTCCTTGCCATTGTTCAGCGGAACAATCTTCATAACATAATCGCCTGCTTTTAATCCTACAGCATCCGCTCTCATGTAAGATGGATACTTTCTGATAAGCTCATCGTCCAACTGGACATAAGCTGAATCTGAGGCACTTGCAGACTTAACATATACATTGTAACCTGTAGCTCCTGTTACAGGTGTCCATTTAACATATGCTGTCTCAAGCCAGCCTGATGCTTCTGTTATTGCGCCAGAAGCTGCATGTACTGGATTCATGTCAAATACTATAACTGACACTGCCACCATTACACATGCAAGTAATGCACTCATAAATTTTTTTACTTGCTTTTTCATTTTTCCTCTCCTTTTCCATTTTATGCACATTTTTGTGCAAATTTGATATGTTTTATTCATAAATCATGTTTATATTACCATTATTGTACAATATTTTCAACCGCATTTTACATGTTAGAGAAAATTTTTCGTAATTTTAACACATTATTTCTTTTCCTAAAGTAAATGAATATACAATTTTTTCTTTTACAGTTTTTCCGGTAAGCTGTTCCAGCGCTTTTGCATAGTAATCAAGCTGGATTGCGTATCTTTTGACAAGCTCTTTTTCCCCCGCTTTGCCCTTCATAACCCTGTCAGTCTTATAATCAACAATCACAAGTTCTCCGTCCTCTTCAAAACACAAGTCAATTATACCCTGTATAAGCTGTCCTTCGTACTCAAATACAAAAGGCTGTTCTCTTCTGACACTGCCACAGTTCACCGCATTTGCAACTCTCCTGCCTGTATCTGATTGTACAAATGTATATATATCCCACGGATTGACACTTTTCACCTGTAATTCATTCATCTTGCCTGTTTCTAACATTCTGTTAATATCTGCTTTAACTCCATCAAGGTTCACACTCACTGAATAGTCAAGACATTCCATAACCCTGTGATATGCGCTACCACGCTCATTAGCAGCAAGCTGCACTTCCTCACCGCTTATGAACTTTGGAATTATGCTGTTTGTCTCATCACATTCTTCCTTTTTAAGTGCTGTCTTCACAGATTCATCCATGTAAGCATTTTCCTCTGAATCATCATCCGCCTGCATAGCCTTAAGCTGCGAAACCGTCAGCTTCATCCTTCCGGCTGCGTTATCATCAGGAACATACTCCGGAAGCTCCTCTAATAAAGGATAAGACACAGCTTCCATAATTTCATCAGCCAGTCCCCCGATTCTAACAGCATTCGCTTCACCAGCCATCTCCCCGGATTCATCCACATCAGCCCAAGAATCCTCTCCGGCATCAACCATCACTTTAAAGCTGCCTTTCAATTTATCTGAATCCATAAGACACACTGGCATTATCATATCAAGATAGTTCTTTATATTCTCACTGTCCGCGAAAGACAACATTCCATCTGCTGCAAGTTGCTCAGCCCTTCCCCTGTATTTATCAAGTGTCTTGTCTGCATCTTTTACAACTCCAGTGATTATCAGTTTTTCCCTTGCTCTTGTCATTGCTACATAGAGAAGTCTCTCTTCCTCTGCTATCGACTCTCTTACAATTCTTCTTGCCATAGCACCTTTAATAATAGTAGGTGTCTTCGTTCTTCTTTCAAGGTCAACATAATCAACTGCAATTCCTAAGTTCTGGTCTACAAGCACCGGTGCTGTTGCGTCCATAAAGTTAATGCTTTTATGCGCTCCTGCAAGTATTACAATAGGAAATTCAAGGCCTTTACTCTTATGGATACTCATAATTCTTACAAGATTCTCATTGTCAAGGCTGGCAGCCCCCTCTGCAAAATCTTCGTCAAACTTCTTAAGTCTTTCAATATATCTTAAGAAATTAAACAGACCTGAATAACTTGACTTTCCATATCCCGCTGCTCTTTCCAGCAGGACATTTAAGTTAGCCTGTCTCTGTGCTCCGGCAGGCATTGTTCCCACATAATCGTAGTAGCCTGAATCATATATCATCTCCCAGCACAGATCATATAGTGACTCAACACTGCTCTTGTCTCGGTATTCTGTGAGCTTTGCAAGGAATAATGCACATTTGCCGGACAGCTGCTTAACATCCGTCTCCTGTATCTTATCTGCTCCGCCAAGCACTGCAACTGCTTTCAAATGTTCATACAGGTTGTTATGTGTATTCTTATCTGCATACTCTCTGCCAAGCTTTCTCACCATTCCAAGCTCCGCTGCCGTAAATCCTCCAAAATAAGACATCATCGCCGCCGCAAGGCTTATCTCCTGAACCGGATTATCTACTATCGTAAGCATGCTTAAGATTACCTGTATCTCACGCACGCTGAAATATCCTGTTGACGAATCTGTATACGCCGGTATCCCCCTATCCATCAGGGCATCTGCAAATGTATCCGCCCAGCCTGTAACTGACCTTGTAAGAATTACAATATCCCTGTATTCTGCCGGTCTGTATATATTTTCATCTGCATCATACACATTTACGCCAGAAGCAACTATTCCCTCAATCAGCTTTGCAAGCCTGTCTGCCTCAAGCTCTCTTGTCGTAGCTTCTTCTTCATTCTCTGAAGATATAAGAATAACGTCTGTACTCTTGTTGGCTTCATCACCGTAATTACTGTCACTATATTCAGGATATGGAAATCCTGCATTAAGCCTTACCGATTCGTCATACCCGATTCCTGAAAAATTCTTATTCATGATATGACTGAACACATCATTGGCACACTCAAGCACATTTCCCCGGCTTCGGAAATTCTTCTGTAATTCAATTCTAACATTATCGCCAGTCTCGCCGTATGTATCGTACTTCTCTATGAAAAGCTCCGGGCAGGCAAGACGGAACTTGTATATGCTCTGCTTTACATCACCAACCATGTATATATTGTTATTCTCACCGGACAGTCTCGTCTTCGACACCGCATTAAGAATAACCTCCTGCAGCTGGTTGGAATCCTGATACTCGTCTATCAGTATCTCTTCAAATCTGTTCGCAAGCTTGTCGGCAGTCTCTGTGTATACAAGCTTTCCGTCTTCTTTCTTTACAAGTATTGAAAGTGCAAGATGTTCCATGTCATTAAAATCAATTATGCCCTTCTCTCGCTTCACCTCTGAAACACGCTTGGCATACACCTTTGCCACTTTAAGTAAAGTCCGTATCTGGATGCCTGCCCCCTGCATGTCTGCAAATATTCCCTCATCATCTTTCAAGAATATCTTATCATTAAGCCGTCCTATGTAATCTTTAAACAACTTTCGCTGCCCCTTAACATATTCCTTAATATCCGGGTCTGCTCCTGCATCCTTCTTTCTTGACAGGGCTTCAAATGAAAATATTCTTATCCTTCTGCCAAGCTCTCCAAAATCCTGTGAATTAATCATCTCATTAATTCCAAGCAGGTCAGACTGCAAAGCACCTGTATATGCTGCAGGTCCTGCCGGCTCAGAACAGATATCTACTAATCTGTTGTATTTATCACGGTAATCGAAAAGTGCATTTTTAATTGAATCATACAGCTCCTTAATTGCAGGATTATCGTAAGTCTCATCATCATAAACTAACATGCACTCGTCAAACCACTCATCAATCCACGGATTGCTTCTTGAAAAACGGTATATTTTATCTATAATGCTCACAAGCCCTGAATCGTCCCGTCCCATGCCAAATGCATCAACAAGATTAAAGAATTCTTCATCTGCTTCGGCATAGAATTCCTCAAGCACATCTTCCAACACATCATTTTCAATAAGCTTCTTCTCACCCTCGTCCATTATCCTGAACCCCGGGTCCAGATTAACCTCTGGAAAATGATTTCTGATTATCCATAGACAGAAACTGTCTATCGTTGTTATCTGTGCGTTGTTAAGCAGTGTTATCTGTCTTAAAAGGTTCACATCCCCCGGATTCTCGTCAATCATTGAATCAAGTGCTTTTCTTATCTTGTCTTTCATCTGGGCTGCTGCCGCCTTTGTAAATGTAACAACAACCAGCCTGTCTATATCTATATTCTTGTCAGGGTCTGTAATCATGGAAATAATTCGCTCAACTAAAACAGCAGTCTTACCTGAACCGGCAGCCGCTGAAACCAGCACATTACAGTCTCTTGTATCAATCGCGCTCTTCTGCGCCGGTGTCCATTTTCTTTCCATTCTCATCAACCCCTTCCTTTATATTATTCCATAACACTTCATCATCGAATTTCTTTAATTTTCTGTAATTGCAGCCTGGCAAATCCACTGAAAATCCACACACTGCCCCATAAGGACATCTGTCACAGCTTGAAAACTGTCCGTCTTTATAAGGACTTCTCCTTATATCACCGCCTGCAATTCTGTCCGCAGTATCAACAGCCCTTACATCAACGAATCTTCCAAGCATGTTAAACTGCTCTGTATTCATCACCTTGCTTCTTCTTGAATCAAATCCGCCGTCAGCCTTTCTGCTCACTGGAATATTAAGTGATGTACCCCCGGTATTGTCCATCTTCTCGGCAATATCCTTATCAGAATTGACCATTCCCTTAAGACGCAGTTCACCCTTAATCTTATCCTCTATCTCTTCCGCACTCTCATTTGTTGCAGATACAATCGGGTCGCTTATGTTGTAGTAGAATACTCCGGCAGGAAGCACATTTTTACCCGGACGCATCTTTGCCACAAGCTTCATCGCCGCTTCCATGTAGACCATAAGCTGGATATCAATTCCGTAGTAGGTCTTTACTATGTTGAAATCCTTCTTTCCTGTCTTGTAATCGATAATTCTTACATATACATCTGTGCCGTTTTCGCATATGTCAACGCGGTCAATTGTTCCGCTCATAAGCTGCTTTCTGTCTCCGTCCCCGACTTCCATATTGAACTTATGCTCGAATACAAATGGCACGAAATCACCACATTTTAACTGCTCACCCATCGCCCATACAGTGCGGTCTGCAAGGTCTTCCATCCGCTTAATCATGAATGAATTACGGCTTGAATCCTTAAGGATACTGTTCTGGTATATGTCAGTAATTGCAGCAACACTTTTTTTTACCATCTCGCGGCGCTTCTCCTCTGATATCAGATAGTACGACTCACCGTTTTTCTTGATTTCGTCGCACACCTCACGGATAACCGCATGCAGTACGACGCCAAAGTTTACTGGTGAAAATGTGAATTCTTCCCTTTCCTTCAAATCAACTCCATACCTTAAGTAATATCTCAATGGACACTCTGCAAAGTTCTCAAAAGATGTGACGCTTCCGACAAGCCTGCCGCCAGTAAGTGAATCAATAATATCCTCATCTACATTTGCAGCAATTTCAGTATTATCAAAGCTGTTAGCCGCCCGCGGTATTGTCACATATGAATTCTGCTGTGCCGTGTCTTTGTAAGATAACTTAAGGCAATGTGAAAACATTTTTCTCATGCTTCTTATAATATATGAAGGCATCAGCGCCGCACCCTCGCTGTTTTTTACCGCATATGACATGTAAAGCTTCTCCGCACTCTTTGTCATAATAAGATACAGATAGAATCTCTGTGTAAATGCTTTCTCCCTCACGGAAGCTGACATAACTATTCCCTTATCCTCAAGATACTCCCTGTCGCTTTCTGACAGAACGCTTCTTGAATCAGCCTTCTTAGGTACATTGCCGTCATTGATTCCGACAAAGAACATGACCTTGATATTGTCAAGACGGGTTCTTTCTATATCTCCGATAACAACACAGTCGTTGGTCTGCGGAATAAGTCCTATCTTAATCTCCTGAAATCCTGACGCAAGTATCTTGTTAAATTCTTTAATACCAACCTTCTCGCTTCCAAGAAGGGCATACATTTTATCTAATACTTCTATAACTTTCTTATATAACTGCGCATATTCATCACCAGTGTACTCGCTGTCATTAAGCACACTTACCTTCTGCTCCATATCTTCACGCACAAGGAATTCGTAAAGAGCCTTTACCATATCTGCAACATCAGATTCCTTTGACTTAAGCACTTCTTCCAATGGATCCAACATATCCGTCATCATTGTTCTTAGTGAATTAAGCTTCTCAAGGTCAGTATTATTGACTGTTCCCCTGAACTTTCTTATCCATGGTTCATGCCATTTTCCCCTGCCTCTGATTCCAACTGCAACACAGTAATTGTCTAACAGATCAATATCTTCGCGCTCCATTCCGCTCATTCCGGTTCTTAAGAATCCTAATATGCTGTCATAGCTGTAATTATTCTCTATTATTCCAAGTGCACCGTTAATTGCCGCAATAAATGGATTGTCCGTCACATGGCGCTTGTAATCTAAGAAATATGGCATATCGTTCTGCTTTAATATATTAGCCGCCAGTTTGCCGTAGCCATCCATGTCCGCAGTAACTATCGCAATCTCGTTATATCTGTATCCACACAGTCTTGTAAGTCTTATTATTTCTCCTGCTGCAAATGTTAATTCTTCCTTGGCAACAGCTCCCTCATATATAACGATATTGTCAGTCTTCTTATTAAATCTTCCCGAATTGTTTCTGAAAAGATTCTGTTCCAGGAAATCCAGTTCTTCTGAATTCTTAAATCTTGAATTAACATTTACAATTACATTCTTTCCCGGTACTACTTTTCCTGCAATATACACAGGTTCAAGGACTTTCACATGTTCTTCATCGCATATCTTATAAAGCTTTGATACGCAGTCCTTACTCATGAAAAAAAGTTCTTCCCTGCCTCTTACTGAATTTTCACGCTCAGATGCATCAATTGTCAGGGAAACATATATCTTGGGACACATTAATAAAAGAATTGTCATTAAATTGTACTGAACCGGAGTAAAGCCTGTGAATCCGTCAAATACTATCTCGCAATTCTTTATTCTCTCTGACTCTGTAACCTTGCTGCATAATTTATCCAGTATTTCTTCTTTAGTTATATAATTCTTGTCTATGTACTCTGCAAATGCGTTATATACAAGTACTATATCATCAAGCTTATACTGAAGTGCTGCACTTCCCTCTGAATCACTGTATGCTGCACCTGCCGCATCCTGCATAACATCCGGCTTGATATCATACTGAAGCATTTCCGATATAACAGACTTCATCTCTGACACAAATCCTGTATTAGACAGATTACTTCCAAAATATTTTAATCTGTCCTTGTTCTGCTCTAAAACTCTTTTAATAATCAGATTCTTTCCTGTATCATCAAGGACTTCAAGATTATCCTCCCCCACTTCCTCAAATACTTTATACGCAAGCCTTTCAAAGCTCACAACATCTATATTAAGTATTCCTTTTCTTGGATGCATGGACACCAGTCTTTTCTGAATTGCCATAGTGTACTGCTCCGGCACAACAACTATATAATTCCTGTCAGGATTCTTCATTGACTCTTCAATTATATGCGTATACAGATAGTGCGATTTACCCGCACCTGAGCTTCCCAGAATTAATTGTAATGACATGTGTTACTCCCCTAATCTTTCTATAATAGACTTTACCATCATTTGCTTTACCATAATGCACCTTTTCATATCATGCCTCATCATGGTTCGAAATCAACCGCTTCATATTCCACCGTATCTGAATAGTCCCACCATTCTCCCTGATAGCCTGTAAATCCGTTATTTTCCATAGCATTCTGAAGAATCATAACATTGTTCACAGCTTCTTCATTGTCTATATCTGAATAATTCCTGTCTGCTTTTAGAGAGAAATCATCAAATTCTGTAGGCATTGGTATAATGCTTCCATCTGCAGCAACCATAGTTATATCTACTGTTCCTCCAAGATTATGCTTTTTCATTCCGTCAGCCGGATTTGCCACATAGTTAGGGTCCGGATATACTTCCCATAATTTCTGCTGTGCCTCAAACGGTCTGTATGCATCCCAAATCTTTAAGCTGTACCCCTGTTCTTTCAGTTCTTTCTGCACATTTGCAAGCTTCTTAACTGTTCCGTATCGAAGGTATGCGTCTGTGAAACCATATATTCTGACACCTGTAAAGTTATTGTCTGTTGCATACATCAATTCGACATATATATCTGGTATGTATTTATTTACAAGAACATATTCGTCATCTTCCGGTTCTTTTTCGATTGTAATCTCCTGTGTTATAATTTCCTGTGCTGTCACTTCCTGTGCTGCAGTCTCCTGTATGTTCGCCATCTCTTTTTCTGATACATCATCTGTTGTAACATTTTTCTTTTGTCCACACGCTGTCATGCCTGCCGCTATAATCACTATTACTGCAAATGTTTTGATAAATTTACTGTTCATAATCATTCACCTCTTCATAAACCTACCATTTTACACTATCCAATACATTTGTATTTAATATACCACATTTTAATCATAATCTCCCACTCCATACCATATATTTTGTAATAATGAATATGAAGGGCAGGTTTCTTTGTGATGAGTCAGACTAAAATTGTTGTTATTCCATTTTCAATACAATCACTACATATACGAACAGAATCA
>OGUM01002505.1_pt1 | contig 10511 bp, 7 predicted proteins | sample 1553631 | NCBI WGS metagenome assembly OGUM01 (sample SAMEA2580228, study PRJEB22360) | human gut metagenome | biome: human gut; feature: human-associated habitat; material: faeces | place: Denmark | collected 2008/2010 | reverse complement strand
TCGGCGGTGGTATAGGACAATCACGACTCTGTATGCTTTATTTACAGAAAGCCCACATAGGTGAAATCCAAGCCAGTATATGGCCCGAAGAGATGAGAAAAGAATGCGCCCAACTGGGTATGCAACTTATTTGATTATAATCCATCAGCAATGAAAAAAGAGGATGACGTAAAAAGAAAGCTCTCAGGTTTTCTCTTTCATCATCCTCTTTTTCTATCCGCCACACTTTATTTCTTGAAAATAAATACTTTGCACTGATAAGCCCCCAATTCCACATTCATTCCTTGCGGAAACTTTCCTAACTCTTTGTGCAACCATACATCACGAATCCCGGTATTCGTGGTAACTCCGGGAATGGTCTTGTCATTAAGGTGCACTGTCACAGGCTCGTCAAAACGGTTCAGACACATCACTGCCACCGAACCGTCGCTCAGCGGTTTAGCCCAGACATCGTATTTATCATGACGGATAACCCTCTCTGCCTGTCTGCCCAGCACATCCTGATTGATGGCTATGATTTCAGGGTTAGTCAGAGTTTCTAAAGTAACCGACGTCATATCGCGTACATCATTTCCGCTCAATAAAGGAGAAGCCATCATACACCACAAACTCATGTGCGAACGATACTGTTCATCGGAGCAGCCACTCTTTGCATCAGCAATAGACATACTTTTTCCTGAAATCCCCACAATCAGCATGTCCGGATCATTCCAACCGCCGGGACCTGCATAGTTATCCAATTTCCCGTTTATATCCGTTATTTCCATGACACCCCAACCCGGACCCGTGACAGCATTAGACCAATGGTCGCCGATATCTCCTGTAGTCCTCCAGTAATGCCCGCCTACGGATTTGGCCCACTTCCACGGTTCACGTTGTCCCCATTCACAGATGCTGAAAACAATGGAACGGCCTGTAGCACGCAGCGCCTTCCCCATCACCGTGTAACGTTCCATCGCATCCTGCCTTCCGTCCGGCGCATTGCAATAGTCATATTTCAACAAGTCCACTCCCCACGAAGCAAAGTCATTGGCATCCGTCACCTCATGGCCATAACTGCCGCATACTCCCCCGCAAGTTTTATCTGCCGCATCGGAGTAGATGCCAAGTTTAAATCCCCGTTCGTGCAGATAGTCCGCAATCGGTTTTATGCCATCGGGAAACTTCTCCTTATCCACTTGAATATGTCCATCCGCCCCCCGTTCTGCCAATTGCCAGAAATCATCTATATTAATATAGGCATATCCCAAATCGCGCATACCATTGGCCACCATCGCGTCGGCCACTTCTTTTATCAGTTCTCCGGTGAGATGCCTTCCAAAGGTATTCCAGCTACTCCAGCCCATAGGAGGGGTTAAAGCCAGTGCATCACCGATGTTTATAAGCAATTCCTTCTCGTCTTTACCTGATTTATTTTCAGCAACCAGCTTTACTTTATAAACACCTTTCCGGGATACCTGCCCCTTTATGATCCCTGTCTTCTCATCCAGCACCAGCCCTTGGGGCAGTCCGTCGGCCTTCCATTGCATAGGACGTTCTCCCAAAGTGGGAATGTAAAACAAGAAAGGCGTAGAAGGATAGTTACCTATAATAGAAGGAGGATTGATCTGAGGTGCGCCCTCAAACAAGCGAGGATTTGCTCCGTTTGCCACCGCTTGAAAGGTTCCCAGAACCAGCACAAGCACCCAAACGAATATTGTGGGAGTTAAACTTCTTTTCATCATCATCTTGATTTATAAAATTAATAGGTTAAATCGGTCTGTAAAAATACACATTTATAAGAAAAAGCGAAGAAGGTGCCGCTTTTCCTCACGGCACCTCCAGTTAATCAATCACAGTAATCCTAATACCTATTCAGCTATGTTAAAATCTCATTTTATAAAATCCTGTATCTTGATAGTCCATTCTCTTTTATCACCATTAGCGGCAGTAATAAGATAACGGAAATCCTTTGCCGAGAAATCTTGCACCTCCCCTAAAGTAGGAGCACCATTCAAAGGTTTCAGACGTGCGGCCGTAGACATATCAATGTAGCATACAATATTACTCAACGAAACTTCATTCCGAATCTGCTCTGTAAAAAGAGCATTGGTTCCGGGAACGGTAATCTTGCACGTAACCGTATTGTTTTCTTCATCTATTGTCTTGGCAAGTGTCAAAGTTTGAACCCGCAATTGTTTTGCACCGTCGTCATACCAACGGTATTCAAAATAGATATTGGTAATCTTAGCCTCATCGTAAGTCGGCAGGTCATCCAATCCGGATTTCAAGCACGAAGAGGCTGATACCAACAGTACCAATAGCATCGCTATATTTATAATTTTCTTCATATCTGCAATATTTTGTTTTAAATTCCACTTATATTAAAAAATACGTTTCACCGCATTACCATTCCGGGTTCTGGTCCAGACTGGGATTGACATCTCTTTCCGACTGCGGCACCGGGAATAAATAACGCCTGGAAGTAAAGGCATGATTATTATCCGAAATATTAGAAGGTAAATCAATGATTTCAAACGACTTGCCATCCTCTGCTATTTCCATACATGCATTTTGGTGTGTATTCAGCTCCTTCACAATTTCCAGTCCGTCGGCCTTACCCCAACGAAGCAAAGACCAGTAGCGGTCATTTTCGTGCAGCAGTTCGATGCGGCGTTCCCGTTTATATTCTTTCCACGCCTCTTCGGCTGACAATCCGGAAGGCAATTCAGGCAAACCGCCATGAACAGTACGGGTCTTATTGATATATTCAATAGCGGCATTCACTTTGTTCTGACGCAACATGACCTCAGCATAATTCAGATAAGAACGTCCCAACCTCAAAAGTACGTAGTGATAAGAAGTAGGTTCGCTGTTCAACAACCTTACAGCCTCGTACACTCCTTTGCGATACACATATCCTGAAATAGGAGTTCCCCATATCTCGGCAGCTTTCGACGCCCAGTTCAGGTTACCCTTTTTTCTCATCGTGATGGTATTCTTAAAATAGTTGGAAGAATCCTGGGCAATGGAAGCATAAAAACGGTTGTCCCTATTCTTATAAATCGCATTGGACACATATCCCCCTTTTGCTAAAAAGTTCTGATAATAAGACGTTTCATCCCATTCTTTTGCCTTGCCGTCCTCATCCACTACCAGATACTGGTTTACCAAATCAACGGAAGGGAAAGACTTGGGCCAGCCTGCCAGCTCTTCAACCAGCAAGGGGAGCGATCCTTCCTTATTCTTATTGTTGTCGTTGTTGGGAACCAGATCCTGCATCCACGTATTCTGGAAAATGGTATTATCCGAGCTCTTCCACTGGGCAAGTATAATCTCTTTCGAGTTCTGGGAATGGTCGAAGTCATTGAACATATTCTTGTAATCGGTGTCCAATGAATAGACATTCAGCGCAAACAAATCCTCACTGGCCTGCCGGGCTATTTCGTAATATTCACTTTGTCCGCTTTCAATGTAAGCCGCACCGTGCAATGCAGCTTCGGCCAGCAAAGCATAAGCAGCACCTTTGGTCGGCATTCCTGTGGGTTCACTGGCTCTCAATCCGGAAGCAGCGTCTTTCAAGTCCTGCAAAATAAAGTCATACGTATCTTTAATGGTGGCCGTCCTGCCATACTGAGTCATGTCCTCGTCTTTGTCCACCAACTCCTTGACCAACATCAGTTTGCCGAAAAGACGTGCGCGAGAAAAATAAGTCATTGCCCTAAAGAATTTAGCCTGGGCTATAAAGTTGGCGCGTTCGCCTTCCGTAAAAGGCGCATCGGCCATTTTGGCTATCACCAGATTGCAACGGCGGATGTTTTCATAAACATTCCATCCGGCATCATAATATCTGTCTTTCAAGTCCTTGTTGATGGCCGTGGCCTCCCCATCATCCAGAATGATGTCATTGTCCGTCCAACGGTCATTCTGTATCAACTTGTCGGTAGATATTCTGAGTGTAGTGTAGAGGAAAGCCTGCGTTAAATCCGTGCTTTTCCATACATCATTCTCCGAATAGCTATCTAGCGGACCTTTGTCCAATACATCACTACAAGAAAACGTTGCGGCAGCTAAAAGAACGACTGCCAGTATATTTTTGAGTTTCTTCATTGTTTATTCCTCCCTTACTTTAAAAACCGATTGTTGCACCAATTGAATAAACGCGCTGTACAGGATAACCGTTAGCACTTGTATCGGATGTTTCCGGGTCGAAATAATCATTCACGCCGGAGATAGTGAACAAGTTGCTGCCTGCCAGATTAATGCGGAGCGTGGATATCCAATCGCATTTCTTCAATAATTTATATTTCAAGTCATAACTTAAAGAAAGATTCTTCAAGCGCAAGAACTGAGCGTTTTTATACCAGAAAGTAGACGCAGCCTGGTTGTTGCTTCCATTGACATTGGCAGAAGTCGAGACACGCGGGAAATCGGCATCTGTGTTATCGGGACGCCAATAGTTCAGTTGTTCTTTATAATACAGGTATTTGGCTTCACCCTTTTTCAAGCGGTCGCCCAATCCCAGATAGCGTTTACCCGTTCCGTAAATCAATCCGGAAAGCGTAAATCCTTCATAATTGAAGGAGAAGTCCACACCGAAGGTGAAATGAGGACTGGTAGGCATACCTATGCGTACCTGGTCTTCTCCGTCTATTTTTCCGTCACCGTTTACGTCCGTATAGGCGATGTCGCCCAGCCGGGTGTCCGCAGAAGAAGTACGCCGGGGGTACATTACAATCTGCTGAGGAGTCTGATACAAGCCCCTGTCATAATAGGCGATACCGAAATAGTCCGTCTGATGGGTCTGGCGCTTCCAAGGGTTCTTCAGGCTGGTTTCGCCTTCATCCGCTTTTACCTTCCACAAATTGTTATAATAAGTCATGTTCAAGCCCACTTCGTAAGTAAACTTACGGGCAGTAGTATCTCTCCAGCGGAATGAAAACTCAAAACCTTCGCGGCGCTGTTCGCTATCCGATTTTATCTGTGGAAGCGATTTGCCTAACGGAGTGGTATAACGGTCGCCCGGACTCATCAAACCACCTTTGGTTACGTAATAAAAATAATCCAGCGAACCTGTAAAGCGTTGTTTGAACAACGAGAAGTCAAGACCGTAGTTCAAGGAATTGACAGTGTACCAGCTCAACAGTTCCGGAGCGACCAAAGCCCCTTCGTTAAAGCCCGACACCAAGGCACCTCCTACCACAGCACCCGTCGTATCCATGGAATAAGTAGAAAGATAGCCGAAACGGTTCACGCCCGCTTCCGTACCTGTTTGTCCATAAGAAGCACGGAACTTCAACAAGTTGACAAACTTCAAGTCCAGGTTTTTAAAGAAGGGTTCTTCGCTAAGCGCCCAGGCTACTGCGCCCGAAGGGAAGAAGCCCCAACGGTGTCCCGGTGCAAAATTATCAGAGCCATCATAGCGGAAGCTGCCTTCAATGATATAACGGTTCTCATAATCGTACTTCAAACGGCCTACAAAACCCATTCTTCCTCCTTCACTGGAGTTACCGGAGTTCAGCTGGCCTTCTTGCGAACCTGCAAACAACTGGTCAACGACTGCCGACATATATTCCTTACGAGAAGCCCAGAACTCGGAACCGTCACTCTCCGAAACAGTAAAGACAGCTTTGGCGTCTATGGTGTGCTTCTCGGCAAAAGTCTTCATATAGGCTGCACTCAACTCAAAGTTATAGATTGATCCCCAATAACCTTTTTCCGTCAAAGATGGTTTGGCAATGGGGTACAACGAACCGTCGGCATTGTATTGGGGAGCCTTTGTTGAAAAGTTCTTCACATGCGAGTCGTTTGCCCTGTAATTGAACATGGTACCCAAAGTCAAGTCTTTCAGCCAAGGCAAGGTCCAGTCGGCTACCAATTGTACATTGATATACTTTCCGTCGTTCTTGTCATAGCCCGAGCGTTTGTCGGTCAGTACCAACGGATGGTCCGTCAGCGCCCTGTAAGTACCGTCTTCATTATAAGCCGGCTGCAAGGGGGACACATCGGCCAGCAATTCCCAGATACGTCCGGCACTGGTGGACGGATATTCTTTATTCTCAATGGCGCCATTGATATTGACACCCACTTTCAATCCTATTTCATCAAACGTGGTATTGATGTTACTACGGAGATTATAGCGGTTGTAATTCAATGCATTGGAACGATACAAGCTCCCCTGGTCGAAAGCGCCCAATGACACATAATAATTCACCCGCTGGCTGGTTCCGCTCAACGAGAGGGAATGCTTGTACTGCGGGGCAAAATTCTTCAAAGCCAAGTCCTGCCAATCGGTGTCTGCCAGATTGTAGGGATCAGTTTGGTTGAGAATAGCCTGCAACTGCGTATCATCAAAGGTGGGAGAAAGGAAATCATTTTCGCGCACCAAATTCTGATGTACCGCATAATCATAAGCACGGGTCTTTTCCATCATCATGGTGGGCTGGCTGAATTCCGCATTAAATGAATAAGTTACGGCTATTTTGCCTTTGCCGCCCTGCTTGGTCTTCACCATTATAATACCGTTGGCAGCGCGCGATCCGTATACGGCCAAAGATGCCGCATCCTTCAATATGGACATGCTCTCAATATCTACCGGATTCAAAGTATTGAAATCCCAAGAGTCAGAAATCACACCATCTATTACATAAATGGGAGCTCCACCTCCACGGATTGAAATGGACGGAACCGATCCCGGTTCTCCTCCGGACTGCTGGACGATGACGCCGCTGGCACGTCCTTGCAAAGAGCTGACCACGTCATTGAACGGTAAGTCCTGCAACTTCTCGCCCTTCACCGCCGTAACGGAAGAAGCCATCTTACGGGTAGAAGTCGTACCGTAACCAATCACCACCACCTCATCAATCAGTTCACTGTCATCTTTCAATACAATTTTAAAGTCTTTTTGCCCACTTACAGGGACAACTTGGGTTTTGTACCCGATAAAAGAAATTACAAGATTGGCTTTACTCGGGACATTCTGCAGCGTAAAGAGCCCTTCAAAATCTGTAATTGTCCCATTGGTAGTTCCCTCTACCAACACGTTTGCCCCAATTACAGGTTCTGCACTGCTGTCCACAACAAGACCTTTCACTGTGAGATTTTGTGCTACCATTGTCGATCCAAGTAATAGCAACGCCAAGGACAATATCTGCCTCAACGAACAAGGAACAGGCACATTTTTTTTCATGCTTTTCTCCATTAAAATTAGACATTAGATTAAATAATATTTTTAATAATTTTAAATACACAGATGTTAATTAGCTAAGTTCTTTGAGAACTTAGCCACGCCTTTAAAAGCCTATTCAAGAGCATGAAGAACCCGTTTCGGCCCTATTTGTGATACCTGTTTTCTACCAGAAAGCGCAAAATAAGAAGAAATTAATAAATTGGAATAAAAGCTATATTAGGCTAATATTCAGCAATATAAACCTATTTTATTAAATATACATTTAATAAAAAGCCTCATTCATAAGAAAAATACTTTCGGATTTAACAATGAAAATTGAAAATAATTTCTATATTTGTTCCCGGATAGAGCAGATTTATTATTTAATTCTCAAAGAACTTAGTCATTACACATGCCCACCTACTCAAACCGCTGAAAATAAAAAGCATACTTCCATCTGAAATTTACTTTTTCTTAGGAGTAGAAAAAGAATAGAGCGATTTCCATGAAAACGAAGCTTATTTTTATCATTCGAAACGTAACATCGTTTATAAACTTTCCCTATCTTTGGGAAAATTAAAAAATAAAATAAGATGAACGTACAAATAGAAGAAAGCTGGCGGAGACAATTACAGGAAGAGTTCGATAAACCCTATTTTGAGCATTTAGTGGGATTTGTGAAAGAGGAATATGCGCGTTATACGGTTTTCCCTCCGGGAAGTCGGATTTTTCATGCTTACAATACTTGTCCTTTTGAAAAGGTAAAGGTAGTCATTCTGGGGCAGGATCCCTATCACGAGCCGGGGCAGTATTACGGACTTTGCTTTTCGGTGATGGACGGAGTTCCTTTCCCGCCTTCGTTGGTAAATATTTTCAAAGAGATACAGAACGATCTGGGGAAGCCTATTCCCTGTTCGGGACGTTTGGAGCGCTGGGCGGATCAGGGAGTATTATTGATCAATGCCATTCTGACCGTACGGGCACATCAGGCCGGTTCGCATCAGGGAAAAGGCTGGGAAGAGTTTACGGATGCCGTGATCCGGCGACTGAATGATGAACGGGAGCATATCGTGTTTATGTTGTGGGGGGCGTATGCTCAGAAAAAAGGGGCTTTTATCGACCGTACTCGGCATTGTGTACTGACGGCTCCCCATCCTTCCCCGCTGTCTGCAGACCGGGGCTTTTTCGGATGCAAGCATTTCAGTAAAGCCAATGCCTATTTCCGGAGTAAAGGATTGGCAGAAATCGAGTGGTGATTCTGATTATAAGAACTATTTTATATTTTTGTGCGGTTTAATATGAAAAATAGGAAGGAAATGAAAAAATGGATGTTAGTGGTTCTGGTGTTGGCCGGAAGTGTGAGCTGGGGACAGGCTCAGATAAAAATCGGAAACCGTACGATCAATACGAAGAAAGTGTTGAATGCGGCTTCGGAAGTGGCTTCTGCCATTACCTTGTCGGATGAGGATGTAGCTGCTTTGTGCCGTGAGTCGGTGAAATGGATGGATGAGCAAAATCCGGTTTCAGACCCCGGATCGGCTTATTCTAAACGTTTGGATTCGCTGATGAAAAAAGTAGGGGAGATAGAAGGTTTGAAATTGAACTATAAGGTATATGAGGTGGTGGATATCAATGCGTTTGCTTGCGGAGACGGGAGTATTCGGGTATTTTCGGCCTTGATGGACCTGATGGATGACGACGAACTGATGGCAGTTATCGGTCATGAAATCGGTCATGTCGTACATACCGACAGTAAGGATGCCATGAAAAATGCCTATTTGGCTGCTGCTGCAAAGAGCGCGGCAGGAGCTGCAGGAGGAGGATTGGAAAAATTGACCGATTCACAACTGGGGGAGATTGCCCAAGCCTTGTCGAATGCTCAATTTTCACAAAAACAAGAAACTGAAGCCGATGAATATGGGTTTGAATTTTGTATCAAACATGGTTTCGATCCTTATGGGATGGCTAATGCACTGGAGAAGTTGAATAATTTGTCCGAGGGACAAAAGGCATCTAAATTTCAGCAGATGTTTTCTAGTCATCCCGATAGTGCCAAACGGGCGTCCCGGATGAAAGAGAAAGCGGATGCTTATCTGAATAAATAGAATCCCTGACTAACGGCGGGGCCGGGGCTGGTGTGGCGTGAGAAATGATTGAGTTTGATGAAGTGCCCGAAGATCTTTTGTTGTTGTTCCGGGAGATACCGTTACGAACTGTGATGGTTTGCGTGTTTCAAGGTTGGTCATATGGATAAAATATAAAAAATATTTTCGTCTGTTTATTTCTTTTGAGGTTGTAGTTGCGGAATAACGATTGTTCAAAAACTTTACTGAGTTATTTCCGTTCAACTCAGAAAAACAAGCAGATGAAAATTGCAATTAGTGGAGCGACCGGTTTTATCGGTACACATTTAACCCGTTATTTATCGGGACAGGGGCATGAAGTGACAGGACTTGGACGGAAATGGTTCGGTCGGGGAAATGCCGATCATTTGGCAAAGTTGATGGAAGGAATGGATGTCGTTATTAATTTGGCAGGAGCCCCTGTCAATCATCGTTGGACGACGGCATATAAACAGGAATTGTACGATAGCCGGATCATTCCTACACGTATGCTGGTCGATGCGATTAACCGGACTGACCGGGTTCGGCTTTTTATTTCGGCTTCGGCGGTAGGATATTACCCTTCCAGGGGCTGTTACGATGAATATAGTCATGTGAAAAGCGATGGTTTTTTGGCCGGATTGTGTAGGGCTTGGGAAGCAGAGGCTGGACTGATCCGGAAGTCGGCCAGATTGATCATTACGCGTTTTGGGGGGGTATTATCCCCTGAGGGGGGGGCTTTTCTGCAACTTATCCGTCCTTTGCAGAGTAGATTGGCAACGGTGATCGGGTCCGGGAATCAACCTTTTACCTGGATTGCTCTAACTGATTTGATCGGGGCAATGGGATTTGTGATCGACCAGCCCGGATGGAGTGGGGTTTTTAATTTTGTGACGCCGGAGCAGACGACTAACGCTGCTTTTACCGCTGCTTTGGCCCGACGGTATCATGCCCGATTAACCGTAAAACTCCCGACTGTTTTTTTTCGATTGTTTTATGGGGAGGGGGCTGTTTTGCTGACCGAGGGCCAATGTGTGAAACCTACCCGTTTGCTGGAAAAGGAATTTCAGTTTCAGGCACCTACTGTAGAGGCTTTTTTTAAGCGTATATAGAGTAAATATCTCGGTTGAAATGGGAGAGACCGATGATTCTTTTTTAATTTTGTTGCAGGTATAAAAATGAATAGCCATGAAAGTCGTCTTAATAAATGGAAGTCCTCACCGGAAAGGGAATACGTTTATCGCCCTTTCGGAAGTAGCGGG
>OGUM01002504.1_pt1 | contig 10514 bp, 8 predicted proteins | sample 1553631 | NCBI WGS metagenome assembly OGUM01 (sample SAMEA2580228, study PRJEB22360) | human gut metagenome | biome: human gut; feature: human-associated habitat; material: faeces | place: Denmark | collected 2008/2010 | reverse complement strand
ATCCCAAGGGGAAGTAAACGATCTTTTTCAAAAAACGCAGCCCTTCCGCAGGGGGAAGAGCCGCGTGAGAAAGCGCTGTGGGATACCCTGTCCTGAACCGTCAGCTGATTCGGAAATTTTCAGCTGCCATCCGGCAAAATCCAGGAGAAAACAGGGTTTCTCCCTGCCTGTCTAGCAACGGGTGAGCATAATGTCCAAAATTTCCCGGTCGGTCTCCCGCATGCCCTGCGCGGCCAGCACGCCCACATTCCGGATGGTGTCCTCCACATCAGCGCCCAGAATGCCGTCGCCGGGGCGGAAGTTGTTGCCGCCGGCGTACATGTCGTAGCCCAAGATGCCGCAGTCCACGCCCATGGCGATCTTGCTGGCGCAGCTGGCCTTGGCACCGTCGCAAATGCAGCCGGAGATCATGGCTACGGCGTTTTCCAGCGTGTGGCTGATGCCCTCACAGTCCGCGCCCCGCAGCCACGCGATGCCGCAGCCCGCGCCCACACCGGCGCTGACCGCGCCGCAGTAGGCGCTCAGCCGCCCGATGCCGGTCTTCTGGTGTATGGTGATCAGGTCGCTGAGACACACCGCCCGCAGGATGGTGTCGTCATCCGCGCCCATGAGCTTGCCGTATTTCCATACGGGCACCGAGGCGGTGATGCCCTGATTGCCGGAGCCGGACACGATGACCACCGGCATCTCGCAGCCGTTCATCCGTGCGTCCGAGCCGGCGGCCGCCCATGCCCGCGCCTGTGTCGCCCAGTCCTGACTGCTCTCCAGCAGGGTGGAGCCGATGTTGGCGCCCCAGCTGTTTCGCAGCCCCTCGGCGGCGATGGCGGTGTTCTTCTCGATCTGCCGCCCCACGGTGGGGCGTATGTTGTCCAAAGGTACTGTTTCTGCGAATGTGATGATGTCCTGTACGTTCAGCACGGATTTGTCCTGCAGGTTGTCCTCGGCGTTGCCCGTGACGGGCAGCTCCCGCAGGATATTCCCATCCTTTTCCATATAGATGATGTTCGTGTGGTTGTTGGCCACCCGCACGCAGGCGTGGTGCCCCTCCCGCCAGCCGGTGAGCTTGATGTCCAGCAGACACGGCGTTTCGGGACAGGTCACGCGGATGTCGGTGCTGTCCAGATACGTCTGGATGGCAGCCACATCCGCCTCCGTCACGTTGGCGATGACCTGAAGCTCTGCGTCGGCGTCGCCGGCCACTATGCCCACGGCGATGGCGGCGTCGATGCCCCGGCGTCCTCCTGTGTTGGGGACGACCACGGACTTCACATTCTTCAGGATGTTCCCGCTGATCTCAGCCAGGATCTTTTCCGGTTTTCCGCCCAACACCTCGCGCAGTTTTGCGGCACAGTACGCGACGGCGATGGGCTCTGTACACCCTGTGGCCAGCAGGAGCTCCTCCTGCAGTATCGCCGTGTAGGCGGCGATCTTAGAGTCGTTCAGCATCACACATTCTCCTTTGTTCAGTTGTTGTATTCTATCGGCCCTTCGGCCGGATAGCCCTTCTTTACAGTGCGGGCACGTCATCCTCCTGCTGCACCCAGTCCTGCACGTCCACGACCTCAAATTCCGTCTCCGTCTTCCGTATGACCACCTTGCTGATACCCGCGTTGATCACCTGCCTGCGGCACATGGCGCAGCTGGTGGCGTCGCCCAGCAGCGCCCCGGTCCGGCCGTCCCTGCCCACCAGATACAGCGTGCTGCCCACCATGTCCCGGCGGCTGGCGGAGATAATGGCGTTGGCCTCGGCGTGAACGCTGCGGCACAGCTCGTATCGCTCTCCTCGCGGCACCTGCATGGCCTCCCTGGTGCAGAACCCCATGTCCACGCAGTTCTTCCGTCCCCGCGGCGCGCCGTTGTAGCCCGTGGAGATGATCTCGTCGTTCTTCACGATGATGGCCCCGTATACCCGGCGCAGACAGGTCGCCCGTTCCAGCACCGTCTCCGCAATATCCAGATAGTAGTTTTCCTTGCTGATGCGCCCCATAGCTGCGTCTCCTTGCACTGTATTCTATCAAACATTATAATACATGGCGCCCATCCCTGACAAGCGGCGTTTTTCCCCGCGATACTCGTCGATACGCTGAAATTCCGTGCCAAAAACTATGCAAATAGCCGGGTGCCTACGCTGCGGCAGCATAAAAGGACGGCCTTGCAGCCGTCCTTTTCCCTCCTGCGCGGTCACTCCGCGTTTTTGAATACCGTCTCCGGCGCCGTGATGACCACCCGCGTGTTGTCCGCCACCGACCCGGTGAGGAACGCATTGCCGCCCACCACCGAGTGCTCGCCGATCACCGTCTCGCCGCCCAGAATGGAGGCACCGGAGTAGATAGTCACATAGTCGCACACTGTGGGGTGCCGCTTTCCCGGCAGGCTGGCATGGCCCGCCCGGGGGGACAGTGCGCCCAGCGTCACACCCTGATACAGCTTCACATGGCTGCCGATCACCGTCGTCTCGCCGATAACGATGCCTGTGCCGTGGTCGATGAAGAACCACGGCCCGATCTGCGCGCCGGGGTGGATGTCGATACCCGTCCGGCTGTGGGCGTACTCCGTCATCATCCGGGGGATCATGGGAACCTGCCGCAGGTACAGCTCGTGGGCAATGCGGTATACGAAGATGGCGAACAGCCCCGGATAGGCGAAAATGATCTCCTCCTTGTCCGCCGCTGCCGGATCGCCGTCAAACGTGGCCTCAATGTCCGTCATCAGTGTCTGCTGTATGCGGGGCAGCTGCTCCAGTATTTCATGGGTCAGCGCCGCCGCGGCAAAGGCCTGGCCCTCCGGCAGCGCCAGCGCCACCTGTGCCGTCAGCGCCGTATCGATACGTTCCAGCAGCAGTGCGGCGTAGTTCTCCGGCGGTAGCGCCATCAGCTGCGCGTCACCGAAATATGCCGGGAACAGCAGCCGCCGAAACTCCTTGATGATGCCGATGATGGCACCCCTGTCCGGCAGCCGCAGCTTTTTGCCGTACAACGGCACCGCCGCGTGTGTCATATTTTCCGCCATCGCCTTGGCGATCTCCGCGTTGGAAGTCATAGTCCTTGTCTCCTCTCAAAATAAAACGGCGAAGGATGCGCCCGCATCCTCCGCCGCCTGTGTGTACAGGTATCACGAACCCCTTTACAGGGCCTTCTCAGCAGAAAACGCACAGCGCCCATGGGCACGACAACACACGCCCGCGCAGCAGGCGGACGTACAACAGGCGCAGTTTATGGTGAGCAGCGTGCTGTTCATGCGTTTTCTCCTTCTCCGGAAATCTTACATAACATTATACTGTCCCGTCCCGCGCAAAGTCCATTGTCACCTTTCACAAAAACCATACCATACCGGTGGGAATTTTGCATATTCCCGCCGCCATCCGGCTCCGCCATGTCGGCGGCTGTCAGTTTTCACAAAAATTTAGCGCTTTTAATTGCGAAAGTATGGTCTATCTAACGGTTGACTTCTGTACCCCGCGGCGTTAAGATAACGCCAACATAAAAAACAGCCGACCACCGGCGGAAAGGAGACCCCACATGGTACGTCACATGATGCAGCGCGATATGTTCCATAACGACATGGCCGCGAACCATGCCGCTGTCTCCTATTACGCCGGCACCAGCTCCGTCTGGGGCTTTTATTGGTACGCCTATTTTACCTCCCGATACCAAACGCCGGCTGTAAAGAATTGAACCCGTCTTTTCCATTTCCCATGTGTGTGAAGCGGCTTCGTCTTTCAGACGGAGCCGCTTTTCAATTTACCCCATCATCCCTGTTGCCCCCTATTTCAAAAACAAAAGGAGAAGAAAATCATGACTGCAATCATTTCAGCGGCTGTCATCTTCGTGGTGTTCGCCGTAGGAGACATGATCTCCGCGAAAACAAAGGCTATCGTATCCATGCTGCTGGTGGCCTCCGTCGTATTCCTGGCAGGCTTCTGGACCGGCGTTTTTCCTACCACCCTGTTTGCTGACTCCACCCTTCTGAGCATGGCCGGCCTGCTGGTCACCATGCTGCTGGTACACCTGGGCACCACCATCCGGCTCCGCGACTTCGGCGCCCAGTGGCGCACCGTCATCATCTCCGCCGTGGCCTGCATCGCCATCTCTGCTGCCGTGTTCTTCATCGGCCAGCTGATCATCGACCGCGGCTTCGCTCTGGTGGGCGCGCCCATTCTCTCCGGCGGCGTTGTCGCCACCCTGACCATGCAGGACATGGCCAACAAAGCCAACCTGCCTGACCTGGCGGTGTTCGCCACCCTGGTCATGTGCGCCCAGGGCTTCGTGGGCTACCCCGTGGCCTCCCTGTGCCTCAAGAGCGAGGCCAAGCGCATCAAGGCCCAGATCGACGCCGGCACGCTCCAGGTGGACGCCGGTGCCGCCGCGGCCCAGAACGCCGCCGCTGCCCGCAAGAAGCTGATCCCAGCCCTGCCCGATAAGTACAACACCCCCAACGCCATTATCGCCAAGGTCATTCTGGTGGCGCTGCTGTCCGTGTGGGTGTCCAGCCTGTTCCACGATGCCGTTAACAAGCTGGTCTGGTGCCTGATCTTCGGTGTGCTCTGCAAGGAGCTGGGCTTCCTGGATGAGGATGCCCTGGGCAAGGCCCACGCCACCGGCATCGTGATGCCCATCATCACTCTGTCCATCTTCACCAATCTGGCCGCTGCTACCCCGGAGATGGTGGGCGGCATGGTGGTGCCCCTGCTGGTCTGCGTGGTCATCGGCACGGCGGCCTTCTCCGTCGTCTCCATCCTCGTGGGCAAGATCTTCGGTTACAGTTGGCAGATGTCCATGGCCATCGGCAGCTCCTGCCTGTTCGGCTTCCCCGGCACGGTCATTATCTCCAACGAGGTCTCTGAGTCCACCGGCACCACCGCCGAGGAAAAGGCCGCCATCAACGCCCAGATCATGCCCAAGATGCTGGTGGCCGGCATGGTCACCGTGTCCATCACCTCCGTACTGGTGGCCGGCGTTATGAGCAGCTGGCTGTGAGCCCGGCTCATTTGAAAGGAGTGCTTTTCCATGTCTGATATTCGTTCCTTCGTCGATACCATCTTCGACGAGTTGATCTCTATCCGCCGCGATATCCATGCCCATCCGGAGCTGGGTATGCACGAGGTCCGCACCTCCGCCCTCATCCGCAGTGAGCTGGAGAAAATGGGCGTGGACGAGATCCGGCAGCCTCTGCCCACCGCCGTGGTGGCTTTGATCCACGGCAAGAAGGGTCCCGGCAAGTGCGTGGCGCTCCGCGCCGATATCGACGCTCTGCCCGTTCACGAGGAAACCGGTCTGCCCTTTGCCAGCGAGACCGAGGGCGTTATGCACGCCTGCGGCCACGACCTGCACACCACCATGCTTCTGGGCGCCGCAAAGACGCTGTGCCATATGCGCGATCATTTCGCCGGCACCGTCAAGCTGATCTTCGAGCCCAGCGAGGATCTGATGCCCGGCGGCGCACGGGCGCTGGTGGCCGCCGGCGTCATGGAGAACCCCCATGTGGACGCCATCTTCGGTCAGCACGTCTGCCCCTCTGAGAATGACTCCGTGGGCCGTATGCAGCTCTATAAGGGCTACTTCACCAGCGCCGTGGATCTGTTCCACATCAGCGTTCACGGTAAGAGCGGCCACGGCGCTGCACCCCACACCGCACGGGATGCCATCGCCTGCGCCGGGTATCTCATCACCGTGCTGCAAACCGTGGTTTCCCGCCGCATCGACCCCATGGATACCGCGGTCCTCACCGTGGGCACCATGTCCGGCGGCGACGCCGTCAACATCACCGCCGGCGAAGCGCGGATGGTGGCCGTCCTCCGCAGCTTCAGCGACGCCGGCCGCGACACCGCCATTCAGGAGGTCCGGCGCATCTGCAAGGGCATCGGCATCGCCTTCGACTGCGACATCGAGGTCAATTTGGAGGAGGGCTACGCGCTCCAGTACAACGACCCCGCCATGATCGACCTGGTCAACAAGGCCGTCACCGCTGCCGGCGGCAAGGCGGAGTTCATCGACAAGCCCTTCTCCGGCAGCGAGGACTTCAGCTTCTTCGGCAAGCTCACCGGCACCCCCTCCGCCTTTATGATGGTCGATGCCGGCCGCGGCGAGAACGCTGTCTCGCTCCACAACGGCAAGATCGTGTTCAACGAGGAGGTCATGAAGCACGGCGTCACCGGCCTGGCCGCCATCGCCGTCGAGTGCCTGAACCGGTAATTCTCCTATTTGTTTCCTCACAAATTGGTATAACAGAAGCGGGAGACCTGCACAGCAGGCCTCCCGCTTCCCATTATTCCTCCACCGGCAGCGCCAGCCGCGAGCAGTACCGCCGCGTCTCGATCTCCCGCCCCGTGTACGGCGCCACGATGCCCAGCACCCGCGGCGCGCCGGCGGGCTTCAGCCCCCGCGCCTTTACCTCCCGCCCCAGCGTCAGCCACGCCTCGCCCACGCCGCTGTAATCGCCGTAGTACAGCACCGACAGCACCCGGCACGCCTCCAGCGTCACCGCGTCCGCCGCCGCCCGGTTCTTCCGCACCGGCACGCACACCCCGTAGCGGAACGGCTCCTGCCCGATGTATCCCTCCAGATAGTCCGTGCGCTCCGATATGGTGAACAGCGGCTCGTCCGACAGCACGCACCCCTTCCGCACGCACGCCCCATAGAAGTCGTACATATCCCGGTATCGCTCCTCCGTGGTCAGCCCCTCGCACCACCGTATCCGGCACGTCACCGCCGGCAGCTCCATCATCTGCACCGACAGGCTCTCGCCCTCCGCCGCCCGCAGCCGCATCTCCTCCACGCTCCGCTGCAGGTCCCGCAGCCGCGTCTCCAGCGCCTCCAGCAGCACCTCGGCCTCGCCGCCCTGCGCGAAATAGTCCGCGATCTCCTTCGACCCCAGCCCCATGGCCTTGAATTTCTCGATCTGCATGATCCGCGCCACGTTGTGGTTGTCGTAGTACCGCCGCCCGCTGTCCGGCGCGGTGAACACCGGCGTCAGCAGCCCGCGCTCCTCCATCCGCATCAGCGTGCTCCGCGACAGCCCGCAGGCCCGGGCCGCCTCCGTGATCTGAAAAAACTGTTTTGTGTTCTCCGCCATAAAAAAATCCCTCCTGACCCCTTGCTTCGTTCACAGGTGAACGGGTTATACTTCCATTATAAGGAAAAACCCACTAAAGTCAACACCGGAGGTGCACATGTGCACCTCTGTCTTCGCCTGGGCGAAGACAGATACCCGTGCCCCACTGGAAAGACCCCGATATTTGAGAGGAGCGTACATCATGAACCACAAAAAACTACTCTTGACCCTGACCCTGTGCCTGTGTGCCCTGCTCTGCATGGTGGTCACCGCCTCCGCCGACGGCGAACACACTGCCCACCCTGTTTGCGGTGCGACGCATACCGACATCGGCGACCACACCGGCACCTGTGGGGATGTTACCTGGACAGCTTGGGACGGTACGAGTGAGATTGCCTACGATTCCACAACAAAAACCGCCTACATCTATCTGGCCGATAACGTAAACATATCGAATAAACTCACGATTCCCCAAGGCCATACCCTTTATCTCTGCCTTAATGGCCATAGCATTACAAAAACCAGCGAGGATTTTGGTGAAAGTAATAGTCAGATCTATGCGAATGGGGTCATTGATGGTAGTGCTGGCAATGTGACCTTTGCGCTGTGCAACTGCAAGACCGATGGTACGATTACCCATACTTCAGGTAAAAATGGTCGCGGTGTTTGGGTGAAGGGTACCTTCATCATGTACGGCGGTGCCATCAGCGGTAACAACTGTGTTCATGGCGAGGGCGGCGGTGCATTTGTGGATGGTGCCTTCATCATGTACGGCGGTACCATCAAAGAAAATAAATTAACCAGTACTTATAGCGGTGGCGGTGTGGCTGCAGATTGCAGCACATTTGCCATGTACGGCGGTATTATTACCGGTAACGAAGCTACGAACAAAATGGGCGGTGGACTCTCTTTGAACATGGGCTCTATCGATAATGAAGTTAAAGCCATAATAAGCGGCGGTGCTATTACCGACAACAAGGCTGCTGACATGGGCGGCGGCGTACATATCGCAAATGGGACCCTTACGTTATCTGGCAATACCACCATTACCGATAATACCTGCGGCGCTGACAGCCATGGCGGCGGTGTGAGTACATATCAAGCGACCATCGAACTTGCTTCTAAAGATGTAACCATTGAGAATAACAAAAATGGTAGCGGTGTACAGGCTAATCTCTATTTGCGGTCGAAAGCTAGCCATACCAACCCCAGTTATATTAGCGTTACCGGCGACTTGGGTAGCAAGGTGTTTACCTTGACCACAGAAAAAACGCCCACCGTAGGCAACCCCGTCACAATTTCCCCGTATCCATATTGCGATGCTGGCGTATTAAATGCACAGAATTTCAAATACGAGAATAACGACCAGGTTTCCATCGCCGTGATTCCGACTGGTGGTAAAGAGTGTCTCAAAGCGTGCATACATAGTTTCACTAAGACATCTACCGCTTCGAAGTATCTCAAATCCTCTGCTACCTGTACCTCTGAGGCGGTATACTACAAATCCTGTGCCTGCGGCTTAGCCAGCAGCACCGAAACCTTTACATCTGGCGCAATAGATCCTGAAAATCACGCCCTCGTCCACCACGAAGCCCAAGCCCCCACCTGCACGGCGGTAGGCTGGGAAGCCTACGATACCTGTTCCCGCTGCGACTATACCACGAAAGTAGAAATCCCAATGGCAGCCCACAACTACGGCACCCCTACCTACGTCTGGGCTGCTAACAACGCCAGCTGCACAGCGACACGCACATGCACCGCTTGCCAACATGTTGAGAATGAAACCGTCAACACGCAGCAAACAGTAACGCAAAATCACTCCTGCACGCTGAATGAGCTAAGCACATTTACCGCAACGTTTACGAACACGGCGTTTGCGCAGCAGATAAAAGAAAATGTAAAGACTGCGGATATGACAGGCCACACCTATTCCGCAACCGAATGGAAGAGCGATGTGGACAACCACTGGCATGAATGCGCTGTCTGCCATACGCAGATTGGCAAGGCGGCCCACGAATGGCAGCCCGCCACCACAAGCGCCCCCAAGACCTGCGTCTGCGGTGCCACAACGGGCACCAAGCTGAGCGCCTACTACTATTATTCCCCCGCCAAGACGGAGGATACGCCCGTCTCCCCCAAAGCGGGTGACCCCGGCGTCCTCCTCTACGCCGGCCTGGCCCTCGCGTCCCTCACCGGCCTGACCTGCACCGCCAAAAAGCGGCATTAAAAAGGTATTCCCCCGGTGTTTCTGACCCCGGCACCGGGCGAATATACAGCAAAGGCACCCCTCGTGGGTGCCTTTGCCATTTCTCCGCGCCCGCAGGCGCATAAAAAGCCCCCGCAAAAAAACAAAAGAAAAAATTACACATTTCCCCCTGAATTTGCACCTCATGTTCTGCGCCCTTTTGACACAAAGTAACCCTGTCGCCGGCGACAAAACAAACCCCCGTTTTCGCCCGTTCAACGGCAAAAACGGGAAACATCACAATAAAATAAGGGGTGAGACGCTTGTATGAACCACGGCATATCCCCGCCTCCCATCGTCTCTCCGCCTGGCTGCTTTCGGCGCTGTTTGCCCTCTCCCTCTGCTTGCAGCAGGCTTGGGCCGCCCCGGCGGAGCGCACCGTGATCCCCCTGGGTCAGGCGGTGGGCATCAAACTCTTTGCGGACGGCGTCCTGGTGGTGGCTCTGGCCGATGGCCCCACGCCTGCCCGCGCCTGCGGCCTTCGTCAGGGCGATATCATCACCGCCATGGACGGCGCTGCTGTCGGCTCCACCGAGCAGGTCCAGGACCTTCTGGCTGATACGGCCGGCGCGCCCATTGTCCTCTCCGTCCGCCGCGGCGCAGACGCTCTGGCCCTCACCGCCTGTGCCCGCGAAAATAACGGTGTCTGGCAGCTGGGTGCCTGGATACGCGACAGCATGGCCGGCATCGGCACCCTGACCTACTACGATCCCGCCACCGGTCAGTACGGTGCCCTCGGCCACGGCATCACCGATGTGGATACCGCCCAGCTCATGCCTCTGGCCTCCGGCGCCATCATGGAGACCACCGTCAAAGCGGTGAAAAAGGGTGCCAAGGGCGATCCCGGCGAGCTCAAGGGCGACTTCTCCGTCCAGCGCGATGTGGGCACCGTCACCGTCAACAGCAGCGGCGGCATTTTTGGCACCGTGGCCGACCCGGACTTCCTCTCCGGCGGCACGCCTGTCCCCGTGGCCGCTGCCGGCCAGATCACCACCGGCCCTGCCACCATCCTCGCCACCGTCTCCGGCAGCGATGTGCGGGAGTACCGTGTGGAGCTCGTCCGCCTCTACGGCGCGGACGAGCCCACCCGCAACCTGCTCCTCCACATCACCGACCCCGCCCTGCTCTCCGCCACCGGCGGCATCGTTCAGGGCATGAGCGGCAGCCCCATCCTACAAAACGGCAAGCTGGTGGGTGCGGTGACCCATGTGCTGGTCAA
>OGUM01002501.1_pt1 | contig 10525 bp, 7 predicted proteins | sample 1553631 | NCBI WGS metagenome assembly OGUM01 (sample SAMEA2580228, study PRJEB22360) | human gut metagenome | biome: human gut; feature: human-associated habitat; material: faeces | place: Denmark | collected 2008/2010 | reverse complement strand
TTCCATTCATCTTCAAGAAACAAAAAGTAGAATCACTGAATAACCTATACATTGACATCCAGACATCTTGTTCTGGTAAATTTTGAAGAAATCTTTGAGGAGATTCACTGTCATACCTCAGGTAGGCATATTCGTGAGATCCAAGAATTATAGGTAGTGAGTCTCTCAAAACCAATTTTAGAGTATCCGTCTTGTTCACCAAAGCAAAACTTAAATTGCTCAAATTGTTATTTGATAATACTATAGTTGAATCCGTTTGATTTTTTAATTGAATAACTCCATAAAATCGGTTTATATAACGTTTCAGAGTATCTACTCCAAGATCCCCAAGTCTGGAAAGCAATGAATCCGCAACAACAATATAATGTTTGTCCATTGACATAAAAACAGGCTGACTTTGAGGAGAGCCTCCGGAAAGATACGGCCAAAGTTCCGGCATCTCTACTATATTATCATATTCCTCTCTATATTTCACCAAAACATGTTCTTTTCCATATTTTTGAAGAGCTAACAACCAAAAACCGTCATCAAAATCAAGAGAATTTGACTGAAAATTAGAATCAGCGACGATACCTTTCTCAAATAGTTCATTCCGCGACATTTCCTGTTCATCCAATTCTATAAAACAGAGATATTTATCTTTGTAACTCAACACTCTAGAAGGTAACTCGTCAGTACAAGACGCAGCAGAATCTGAGGGTCTGACACGATAAATAACATTAGAATCATTTGATACTATCTCTAATACTTCCAAATATGAATGGTGAATATAGTTACTGTCAATCAACATCGCAACTAGGATAGCTGCCCGTTGATGAATATCCTCAGGAGAGGTGGAGGGGGACATACATCCCCCTATTAAAATTAACGAAAGAATTAATCTACTTTTCATCTTTTCAGTTTTATTAAATCCTTTATATAATTATATATACCTGTTTTTTTCTACAACCGGTGTCTCCTTTATATTGCTCTTCGTATTATTATACTCATATAATATTCGATTTGCCTGAAAGTATACTAGATTCTTACTCTTTGGATTAGCGTTTCTTAAATCATTACCGTAGCCACCTTTAGTTCCTCCCGAATCTGGATGAGAATGTATTTGCACCTTACTTTCTCCTACAACTCCAAGATTATTCTTAGCAGAAATTCCATTTTGCACAGTATTTGGTTGTTGATCAGTTGCAATAATAGCTGTATGCACTCCACCAGATTCAAATACACTCAATGACCATTCTACTTTAGTATTTTCAGCTACAAATTGAAATAAATTGGACGCATCAGCAATGTTTGTACTGGCTCCGAATGATTTATAGCCATTATGAGATTGCTGAACCTTTACCATTTCTTCAAGCAACCCTTTTTCAGTCATTTCTATTTTATTTCCACCTTTGGGATTCTTGCTATCACCTGAATAGGTATATAATATATCGGTTTCGGTTGGTACATTCAAGCGAGTTAACCGTCCTGTTTCAGATACTATATAATCATCCTTTCCATCTAAATCTATCCTCAACACCGGATTGTTCTTACAATAAGTATACGGACTCCAACTATAATACTTCTTACTCATCGGATCCACCACATGCCATCTCCCTATCGCCGGATCATAATGTCTTGCTCCATAATCATACCAATCAATCCCGTTCTTTCTATCCAGTTCCTTACCATTATACTTATAAGGCTGAACACCCCTCGAAGCAGTAAACAATCCGCCGAATGGGTAATAATCATTAGTTTCTTCCACATAACCGTCCTTATCTGCTACCACACGGATATTTCCCTGATGATCTTTCAGATAAAAATGAAACTTCTTATCAGGGAAACTTATATAACCAGCCTCATTCAGCAACATCTTCAAAGAGCCGTTCTCATAGATCGCATTGCCACAGTAATCTGTTATAGAAGTAACACCGTTTATTACATGAGCTGTACGAAGTTTTCTACCATCCGACCCGTACTCATATTCAATCACGTTACCGTCGACAAAAATTACCTGACTTGGCAAATTTAAAAGATTATATTGAATAACAGCTATTTTTTTGTTTAAATCTTTAGTCAGATTACCGTTTTTATCGTAAGCGTATTCAATTGTTTGATTTGCACCGTCCTTAAATTCCATACCGTTGCCGAATACAGAATGGGTAGCGTTATCTTTTACCGCTTGCAGTTGGTTGCCATCATACGTAAGGTTCAGGTTATCAATCAAACCGTATTCCGAGGATGAAGTCTGACCATAACGGAGCAAACCAAGTATGTTCCCCTTTTTATCGTAGGCGGTTATTTGTTCATTGAATCGGTTAGGATTTACCGACAAGCTGTTCGTTTCTCCATAAATAGCATTCTTCATACGGTTAAGACCGTCGTATGTAAAACGGTAACCGCTTTCATTATTGGACGGACCCGCTTTCCAAAGCACACTGCTGATATTCCCATTGTAACAAGGTGTATTACCTTCCAATTGATCCTGATAATATAAAGTCTGATTAAAAAGACTTCCGCTGATGCTGCGCGTCCAAGAACGGATATTATAGCCGTAATCTGTTTTCAGCTTTGGGTTCCCGTTTCGGCGTTCCGATTTTAATCGACCGACTTCGTCGTAAACGTTATCAACCAAAGTGATTAAAGGGTCATTGTTCAATTGATAAGTGGTACGAAGCAAGCGGTCGGCGTGATCATACGTATGCTTACGGATTTCAGTGATCGTTTCTTCTCCGGGAATCGCGTATACTTGTTTCACTTCCGTTGGTTGACCGGTAAAGCTGTAAGCGATATATGTCTGTTTGGTACCGTTAAGTTCGTTGTTACCTTTCTGCTGGATCATTCGGTAGCGGTCATCATAATACATCACTGAGTAAAGATATCCTGTTACCGATCCTGTTTTAGAAAGCCGTGCTGTCAATGATCCGGTCTGTTGACCTCTACAGCCGCCGTCATAACGTTTACCGTAGGGGTCTGCCGATTCGTATGCGGTAGCTGTTCCGGAAGGGAAATCGTTCTGCCCGATGAAGTCATAGCTATCGAAGTATCTTGCTGTCAATATAACGGGAGTATTTAATGTTATCCCCGAGACTACATATCCTTTTGTAGCATTCGTCGTTTTATCCAGAGTAGCTTTTACGATTATCGTACTGCCTAAAGGGGTCATGCTATAATTCAGCACGTTTTTACAAGTACCTGTCAAAACGATTCTGCCAAATGCATCCGGAATACTGAACAGCCATTCTCCCTTATCACGCTGCATATCGTCTTGAGTGAAGATGGCCCTGTCGGCAGCATCATACACAGTATACACCGGTCCGCATCCGGGTAGTTTTTTATAAATACAGCGATTCTTGCTATCGTACTTATATATATAAGCATACTTCTTAAGAGCAACATTGTCTTCATTCCATGAGCCGCTACTGCCCGTCAGTACATCTGCAGCCAAAGGAGGAAGAACAAAACGCAAGTTTCCGGCATTGTCATACACATAGTAAGTATCCAGCCATTCTGCCCCATTCATCTGACGGGAAAGAATCAATCTCTCTACTTTGTCCTTAAACTCATAGCTGACGTTGCCGTCTTCATCCGTCGTTTTTACTACCCGAAGAGAACCGTTTCTATAATTACCGGAACATGTCAGCGTAGTTTCACTACACCTGTACAAGCGTGCATTCAATGCTACTTCAGTATTTGAATTGGTCAGATAATCAGCGCATACAGCTTTCTCCCCAGTATGCCAATCTTTTCCCGGTCCAAACTGTTGTTTGATTCTGCCTTCTGCAGAACCTTCATATATAGTCTGGCTGTAAGGGTAAGTATCATACCCATAAAGTTCACTACTTCTTGCAGACTGCTGAACTTGAGAAGGATCAACATAGGATCCGCCTGGATTTTCCATGGCTGTAGGCAACCATTGTCTTATCTCACGGTTCATACCGTCATACTCCTGCAAGGTAATCAGGTCATTCAGAGCGGGGGTGAAACCTTTCCTGATTTTCTCTGTCGGCAATCCCAAATGATTGAAATACTGTATTTCCTGCAGTTGCCCACTTTCAGGTAAAGTTTCCAGTGAATCAGTTTTCACCATGGGTCTCAGGGTGATAATATACGGTTGGTCATTGGAACCGCCGGCATACATAACAGGATCAATCGCTATTCCTGAAGTATCATCCTGATTAGATGGAGAGGTTCCGGTCATGCCACTCACCCGATGCTCATGACCTTTCTGCCCGAAACTGACAATGGAGAACAGGCTGAACAATATAAAGCATATATATTTTTTCATATCTTCTTTAGTCTTTAGTTCGTTTTTTGAATCGTGTTTCTATCTCTCATTTCCCCAAATGGTAAATATTTCTCTGTAGCATGACTTTCTTCAAGTCCGGATCCATATAATAACTGTCGGTAAGACGACTGTAACCGTCGTACTCGAAACGGGTCACTACATTGTTCGGATCGGTAATGGCAGTCACTCCCTTCATCGGTTCATACTCATAGGTAGTCACCCGTGCATTGGGAAGACTTACTCGCAGAGAGCTTATTTTATTCTTCATCTCATCCGTTGGTTCCACCCCTCCCGACCATGAATCAAGCACATTAGTGGCTGTAGCGGGGAATCCCATTTTCAGCAAGACCTGCTCACGAGTTGCATTCTCGATCCTTGCAATGGGAAAACGGTTCTGATATCCCCACAGGAAAGTAATCGGTGTGCCGTCTTTGCCTCTTATTTCGGCTACATTATTGTGACCGTCGTAAGCGGTATACACCACTTCATCGCAATAATCGCTCAAACGGTCTGTTTTACTCTGTATCCGTTGCGGGAAGCAAGTACCTTCTTTAAACAGAATACGTCTCTCTTCCGAACTCCCCCCTTCGCAACGCTTATGACAAGACATGACAGCGGGAAATTCATACAGATAATCGTATTCGTCAGATACGGAATTTCCGTCACTGTTCAGTATTTCTATCTTCTTGGGCTCCATCGTATAACTGTAACCGTATGAATAGGTGTCATAAGTATATCGTCTGGTTGTCACCAGACTGTCTTTTCGGTTACCTATCTTCATATACTCCGTGTTTGTTTCCTGGTCCAAGACGTAAAAGAGGTTATTATCCAGAAAGAAGGTCGTCTGCAACTGGCTGTTACCACTGGTCGGTTCATAATAATTGCTAGGAGCATACACTTCTTTACTTGATAAATCGCTGGGATGTTTCATATATTCGTTAATATCAACCTGCAGCTTCCGAACAGGGAGATAAACAAGTACATCCGAGCTGGTACCGATTCTTTTGTAAGAGTAGTCCGTGCGTGATGCAAGTTCGCTCCCTTTAAAACAATTCTTACGTGCAAGAAGACCATTGTATTGACCGCTATTGGTAAAATGCCTCAATAAATCGTCCGAAGGTTCCTGAGGATGATAAGGAGAGTGCCGGAATATTTTCCAAATCTTCTCCTCCGGTTGTGTATAAAGGAAATTTTTAACGATATTGTCATAGCTATTCCACCACAACACTCCTTCAAAGGGATGTGCATTAACGTAGTAGTAATAATCCGTTTTTATGCAGTCCATTTCTTTTCCGCAGCCTTATCATCTTACAATTTAATACATAACAGCACTGCCGTTACTGAAAGTAATGTTCGATTGAGGCATTGAGACATAGGTAGTCATATATTCAAACCATGATGATGTTCCGTAAGCATTCACGTTGTATGCCGACATAGATGAGCAATAATCACGCTGACTCACAATATGTTTAATGGCTCCACCACCCCATATCGGTTCATAATCGGGATCAAAAAGTTTCGTCAATCCGTATCTATAGGTCTTTATAGTCCGCTCATTCGCATGAGGATCATAGGTTTCGATGCTTTTTACACGTACTCCTCCTACGGGATGAAGATAGTCATCATTGCCTTTCGGACGATTATTGTCACGAAATGCCCCACAATTTCCTTCGTACACGAAATTGGTTTGTACCCCTTGCGGATCGATAATGCGGGTTAGTATCCCCGCCTGCGTCCATTCGGCATTGGGTTCACGGTTTACACCTTCATACTCAATAAGAGCCTTTCCTTTATTGAGATTACCCAAAGGCATGTATAGTATCTGTCTGAAACTGGGAACTGTAACTTCATTACCTACCCAATGGTCAGAACCATTACAAAATCCCCAATGATCTACGGCAGTAGTATAAATGGAAGGAACCTGATAAGTGTCCTTATAATGGAAAGCATACACTTTCGTCTCAACATCCGGTGCAGCAATACGGACGGAGTCCAGCTTGGTCAGCGATGTTTTATTATTATAGGGATTGATGAAGAACTCGATAGTACGAATTATATTCCCTTTCAAATCAGTCACTTCCATCTTTTTATACACATCCGAATGAGTAACATTTGTTCCGGTCTCTCTGTATGTGACGGACAAGGTATTATTAAAGAAGTGAACTTTCTCCAGACGCGCCTCACTGGCAATCTCATTGACATAACTGCTTGCGGGAGGATAGTGAACTCCCGCCACCCCTTCTGATACGCTTGTCAGTTTAGTAGACCATGTATCCGAATTAAACACATCCGGCTCTACCCGAAAATGATCACAATGGGAGTTTTGTTGCTTGGTCATGATGACGTAGGGACTCGAACTTTCAATATCGTTGATGATTACCCTGCCATCAAGATTGAAATAGTCACCCGGATGCATCCGGCTACGAGTAGTAGTGTACTCGAAAGTGACTAGCGGATTTGTTTGCCGTGGCGAACGGATGGATGTACACAGCCAGCGTGTAATAAATTTTCCGGCTTTCTCATGTACACCGTCAAATAAGTATTGAATGCCGTTAGCATCTGTGGCATTCATACTGCCGTAGTTAAAATAAACCCTGTCATTGGTTCTCGGAATAGTAGTCAGCGAAACGGTCGGTTCCAAAAAATACCCGCTTCCAGCGCTATGTGGAAGTTTGTAGACAAATTTGTCGGGCTGCGTATCGTGCTTGTTATCTACCCGGTCGGCATAGTATTGCAGGCGTTCCCGTTCGTCATTCGGAGGAGATTGATGGCGGTTCTTGAACCATCCATATTCATCATCATCAGCTGTATCTTTTATTTCACGCATAATAGAGGGTTCAAGATTTAGTGTCCATCCCGTTCCCGCAAATCCGCTTCGTTCTTTTGGCTTTAGTCCCGAAGCGTGATAAGACAAAGTAATAGGAATGGTAACTTCTCCCGCTACGATTTCATACAACGGAATGGTAATGCTGGGAACTCCCGTACAATAATCTACAGGATATGACTGATTTCTCTCCATAGAAGATGCTTCCGGAGAAATAGGCACAATGCGCGTCCAAACTGATTTCGTGCGCTTGCTGTCCATGTATATCCAATAGTGGAAAACAAATTAATAATAGAATAAATAATAAAATTCTAATTTCTTTTCTTTTGCTATGTGTGTATAAACTGTTCATAATCAATGATATTAAGAAAACCCTTTTTGCTACAAATAAATTTCCAATTAACTTATCCCCCCCTTGGAGATATAACTATCTTCTACAGGGGGGGCGTTCTACAAGTTCATCGAACTACCGCCCAACGCTCCCAACACTGCGGAAGCAACCGCGATAATCACTTTCAAAATTGTGTCCCATACTTTTCCTTTCATAACTTTAGTCTCCTTTTAATTAATAGTTAGTAGTTTAAATCTCTAAAAAAATACACGCGTGCTTGTCTAAGTCAAATAATCTTTGTTTCTTTGTACCAGTTAACTGTATGACGATGCAAATATACTAACTTGTTTGTGAAAAGCAATTAGTACAGCGTATTATTGTTAGTATATCAAGATCGTTTAACTAACTAAATATATAACCGTTAGCACTAAAATAAGTATGGAAGGTTGGGAAAGAGTACAATACATTATGGAAGCGGAAGGGTATAATAAAAACTCTTTCAGTGTTGCAATTGGAATTAGTAATAATGTGACTATCACTAGAATAATCAACGAAAAGAGAAATCCGTCACGAGCTACGTGTCAGAAAATCATAGATCGTTTTCCACAATATAGTTTCGACTGGTTATTTTCTGGAATAGGGAACATATTGAATGAAGGACAAATAGTTAGTATTAAATCAGGAGAAGAGAGAGTAGAAACAGAAAATAATACTAACATACCATTCATATCTAATGCCAACCGATTAGAAACTACCGGTTTCATGAATGTCCCCTTAGTACATATCCGTGCCCAATGTGGATATCTGAACGGTTATGGGGACGAAGGATATTTAGAGAGTCTGCCAAGTCTACCCGTTATCGTCGACCGCACTTATCATGGGAAATACATGTTATTCGAAGCTGAAGGAGATAGTATGGACGATGGTTCCAAAGATTCTATTTGCGATGGAGATATTGTATTGGCAAGAGAAGTTAACAGAGATTTATGGAGATACAAACTTCATATTAGAGATTGGTATTTTATTATTGTACATCGCACGGAAGGAATAGCAATAAAAAAAATTGTTGACCATGATGTAGAACGTGGAATAATCACCTGTCATTCCCTTAATGATATGTTTCGGGACTATAAAGTACATTTAGGCGAGGTAGCCGAACTGTATAATCTTATTAAAATAGTGGATAGAAGTGCCCGATTGTAAACAAATTACCACTATCACACATTTCTTATTAACATATCATATTTTTACTATACCAAGAAAGGAAGAGAACTATATTCAAAAGAAGTTTTCTTCCTTTATCCCTGTGTAGATACATTGTTTCACTCTATAAATAGTTCGAACTATGAAAGCGATAAATTTATGCCTATTTTGTTTGTTACTGATAGGATGTGCAAACAAGCCTAAACAAGAAAAAGTTCCGCAAACTCTCATAAACAATACGGTTGGAATAAATGATACGCTGGGACTTTCTTTACACCCTGAATTCCCAATTTATTCCACAAAACAAAAACAAGTCACTTTCATATTGCACAACAATAGTGGTACTGATATTGGCTTTGGAGGATATTACAGCTACACTTATGAGGATGAAAAAGGAATATGGAGGGATGTTCCTATGCAGCTTGTTGTATTTGATGAAGAAATTATACTTTGGCAAGGTAATAAATATTATTACAATGCAGAATTATTCAGGCATACTCCCGGTCGTTATCGTTTTTTTCTTACAGTAAGAAGATATAGTAAAGAATATACTTTAATGACTGAATTTCAATTACAAGATAATATGATTGAACTTTTCAAAAGACATCCCTATAGCCAATTAAATGACACTTTATTACCATCAGAAGAAGAAGCCGTTTACCCACCAATCTATAATGTAATCGACCAAATGCCCGAATTTCCCGGTGGTATAGATAAATTGTTACAATTTATCAATGATAATATGAAATATCCAACCAAAGCACAAACGGAAGGAATACAAGGAAGGGTTGCAGTTCAGTTTATTGTAGATGAAAACGGTTACATAATAGAACCTAACATTGTGAGAAGTGTTGAGCCTTCTTTAGATAACGAGGCACTACGTCTCATAAAAATGCTTCCTCAATGGAAACCCGGTACACTAAAAGGGAAAGCGGTAAAGGTGAAATACACAGTTCCTGTAGCTTTTAAACTCAAATAATAGCAATCATGAAACATTTATTACTCGTATCATTAACACTTCTTTGTTCTTGTTATTCCGGCTCTTCCAAGAAAGGGCAAAAAGACAAAAGGGATAGTATTTGTTTGCAAAAAGAACTATATGCTTTACATAAGTATGTGGATAGCATTATTAAAATTGACACCATTTTGCAACAACGCTTTCATTGTTTTGGAGCTGGGCTAACCAAAGATAAAATATCTATTGACTTCCAAGATATACCGGAAGATTCTTTTGAGTTTTTTAAATCTGCATTCAAGAAAGAAATTGTTGACTCTCCATTATTGGAGTTCAATATAATGACAGATATCACAATGGATATTGAAATTATTCCGACAACAGAAGCTAAGCAACCGTCGCAATCAACATCTTTTGTCCTGCGACCTGTTTCGCGTAACATTCCAACTGGGAAAAACCTAAATCCCGATTCGCTTTCCATGCACGCAGAATACGCTCGCTATCCGCTATCAACTACGGAAGTAAAAATAGCAGTCTTCAATCACTCACAACAAAAATATACATGTGGAAACGATTATAGCCTTGCTTTTTATAACAATAGTAACCAACAATGGGAAGCATTACCCACCAGTCCAGCCTTTGAAGATATTGGTTGGGTATTACTTCCTAAATATCCCCCTCATCAGCAAACAATCAAACTATACACTTCCGAAGTCCCTAACCGTCCGGGTAAATATCGTATTTATAAAACATTCTATAGAGATACGAAAGAAGTGACTTATGCAGAATTTGAAATATTTTCAAATCTTAAATAAAACAAAAACACCCAATTTTACATTATCGGGTGTAAAATCGGGTGTATTCTTTATAAACCACTGATAATCAGTATTTATTGCGGAGAGACAGGGATTCGAACCCCGGGTACCTCGCAGTACAACGGTT
>OGUM01002481.1_pt1 | contig 10592 bp, 10 predicted proteins | sample 1553631 | NCBI WGS metagenome assembly OGUM01 (sample SAMEA2580228, study PRJEB22360) | human gut metagenome | biome: human gut; feature: human-associated habitat; material: faeces | place: Denmark | collected 2008/2010 | reverse complement strand
AAGCGGTTGGCATTTTTGCTTTATCTCGGCTATTGGAAATTGATACTACTTTGATACTTCACAAAATAAAGGCCTTATTATCCGATCCCGGAAATAAGGCCTTATTCGTAATTGATAAACCTCATGAGCCATGAGGATGTACAAATATAGGGAAAAATCTTCGATTAGACAAAAGAATCGTGTAAGGGATTCTCTGCTGATGCGGTTAGGCTGACAGTAATCTATCAACTTTACCAGGCGCCGAATCTCATATGTCCAAATCTGCTTCCTTTTTCTATCTCAATAGTCAAAAATAAATCGTCTCCATTTGGAGAATCTTTGGCATCCCAGACCATCTGATACGTGTATTTGTTATTTGCGTCTTTACTCCATCCCGACTCCTTTATAAGTGTTAGGCTATCTATAGCATGATAAAAAGAATCAGAGGGAAGACGAAAGAACATAAAACTTTTTTTGTCTGTATGATCTCCCAAAAAGCTACCGGACTCCGAATGGTGATACAAAATCATATAAGAGGGAAATGGAGATTTTGTTATTTCAGCTATTTCTTCATGATCCATAAATTGAAAACGACGTTGCATATCATCGGCCAAGTATACCGACACTATAAAAAGAATTGCGTATAGAAACCAAAATAGAGGCGAGATCAACAGTAATATCGTTCGCCGCAAGGTTCTCAACAACTTCCATTTCTTAGCCAAGTAATAAAAAAGTGGCGATAAGGTGAACCAACAAATCAATATAATAATCCACTGAACTAACTTTTTCATCTGATTAGATATACATACTTGATCTTGACTACTTACTTGAAATACTTATTCTCTGTGTTTTGTTTCTATAAAGATGTCTTCCTCATAAGATTAGAGGTATTATCCGAAGTATATGCCAATTTTATATTACAAACAAAGAACTTTTTTTGAATAATTTCCACTCTTGACTATGTATATTCCGGGTGATCCGATTTCAATTTCTGTGCTACCGGTGCCAATATCCTGTCTATCTATCAGGGTTCCCCATATGCTATAGATATAAATCTCTGACCGTTTTCCGTTATTCCAAATCAATATTTTGCCATTTCCTGCACGGATATCCAAATGGTTGTCATTCTTTATGGTTTCATTAGATGTGGCTGAAGAATACTCTTTCCACGTATAGAACCATTCTCCATTATCAAACCATTTCTCTACGGTCTTTAGAGTGTCCCCTAAAGATACATGCGCCCAGATCTGTTCTGTTTCGTCAAATAGATATCCTGTATATTTATCGCATCTTATATCTACTCCGGGTTTCAATTTAAATCCAACATCTTTCATTATCCCTAAAGATATTTTGCCTAAATGATTTACTGCTTTATGCACTCTGTCACTGAATGCGAAAAATTTATCATCTGTGTTCGAGAAAGCGTTTGAAAAATGGCTGGTATATATTTGTATTGGTTTCCCAGCATTTGCGAGCATTGCATTGGCTCCACAATAGAAATGTGTAACAAGTCCAAGAACATCTGAATAATCTCTATAATGACCAGGCTCATACTCATAATGTTCGTCTGATACCCAAGAATATGGATATACTCGATATTCTCGTTGCCATTCATTCCAGAATACACTATGGAATATTTCATGTGCAATTACTTCTGCAAGATACAATCCCCTATATGATTCCCCTTCTTTCAAAGTATAATGTACATTCTCATTTTTTTTAATATCTACGTCTATAACCATTCCTGCCCAAGTGGATGGCTTTCCTTCTTGTACACCATTCAATCTTCCAGAATAGCAATATGCTATTCCGCCACAATTTTTAAATTGTATAAAAACAGGAAAAGTGTAAGGTATTTCAACATCTTTCTGGTACATACGTGCAACAAGTCGAAGACATTCCTCAAATCTTGGATCATTGGGTGCTTTATAAAAACGGTCTTTATCTTTAGACTTCATAAATACACCGTTTTCGTCTCCTATAAAGAATATGAAATTACCTTCTTGCACTACTTTGTATATGTTATATGGATTTACACCGTATAGATCTAGCCTCCTATTTGTTTGAATGTCAAACTTACTTCTGATCACCCTGTCAAAAACACCTGCATAGTCGTATTCGTTTTCTGGTACGGCATATGAATTTGCTATGTTTACAATAAACAAGCATAAAATAATTATTTGAATTGTCCGTTTCATAAAATATTGTCTGTTTTTATACAATAGTTTGATATATGTGATATTAGGGTTAAAAAAATAAAAGATATATTAATCCTGTGTTGTAATATAATCAATGTTATTTCCATAACATGTCATTATTATAAAATCCATCATGATCATCTTCGTATTTTGAATGATCGTAAGATGAAGTATGAGGATTTTCGCTATAGGTATCTTTCTCATTCAAATTGCCCCAGTAATTCCTACGAGGCCTATGATAAGAAGATTTCCCATCTCGAACAGGTTCATTGATAGAAGTGACTCTATTTCCTCCTCTTTTAAAATAAGCCTTTTCTGATGTGCTTATCTCTTCCTTGTAAATATCTTTCAATTCCCAGTGGAGCTTCCACATTCGATACTCATAATTCCTTTTTGCTGTGGCCTGCTTTCTACTTAGTCCCCTTACATCGACCTTGTGAGCAAAAAATCTTTTTCCGCGTTGCACCATAACTAACTATTTTTTTTCGTTTCTATTCAGGACAATTTTATATTCATATTGGCTTTTTTTACATGCATCTATAATTGTACTTTTAGCCTTCTTGAAATCACAATTTAATAGTTCTGTTGCTATCTGCATTTTTCCATCATGAAAATATTCTAACTGATAAGAATACGCATATAGTCTCATTTTTACAAGTTCTTCTATTTTTCCTGCATATTCACTTTTTATGGCAAACCTAATCACCCAATCATCAAAATTTGCATAATAAGTCCTATTAAGTGATTCCTCTCTTACTGCAATTGCGTGTGTAAGGCCTATTTTGCATAATTTACTTCTTTGACTAATGGCTATATATACAAATCCTCCTTCGTTTGATCGTTGTATGAATTTTAAATATGCTGTATTGCATTGTGGACAATGACCAGAACGAGTTCTCATTGTATGGCCGTTTTTGCAAGGTTTTGTATTATAGGCAATTAACTTATTGGCTTTTTTCATTATAGGATAGTACGTTGATTGTGTCATACCTAAAGCATCAAATGTGTCTTCCTTTGATAAACCTTGGGAGTGTAAAAAAAGTAATTGTTCTTTGGTTAGCATGTTGATATCTTTTAGCTTTCTTGTTCCCTATAGAAAGATTAACAAATAAGAAAAGCGTGGGAACCATCTCTACTACTGCATTGAGGCTCTGGACTGCCCACTAACCAATAATAGAAAATGATCCCACGCTTTATGCACGTATATGGTCCACCTGTTTACAGGCAGATATATAACAACATAAGCGCAGGAAGTCATTTTGTTACTATCTTGGTTAGTTGAAATTGTCCAGATTTCAATGCAAGATAATATCGAAACGCTTCTACGTTATTTCCAATACGCTGCAAAGGTAAAGCATTAATATTATCTGTGCAATGCAAAACCTTATATTTTATTGTTTTAATTGCTCCTGACGATATTTGTCTCTTTGGTGGTACCTTTCTTCTCTGGCATAAGAAATAGCCTTATAATGCTTCTATCTGCATTTAGGCACGATAGTCTAGATATTGGGTAAGTTTTTTATGTAAGGTCCGTATATACCTACCTTCCATGAACCACCCCCGTTCATTACCCGTTTTTGGGGTTACTTACCCCTGTTTTTTGCACGAAAAGTCGTTTTTTCTCTATACAAGAGCGTAAAAATAAGGGAAAAATAAATACATTTTTGACCGGTAAGAAAAACCGGCAAAGAATGCCGATTGTGTCTCTTCTGTAAGTGATATCTATGGGCTTTTGGCTGGATTTTTTATGTTCAAAACGGGACAAAGGGGTACCAATAACAATAAATTTTCTCCTGATCGTATTCCAAAAGCCCAAATAAACAAACATCCTGCAAATACAAGCTAAAACAGTTCAGCTATAGCTTGGCTCTTTGGATTGACTTTTGGTTATATGCAAGATGATCAAACAATGAAAGTATGTTCTTGTCTGGTACCGTTAACAGCCGACATGCGTTCCAGAAAGAAACAGGCAGTCCCGGCACCCAGAGGGGGCAGCCTTCGCCGACCGCCTGTCCCCTCTATGGCTGGGTGCTCCTGCTGTCTCTTCCGCCGTTACTTGCCTGCAACATCAGAACCGATCTCCATATACCGACATTGGATTTTTCCCTTGTTTTGGGCTGTTTTAAGCATATGTGTCGAGTTGCCTTGCAACTTATCCAATATGACTTTGATATAGCTTAAAATAGTCCCTATGTGGGGATACGAGATGTATAGAATAGTATCGTTCATATACTCCTAGATATCAATATTTGATTATAAGTTCACCTTATTATTAGAGATTGCCTAATTCTAATGAGATACGATCTCTGATCTTACAATCAAGTTCTTCCATCAGTGGAGATCTTTCGTTTAGAGAAAAATTCTCATTGAGTTCACTTAGCATCTTGTTAAATCGGCTCCTGCTTTGAGTATTTAACTGTTCTATTAAAAACCTCTTCGTTTCTTCTATGAACTTTGTAGATGAAGGCAAAAACGAAGGTAAGTATAACAAGGCATTGAGAAGATACTCTGTTGCCTTCTTTGGAGTATTTATGGGGATGCTAGGATTACTGATCGGGATATTCCTTTTTTCGATATCAAAATATTTTTCTCCCCATAGCTGAATGATTTCTTGGTAAAAATGGGGGTCCGATAGAGTCTCACCTGTTATGTTTTTCCAGTCCAACTGCGTAGATGATGAGGGTTTAAACCATCTACTCTCGAACCTTAACAAACAACTTTCTGCGCCTTTTTTACCTTGTGACTCCTTTCCTTTGTCGTAAAAGGTACAAGTATGACTTGCTGATTTATAATAAAGTGTAGTCCCCTTACATAAATCTCTCTTATGCCGTGGATAGTTACCTAAAAATGGAAAATATTCTTTGGTATTATGAGACATCTCAAAATCTGCTGCTATATCTATACGTGTAACATGAGCAGAGTTTATATCCAACTGCAAAATGTCACTAAGTAAGTCTATGGCTTGCTTGATCTCTTCTCTTCCCAACAAATGTAAGTTATTCCCATAATAGAATTTGGCGAGGCTTCCTTCTATGGTAATGAATGAATTGTAGATATTAATTCCCAAATTATCCAATTGATAGAACCTGCATTTATCGTGAACATTTGTATCTCGTTGGGAATCAAATTTGGAGAGGAGATATCTTATCTCCTTCTCCAAACAATTTAAGCGAAATTTTACAGTATCATACATGCTTGCCTCCTTTCTTTTCCAGAATATTCTGAATTTCAGATAGAGAGTAATATATCCGTCCTCCCATAGAGATAGCATGGATGATGCCTTGTTCGCTCCATTTAGCTAAGGTAGGCAAGGATATACGCAAAAGTTCTGCTGTCTCCTTGCGTGTGAGTAGTTCTATTGACCTACTCTCTTTAGCAGGCTTTAAAGGTTCAAGAACTTGCTCCAATGCATTGATGAGCATTTTTTGAAACTCTTGAGGGGTTAAACCCCATAAAAATACTTCTTGTTCCATAATTTTACTAATTAAAAAATTATGGCACAAAGATCATGAGTTCGTGATTCCCGTTTTTCCCGTTATTCCCTTCGGGAAATAAAAATAGAACAAATAAGGTCAAAATCGCTTTTCTCTTCCTCAGAAAGTCCCTCTATGCCTCTAATTAAGGTTTTTCGCACATTGCTTATTGTTACTATGTTCTTCCCTGCCTTTTCCTCTATTTCCTTTCCAAAGAATCCATAGAAGCATCTTGCAAGAGAAATGTGATCGCAGTCTTTCTTAATGATCTTTTTGTCTTGCATATAGCAGATTAACTTGGCTAAATGGTTCTTCTTACGATGATTGAATATGCCGTCTTTAATGATTGTCTTATCTTCTAACTTTTTGATGAAGTCTGGAATATGCTCTTTATGTTCGGGAAAGAAAATATCCTCAAAGTTTGTTTGCTCACGCTTTTTTTCAGAATCTATTATCTCATTCTCATCAGACATAAAAAATGAAAGCAGGTCCTTGTCCAATTCCCTGTGCATATCAAGAAATGGAGAAATGTTTATGTTTTCATTCTTAAATAGACCGAGAATTGGACCAAATACATCATGTTGTACCACACTTTTAAATTTGTCATACTGTGCGATTGGATGATTTAGTGTTATATACGACATATCTTCTATGACCAATTTTGCATATCTTTCTTTAGCCTCAGGGGTTCCACACAATATGAGGTCTTTTCCTATTTCATTGAAACATTCTTGACGTGCGTCAAAACATTTCTGGCCGATCTGTTCAAGTCGCTCAGGATCCCCTTTAAAGACTTTGTGTTCTTTCGTTTCCTGTTTGTGATCGCGTCGATAATCCTGTTTTGAGGGTATAGGTTCAATTTGCCATCCAATATGCCAAATATAGTCTTCTCCATATTGGCATATATACTCATGGATTTTATCACAATAATTTTTTAGTGCTGACATGATATCGTATATTTTTGATGTTAATATTATTAGAATAGTCTCTCATTGCTTATGGCCTCTTTTCGTTCATCCATTTTCTTGGCGATACTATCTGCCACCTCATCCGAACTTAGCTTTATATACTCATAGAACGTTTTTTCATCTCTGTGACCGGATATGCTCATCATCTGGTATGTATCAAAATTCCCACTAAGATACAGATTCGTTATTCCGCTACGTCTTGCCGTATGACTGCTCACTAATTCGTATCGCGGTTTGATAACATTTTCTTTGTTATCCCGTTCAAAAGAGACAAGCCCTTGTTTTTCCTTTTCACGTTCTTTCATTGTCAAGAGAGTACGTTCCTTTCTGGCTAAAGATGGAACGGTAGAGGATAGCTCTTTCAATATTTGTTTGATATAGCGATTTAATATGACATCATTAACTTTTGGTATGTCATACCCGTATTTTTCCGCTATATGCAGTAGATTATCGTTCAAAATAGGTATCACGACATCATTGCCGGTCTTTTCCTGAACGATACGAACTACTTTGGTACCTTTGGCTGTCGTGGTGAAATTTTCCTTTTCTAAACGGGCATAATCACTGAAACGCTGACAAGTATAGCATCCAACAAGAAAAACATCGCGTACCTTGTCTTTTAATCCTTCCAACGGCATTTCATACAGTGCTTGTAACTCTGCTTTGGTCAGATAGATTTCTTTGGCTTTATCCGTTTCCTGTATCTTTTTTTTACTGAACGCTCTCAATGCAATAAGATTGTTATGTAGTTCCTGGTCCATTGCATTTTGAATCATTGCCTTAAAACAGATAATGTATTTATTAATAGATGTTACCATATAGCCGTTTTTCTCCATGAAAGAAACGAAATGGTCGGCCAAAGCCTTGTTTATATCTTTCCATGTAAAAGGATATATTTGGATAAAACGTTTTAGGATGCCAAGAAAGTTGCTCCATACTTTACAGGTATTGAGGGTGTAGTTTTCCGCTCCGTTTTTGATCCTGCCATTTTTTATGCCTTCCAGAAAGTTTTCCAAGAAAAGAATGACATCAGCCTTTCTGGCTTCTTCCTCCTGTTCCTTGATTAGTCTTAGCCTTTCTTGCTCTTGTCGCTCTTCTTCTTCTTGAATGCGTTGTCGCTCTCTTTCTTCCCTGAAAACGACATCCTCAACCACTTCATCAATCCTTGCCTTGTCATAAATACCCTGCGAAATGAGATTGTCTATTGCCGAAGAAATCGAATCCAGTGTTTCTTTGACTTTTCTTCCGTCTTGTGTTTTGCAGTAATCATTCCATTTGGCAACGTCTTGCGTTACCTTGTCCCATTGTTGGATATCTACGGAAACCTTGCTACAAACTAAGATGTTCAGCTTAGGATTCCTTTTTTGTACCCGAAGATAGACGCTTGCCGTCCCTTTTTCTCTTTTTGTCCGTAAAAAATAGTTGCCCATGATATTTGTACGTTTATCAATTACATGACAAATGTAACAAACTTTCAGTTGATGCTACATTGATACTGCATATTTTAATTTTATTTTATCTTGCTTGGCTGTGTAAATTGGGTATATGATTGAATATTAGATGTATGAGTAAAATATGATAAAGTAAAAGAAAATAAGATTAATTAAAAAGTGGTTCTGGTGGCACCACTGAAAATCAAGCAGTTACAATTATTTGTGACTGCTTTTTTGTTTTTATGGCAAATGAGTTTGTTTGTGTTACATACGAAAATGCAAAACAGGATTAAATTTGATTATAGGGAAAGGAGAAGAAGCGGTTTAATTGTGTCATACTGCTAAAGAATGACATACTAAAACTATTTTATCTCCCGTTAATTCTTTACATTTGCCACAAAATTATAGCGATTATGACAGAATGCAAGGATGAACACATATTAAATTCCATTGATTACCCGGAGGATTTGCGCAAGTTGTCCCCCGATAAATTGGGAGAGGTATGTGCAGAGTTGCGTCAATATATAATAGATGTACTATCGGAGAATCCGGGACATCTTGGGGCAAGTCTCGGTACGGTAGAGCTGACGGTTGCACTACACTATGTTTTTAATACTCCCTATGATCGTATTGTATGGGATGTGGGGCATCAGGCGTATGGTCATAAAATACTGACTGGACGTCGAGAGGCTTTTCATACGCTCCGAAAATTTAAAGGAATCAGTGGATTTCCTAATCCTCTGGAAAGCCCTTATGACGCATTTGTTGCCGGACATGCTTCAAATTCCATTTCGGCGGCTATGGGTATGTCGGTCGCTTCTGCTCTAAAAGGAGAAAAAGACAGACACGTGATAGCCGTGATCGGCGATGGAGCCATGACGGGTGGGTTGGCGTTCGAAGGTCTGAATAATGCGTCGGCTAATCCAAACAACCTACTTATCATTCTCAATGATAATGATATGGCAATAGATCATGCGGTCGGTGGGTTGAGTCAGTATTTGGTGGATATCACAACCAGTCAGGCATATAATAAAATGCGTTATGATGTGTACCGCGGATTGCGGAAGATGAAACTGATCAATAATGACCGTCGGGGAAATATCCTTCGTTTTAACAATAGTCTGAAAGCATTGCTTACTCAACAACATAATCTGTTTGAGGGATTCAGCATCCGTTACTTTGGTCCGATCGACGGGCATGATGTCGGTTATATGATCAAGGTTCTGAATGATATAAAGGATATGGAAGGTCCGAAACTATTACATATCAAAACTAAAAAAGGCAAAGGATTCAAGCCTGCTGAAAAGTCGGCAACGGAATGGCATGCACCAGGGCTGTTCAATAAAGAAACAGGAGAACGGATCATTGTCCATAAGTTGAACGAACCCCAACTTTATCAGGATGTTTTCGGACATACCCTTGTCGAGCTGGCCGAACAGGACGAACGGATCGTGGGGGTCACTCCTGCTATGCCGACAGGTTGTTCTATGACTTATATGATGAAAGCGTTTCCGAAACGGGCGTTTGATGTCGGGATTGCCGAAGGGCATTCGGTAACTTTCTCTGCCGGACTTGCCAAAGAGGGAATGATCCCATTCTGCAATGTCTACTCTTCTTTCATGCAGCGGGCATACGATATGGTGATACACGATGTTGCACTTCAGAATCTTCATATGGTAATCTGTCTGGACCGTGCCGGTCTAGTAGGCGAAGACGGGGCGACCCATCACGGGGTGTTCGACCTCGCTTATCTGCGTCCAGTCCCGAACTTGGTTATTTCATCTCCTTTGAACGAACTGGATTTAAGGAATTTGATGTATACCGGGTATAAGGAATGTAACGGCCCTTTTGTGATCCGTTATCCACGCGGTAAGGGAGAGATGGCAGATTGGAGGAATGAGATGCATATCCTTCCGATCGGGAAAGGCAAGAAACTTCGTGATGGGGATGATATTGCGATCTTGTCACTTGGACCTATTGGCAACGAAGTGATAAAGGCCATAAAGGAGGTTGAAAGTGATGGTATATCGATTGCCCATTATGATATGATTTTTTTAAAACCGATGGATGAAGAACTGCTGCATGAAGTCGGTAAGAGGTTCAGTCGTGTCATCACTGTTGAAAACGGCGTAATCAAAGGTGGACTGGGCAGTGCTGTTTTGGAATTTATGGCTGATAACGGATATGCTCCTCAGGTAAAACGGATTGGTGTGCCGGATGAGTTTGTCGAACATGGATCGATTCCCGAACTGTATAAACTGTGTGGTATGGATGCCAAAAGTATTGCAGGAGAAATAAAAAAGATGGTTATCGGAGGATAATATATCCTTATAATTAATCTATTATATAAAATGAAAATTATTATAGCCGGAGCCGGTGAAGTAGGAACCCACCTGGCAAAAATGTTATCACAGGAGAAGCAGGATATTATCCTGATGGATCCGAATGAGGAACGTTTGAATTTCACGAATTCAAGCATGGAGATCCTTCCTATGGTGGGTAATCCGACATCCATTCGGGACCTGGAAGAAGCCGGTATCA
>OGUM01002476.1_pt1 | contig 10614 bp, 8 predicted proteins | sample 1553631 | NCBI WGS metagenome assembly OGUM01 (sample SAMEA2580228, study PRJEB22360) | human gut metagenome | biome: human gut; feature: human-associated habitat; material: faeces | place: Denmark | collected 2008/2010 | reverse complement strand
CTGCATCAGTTCGTGTAGTTTCATGTCGATCGTATGATGTCATTCTCCTTTGCGCCCGGACAGCGCAGGTAAAACACCTGTCCCGGGTGCGGTGTTGCTTCAATGGGCGCGCCCGTCTCGTCGAACAGCTCCGTGGGGAACGGTCCGCTGCCCACGCGCGTGCAATAGGCCTTGAAAATGCCGAAGACCTCGCCGATGCGGTTCGGGGCGACGCCCAGTCCGGTGCAGACGCCCGCGCAGACGGTGTTCGACGAGGTGACGAACGGATAGGAGCCGAAGTCCACGTCCAGAAGCGTTCCCTGCGCGCCTTCGGCCAGAACGGACTTGTCCTGCGAGAGGCAGTCGTTGACGAAATATTCGCTGTCGATGATGTGGAAGCGGCGGAGGTATTTGACCGCCTCGAACCACTGCTTCTCCAGCTCGGCAATGTCGTATTGATAGTCGAGACTCTTCAGAATCTTCTCGTGGCGCGCCTTGGCCGCAGCGTAGATGCTTTCGAAATCGGGACTCAACAGATCCCCTACGCGCATGCCGTTGCGACTTACCTTGTCGGTATAGGTGGGACCGATGCCCTTGCCCGTCGTGCCGATCTTGGCGCTGCCCTTGGCCGCCTCGTACGCGGCGTCGAGCATGCGGTGCGTGGGCAGAATCAGGTGGGCCTTCTTCGAAATGCAGAGCTGTTTGGTCAGGTCATGGCCGCTGGCAGCCAACGCTTCGGCCTCCTCGCGGAAAAGCACCGCGTCGATCACCACGCCGTTGCCGATGATGTTGGTCTTGCCGCCCTGGAAAATGCCCGAAGGAATCGAGCGGAGCACGTATTTCTCGCCGTTGAATTCCAACGTGTGACCGGCATTGGGACCGCCCTGGAAGCGGGCCACCACCTCGTAACGAGGCGTCAGCACGTCCACAACCTTCCCTTTGCCCTCGTCACCCCATTGCAGGCCGAGGATAACGTCAACTTTTTTCATTGTATCTGGTTCTGTTTTATGTTTGCAAAAGACATTTTTTGCATCCAAAGGTACGAATTATTATCCGAAAAGCCCAAGGCCGCCGCCGGACTTTTCAACAAATTATGAAGAAAAGCAATCCCCGGCAACGGCAGGAAAGCCAAAAAGCCGCAAAAAGAAATCCGCCGGGCAGGCACGCCGGGAACGAAAAAACCGTATATTTGTGATACATAACCCTAAAAATTACAACGATGAAACGAATTGCAGTTCTGATGGCCGCCGCAGCGCTCGCCGGCTATGCCGCCCCGGTTTCAGCACAGGGGGGGGGAAAATTCCATAAATCCGAAAGTCTTCTGGGACGGCGGGCGGATTCCCGACCCGGCGTTCCGCGCCTATGTGCTGGATAAATTCGACACCGACCGCGACGGCACAATCAGCCGGGCCGAAGCCGAAGCCGTAACAGAGATCAATATCGCAAAAGTCAGTTCGGTAGACGGAATTGAAAAATTCACACAATTGAAGCTTTTGGGTTGTATCAATTCTGAACTTGTTTCGCTGGATCTATCCAAGAACAGCGCATTAACCGGATTGCTTTTTTACGAGTGTTTGCTCACGTCCCTGGACGTTTCGAAGAATGCGGCATTGACCCACTTGCTGCTTACGGGGACTCAACTCTCCGTTCTCGACATCTCAAACAACAGCGAATTAACCGAATTGAATTGCGACAACAATAGACTCACAACACTCGACATTTCGAGAAATAAAAAACTAAAAAAACTCGATTGCGGATCTAATCCATTCACAACTCTTGACTTGTCGCAAAATACGCAGTTGACGCATTTCGGATGTTCAAAGAACAAACTCACAGCACTCGACTTATCAAAAAACACCGCTTTAACAAGTCTGGACTGGTCATACAATCCCCACCTTCTGCTCGATCTGTCGGGATTTCCCAATTTAACCGAACTGAATTACTCCGGGAACGGTCTCACGGCACTCAACCTATCTAACAATCGCACACTGACCGAATTGGATTGCTCCGGCAATAAACTCACGGCTCTCGATGTGACAAAGGCTGCAGCACTGACCGAATTAAAATGCAGCCGCAACAAACTCACAGCTCTCGATCTGTCCAACAATCGCGCACTGACCAAATTGAATTGTTCCAGCAACGAACTCGCAGTACTCGATCTGTCCAACAATCACGCACTAACCGAATTGGATTGCCTCGGCAATAACCTGACGGCACTCGATCTGTCGACCAACAATGCACTGGCAACGCTGCGCTGCGGCGGCTATAAAAGTAATATCGTCCGACTCGACCTGTCCTGCAATCCAGAGCTAAAGACATTGTATATTAGCGAATTTGCGAATATTGGGACTCTGAATCTTTCAAACCTTTCGAAATTAGAGTCATTCGGTGACAAGATCGTGCGAATCAACAACATCGTCATTAACGACAAAACCAAGATTCCGGAAATCCTCGACCGGATATTATGGAGTCAGCGAATGGAAAGACAGGTCCGGCAGCAGCAGCGCGAAGCCGAGGCGCAGCAACGTGAAACCGCCCGGGCCGAAGCCAAACAGAAAGCCGCGGAATACAAACGCCAGATCATGCCCTACCTCGCAAGCAAGGATTGGGCAGGAGCCGACAGATTCGCCGCCGAAGCCCTCGCCGAACTGCCCGAGGGTGATGCATTCCTCTACCTGGTGCGCGCCAAAGCCTACTTCAAGCAGAATCTCGATTTCGAGGTGTCCGATAACGAGAACATGACCGAATATTTCCGGGCCTACCGCAGCGAAGCCGAGCGTCTGGCCGAACTATGCCGCAAATCCATCGTCTGCGACTCCTCGGACGGCAACGAAGCCTATTTCTACCGCGGGATGGCCTACATCGTACTGGGTCGTGCGGACGATGCCGCTGCCGATTTCAAACGTTGCGCACGAGGCAACGAAGCGTTGAAAGCAGCCTGCTATTACAATATAGGAACCGCTTACAAAAATGCCGGGAGATACAGCCCGGCGCTGGAACAATTCAAACTCGCCCGACAGTATTACACCGCCGCGGACAAAAAGGAACAATGCCTGCAACGCATCAAGGAGTGCCAGCAGAAAATCAAGGACAAATAAAAGAAACGTCCTGGAGGTCCCGGGACGTTTTATTTCACGATCAACTCCGTCGGTCCGTTGAAGTCGACGCTTTGCGAGGCGAGGCAGTAGACCGTGGCAAGGGAGGGGTTGCCGCGCACGTCAGCACGCAGCCCCGAGGCGCAGGAGGTCACGTCCAGCTACCCCGCGAGGGCATTGTCCGGACAAAGAAGCGTTGCGAGCGAGGCGTTCGACTGCAAATCGAGGCGCGGCAGCGAGTTGCCGCCGCAATCGAGGTATGCGAGGCCGCGCAGGCCGTTCACGTCGAGCGACACAAGGCCGTTGTCCGAGCAGTCGAGCCATTCGAGGCGCGTCATCGTGACGTCCAGCCGCGTGAGCGCGTTGCCCCGGCAGTCGAGCCGTTCCAGACGCGTGAACTCCTTCAGGTCGGAGAGCGACGCGACGCCCCGTTTCGGACACTCCACCGTGCGGACACGCTGCGCCTCGTAGCGCGAGATGCGGCCGTCGCCATCGACGTCGAATTCGCCCAGACAGTAGGCCTCGAAGGCCTTGTCGTAAAATGTCAGGTAGATGTATCTGTTCTTCTCGTCGCGCTCGTCCTCGGCAAGGCCGCAGGCCGCCGAGAGCAGTAGGAGCAGTAGGAGCAGGACGGGAAGAGCGCGGACCATAGGCGGCGTCAGATGTTCACGTCGTCGTCGGAGGCGTCCGAAGCGTCCGAGCTGTCGTCGTCGCCCTGAATGTCGTCGGCCCCCTTGATCTCGTCGTCGTAGTAGTCCTTGTCGTCGTCGTCGTGCGAATTGTCGTCGACCTTCACGTCGATCTTCACCATGTAGGCTATCTCGTCCGTATCATAAGGAACGGCATAGAAAAAATCGCCGTTGGGCTTGTCGACACGGATCATCGCATCGGTGAATCCCAGCGGGTATTTCGCCTTCACAGCCTCCTGCAACTCGGGGCTGAGGTTATGAAAACTCGTCGCAATATGTTTCTTCACGATATTCGGTTTAGTCATGGTAGTGTCTCGAAATTTTTTGCAATTATAAGCAAAATTTGAATATCGCACCACATCTGCAATTTTTTTTTGCATTTTTTTTGATTTTACACCAAATTCACCCGTTGTTAAGGACAAAATATGTAACTTTACACACGTTATTTAAGGATTATGGTACGCGAACGGATCGAAGAGCTGCGCCGGCAGCTCGAACTGCATAACTTCAAATATTACGTCGAAAACGCCCCCGAGATTTCGGATTTCGAGTTCGACGCAATGATGCGCGAACTCCAGGATCTGGAGCGCGCACACCCCGAATACGCCGACCCCAACTCGCCTTCGGTGCGCGTGGGAAGCGACCTGACGGCCGAGTTCCGGACCGTGAAGCACCGCTACGCGATGCTGTCGCTGGGCAACACCTACTCGCTGGACGAACTGCACGAGTTCATCGGCCGCATCGAGCGCGAAGCCGGGGCCACGGACTACGTCTGCGAACTGAAATTCGACGGCACGGCCATCTCGCTCACCTACGAGCACGGACGGCTCGTGCGCGCCGTGACCCGCGGCGACGGCGTCGAGGGCGACGACGTGACGGCCAATGTCCGCACCGTGCGCACGGTGCCCCTGCGCCTGCGGGGCACGGACTGGCCCGACCTCTTCGAAATCCGCGGCGAGATCCTGATGCCCTACGCCTCGTTCGACCGCCTCAACGCCGAGCGCGAGGCCAACGGCGAGCAGCTCTTCGCCAACCCCCGCAACGCCGCCGCCGGGACGCTCAAGCAGCAGTCGTCGGCCGTGGTGGCCCGGCGCGGACTGGACTGCACACTCTACCAGCTGGCGGGCGACGAGCTGCCCTTCACGAGCCATTGGGAGAGCCTCGAAAAGGCCCGCCAGTGGGGGTTCAAGGTCTCGGACGCGGCGCGCATCTGCCGCAGCGTCGCCGAGATCGACGCATTTATCGAACACTGGGACACCGCACGGCGCCGCCTGCCCTTCCCGACGGACGGCGTGGTGATCAAGGTCAACGACTTCGCCGTCCGGCGCCAGCTGGGATTCACAGCCAAGGCCCCCAAGTGGGCCGTGGCCTACAAGTTCAAGGCCGAACGGGCCGCCACGCGGCTCGACAGCGTGTCGTTCCAGGTAGGACGCACCGGGGCTATCACGCCCGTCGCCAACCTCGAACCGGTGCTGCTGGCCGGAACCACCGTGCGGCGCGCGACGCTGCACAACGCCGAGCAGATGGCCCAGCTGGACATCCGCCCGGGCGACACGGTCTACGTCGAGAAGGGCGGCGAGATCATCCCGAAGATCATCGGCGTGGACCTAGCGCAGCGCCCGGCCGACAGCCGTCCGTTCGAGTACATCACCGTATGCCCCGAATGCGGGACGCCGCTGGTGCGCTACGAAGGCGAGGCCAAGCACTACTGCCCCAACCAGAGCGGATGCCGGCCCCAGATCATCGGGCGCATCATCCACTTCATCCGCCGCAAGGCCCTCGACATCGAGGGGCTGGGCGAGGAGACCGTCGAACTGCTCTACGAAAACGGACTCGTGCGCGACGTGGCGGACCTCTACGACCTGCGGGCCGAACAACTGGCCCCCCTGCCCCGGCTGGGCGAGAAGTCGGCCGACAACATCATCCGCTCGGTGGAACGCTCGAAGGCGGTTCCCTTCCAGCGCGTGCTGTTCGGGCTGGGAATCCGCTTCGTGGGCGAGACCACGGCCAAATACCTCGCCGAGCATTTCCGCTCGCTGGACGCCGTGATGCGGGCCACGCGCGAGGAGCTGGTCGAGGCCGACGAGGTGGGCGGACGCATCGCCGACGCCATCATCGAATACTTCGCCGAGGAGGACAACCTGCGGATCATCCGCCGCCTGCGCGCCGCGGGGCTGCAATTCGAAGCCGAGGCGCGCCGCCTGGCGTCGGAGGCGCTGGCGGGCCGGAGTTTCGTGGTCTCGGGCAAGTTCACGCGGAGCCGCGACGAAATGAAGGAGTTGATCGAACTGCACGGGGGCCGGAACCTCGCGGCGGTGTCGGGCAGCGTCGACTACCTCGTGGCGGGCGACAAGATGGGCCCGGCGAAGCTGAAGAAGGCCGAGAAGCTGGGCGTAAGAATCATCTCCGAGGAGGAGTTCATCCGGATGGTCGAGGGCGGCGGTCCGGCAGAGAAGGCCCCGCAGCAGGGCGAACTTTTTTAATCGGGAAATTCCGGCCGCGCTGCGACAACTGCGGCGACAGGCGAGGGCAGTCGCTTGCGAATTGCCAGGCCGCCAAAGCAGAAACGGGGTGTGTTTTTACGCCGTAAGCCCCTCCCTCGGGAAGGGTTCAGGCGGGGCCAGACTTGTAAACGCGGCAAAATGCCGCGAGGCGGTTTTGCCGCGAAAGAAAAATAAGAGTGAACAAAATCAGATAACGTAAATCAGTAATACTTATGCTACAATCCAAACTCGCAGGCGTGGGCGCCGCGATGATCACCCCTTTCACGGCAGACGGCCGCGTCGACTACAAGGCGCTGGCCCGCATGATCGACTACGTGATCGACGGCGGCGTGGACTACATCGTCGCACTCGGCACCACGGCCGAGACCCCCACGCTCTACATGCCCGAACGCGCCGTGATCGCCATGTTCATCACCAACCAGATCGCAGGCCGCGTGCCGCTGGTGATGGGCTGCGGCGGCAACTCCACCTCGGAGGTGCTGGACCAGCTGCGCGAATTCGACCTGCGGGGCGCCGACGCCATTTTGAGCGTGACGCCCTATTACAACAAACCTTCGCAGGAGGGTCTCTACCAGCATTTCCGCACCGTCTCGGAGCATTCGCCCCTGCCGGTGATCCTCTACAACATCCCGGGCCGCTCGGGCGTCAACATGACCGCCGAGACCACGCTCCGCTGCGCCGCCGACTTCCGCAACGTCATCGGCATCAAGGAGGCGTCGGGCGACATCGGGCAGATGCAGCGCATCCTGGACAACCGTCCCGAGGGATTTCTCGTGCTGTCGGGCGACGACGGCATGGCCATCGAGCTGATGCGCCGCGGAGGCGACGGCGTGATCTCCGTGGCGGCGAACGCCTTCCCGCAGCGGTTCATGGAGTGCGTGAACCATGCCAAGGCGGGCGACTTCGACGCGGCGGAAAAGGCTTATGCCGCGCTGGACGAAGCCGTGCACGCGCTCTTCGAGGAGGGCAACCCCGTGGGCGTGAAATGCGCCCTCTCGGTGATGGGACGCATCGGCGACACGATGCGCCTGCCGCTGGTCGCCGGATCGGGAAAACTCCGCGCGAAGTTCGAAGAACTGATCGCCAGATACGATTTGCGCTGATTTTGCGTTTGTACCGGAAACGACCGCTATGAAACGATTGCTGCTTCTCTCACTGCTGGTTCCGGCGCTGGCCGCCGCCGGAGTCCCCGACGAGGACATGATCCTCGACCGGACGATGGACGCCCAGTCCGCGTTCTACTACCCCGCGCTGATGATGCGCTACAACGCGGGCGACGAGACGCTGACCGACGAGGATTACCACTACCTCTACTACGGATACGCCTACCGCGACGAATACAAGCCGCTGGCCGTGAACCCCGATCTGGACAAAATGCTGATGCTGGCCTCGGGCATCGACCCCGACAAACCCGACAGGGCCACGCTGGAAACGATGGTCTCGGTGGGAAACGACGCCCTGAAACGCGATCCGTTCAGCCCCAAAATCCTCAACCTCATGTCGTTCGCCTACGGTGCGCTGGGCGACAAGGAGCAGGAAAAAGCCTGGTCGGACCGCATGAACGGCGTCATCCGCACGATCCTCGGCTCGGGCGACGGATTCACGCAGAAGACCCCGCGCCATGTGCTGATGTTCGACCACGCGCTCGACGTGCTGGCCGCCGAAGGGCTTTCGTTCGGCAAGGCGCGCATCGTCAGCCGCACGGTGGAGTTCGTGCCGCTGGTCGTTCCCTATGTGGTCGAGGGCAAGAAGCGCAAGGGATTCTATTTCGATTTCAGCCGCGTCTACTGGAACAAACCCGAGGGTTACACCTACCAGCGCGACCGCACGTGGCAGTTCAACAACCTCAAACCCCGCACCTATAAATGATCCGCATTCTCCGGCATACGCTCTGCCTCGCCCTGCTGCTGACGCTCGCGGCCTGCGAAAAAGACCGCGAGCCGCGAATCGAGGTCTCGACGGGAGAGATTCACCTCCCGGGCGACGCTTCGTCCGGAACGACATTCACCGTGTCGGCCGAAGAACCGTGGACGCTGTCGTATACCGGCGAGGGATTCGCCGTGACGCCGGACGGCGGCGCCCGCGGGGAGACGACGGTCACGGTGACCGCTTCCGAACCCAACTCCGCCAAGGCGCGCCGGAAGCTGGGCACGATAACCGTCCGCCACCCCGCCAACAAGGACGGCTATCCGGTCGAGGTCTACCAGCGGCCCGCCGTGGCGACGCAGACCCTTCTGCTGTACATGCCCGGACGAAGCCTGATCGACTATTACGAGCGCAACATCGAGGGCGTCAGTGCGGCCGTGACGAACCAAATCCCGGGCGACGGGCGCATTCTGGTCTGCTACCAGCCCGAGAAGCATTCGTCGGCCGTCCTGCAGGAGATCCGTTACGACCCGGCGACGGAACGGTGCGAACGAACGACGCTCAAAACCTACGACGGCTTCAACGCCGGAAACCCCGAAAAGGTACGGCAGCTGTTCGCCGATGCCGCGGAGCTGGCTCCGGCCCAAAACTACGGGCTGATCATCGGCTGCCACGGCAAGGCGTGGATTCCGGTCGCCAGCGGCTCGCTCTCCTACCCGATGCGGCGTTCCGCCGAGGACGACCTATGGGCCGCGCCCCCGGGGGCCAAGCAGACCCGTTCGTTCGGCGACAAGGGCTACGAACTGAACATCACGGAGCTGAAGGAGGCGCTCGAAGCGCAGCAGTTCCGTTTCGACTACCTGATCTTCGACGACTGCTTCATGGCCAACATCGAAACGCTCTACGACCTGCGTTCGGTCATCGGCTACATCGTGGCGTCGCCCTGCGAGGTCATGGGCGACGGATTCCCCTACGACCGGATCGTCCCCCACCTGTTCGAAACGGGACCGGTCGCGGACCGGCTCGCGGAAACCTGCCGGGAGTTCTGGAACCTCTACGAAAACGAATACCAGAGCACGACCTGGAAAGAGCAGTCGGGCTGCATCTCACTGGCCGTCACGTCGCAGCTGGACGCGCTGGCGGAGGTGATGCGCCGCATCAACGAAAAAGGCAAACAGCCGTTCGAACTCTCGCAGCTCCAGTACTACGAGGGACTGATGACACACCTTTTCTACGACTTGGGGCATTACGTCGAATTGAGCTGCGGCGACCCGGCGCTCGTCGAGGAATTCACGACGCAACTCGACCGGGCATTTCCCCCCGAAAGCCGTCTGTGCACGAAGCAGTTCTATTCCCAATACAACAACGGGTCGAACCCCGTGCATTTCTATACGGGCGTCTCCGTGAGCGAGCCTTCGACGAAGTACGTCGCCGAAAACCGGATGACGAACTGGTATCGGGACACGCATTAAATGAAATGAAAAGAGCGATTCTCACGAATCGCTCTTTTCATTTATGCATACAGCCCGGACTTTCTATTCATACTGCCCGGACTTCAGCCGCTCCACCTCCTCGCGGGTCAGGAACCGCCACGCTCCGCGCTTGAGGTTCTTCTTCGTGAGACCCGCATAGTAAACGCGGTCGAGTTTGGTCACGGTGTACCCCAGGAACTCGAAAATACGGCGCACGATGCGGTTGCGGCCCGAGTGGATCTCGATGCCCACCTCCTGCTTGTTCTCCTTGACGTAGGAAATCTCGTCGGCGAAGATCTCGCCGTCTTCGAGCGTGACGCCCTCGGCGATGCGGTCCATGTCGGCGCGCGTCAGGGGTTTGTCGAGCGTCACCTGGTAGATTTTCTTCTTCTTGTAGGAAGGGTGCGTCAACTGCTTCGTAAGGTCGCCGTCGTTGGTGAACAACAGCAGCCCGAGGCTGTTCTTGTCGAGGCGTCCCACCGGGTAGATGCGCTCCGTGCAGGCGCCCGAGACCAGCTCCATGACCGTCTTTCCGGCATGGGGATCGTCGAGCGAAGTGACGTAGCCCTTGGGCTTGTTCAGCACCAGGTAGACCTTCTTCTCGCCCTGCACCGGCTCGTCGTTGAACCGCACTTCGTCGGTCGGCAGCACCTTGGTCCCCAGTTCGGTGACAATTTTGCCGTTGACCGAAACGACGCCCGCCGTGATGAAATCGTCGGCCTCGCGGCGCGAGCAGATGCCCGACTGGGCGATGAAGCGGTTCAGGCGCATCTCGCCCGTCTGCTTCTCGGGATTGAATTTCGGATACGACGCCGGTTTGTCGTCGTGTCTCTTATAGGCAGGTTTGAACGGTTTGTCGACGAACTTCCGGTCGCCGAATTTCTTATCCCCGAATTTTTTCTCGCCGAACTTCTTCTCGCCGTAGGGCTTGTCGCCGAACTTCTTGGGTCCGAATTTCTTCTCGCCGTAGGCCGGCTTGTCTGCGTAAATGCGGCTCCGATAACCCCCA
>OGUM01002475.1_pt1 | contig 10617 bp, 10 predicted proteins | sample 1553631 | NCBI WGS metagenome assembly OGUM01 (sample SAMEA2580228, study PRJEB22360) | human gut metagenome | biome: human gut; feature: human-associated habitat; material: faeces | place: Denmark | collected 2008/2010 | reverse complement strand
TACCTACCATAAGCTGATTATATTCGGGGCTGCATGGTATAGTTCCGGAGAGTGCGCCAGAAAGCTTGGCATAGCTGCTTTAATTATGGCTGTTCTGATTATTGCAGGTCTTATTCTTCAAAGAAAGCGTGAGTATTATGAATATAAAAAAGAAGATGAGTAACAAAAGTATAAGAGGCGTTATATGGCATGATATTGCAAGAGGTTTCTATGCTGACAGATTCAGATATTTAATCGCTGTTCTTATGCTTGCCGGAGTGCTGATAATATTAGGAAATCATGAATTCGGAATGATGGATACGATATTCTTTATTCAGGGCGGTTATGATCCTGTTCTTATTATTAAGGAGGGAAAGATTGTATTTCCTTTTGTATGGATGCTGATTCAGTTTCTTGTTCCATTCATGATATACAGTTATTGCAATGATGACTGTGAAGGCGTAGGAATTGATTTTCTTATGAAATGCAGAAGCAGAAGGTTGTGGTGGAACAGTAAATGTCTGTGGAACTGCCTGACTGTACTTTCTGTATATGCAATTCAGTATGCAACAGCATTTGTATATGGATTATGCAATGGAAACCTGAGTATGAAGATTAATTATGAGCTTTTTGAAAAGATTAGTAATAAATCTGTTCCGGATAATGCGGCAAACGTGTGGATTATAGTGTATATGCTTGTAATGCCGGTTGTTGTTTCTTTGGTAACAGCACTGGTTCAGATGACAATCTCCATGTTTACGAATCCGATGATTGGCATGCTCGCAGTTATGGCATGGAATGTTATGTCAGTATTTATAAACAATCCGCTTATGATAGGAAATAATTCGATGGTGGTAAGAAGCAGTGTGTATAATGCACAGAGAATACAGGTATGGCAGTCAGCTGCGGTATGCATTGTTGTGTATATTGTCGTGTATGTGGTTGGAATGATTGGATTTAATAAAAAAGATATTCTTGTGAGGGAGGATTAAAACATGTATATTAAAATAACAGATGTTAATAAAACGATTAAGAAAGCACCAATATTAAGGGATATCAATCTGGAATTTACAGGTGGAAAAGTATATGGATTAAGAGGAAAGAATGGTTCAGGAAAGACTATGCTTATGCGTGCAATATGCGGGCTTATTACTCCGGATTCGGGAATAATTGATATTAATGGAAAGATACTTGGAAAAGATATCTCATTTCCGGAAAGTATAGGCGTGTTAATTGAGAATCCTGCATTTATAGGTAATTATACAGGATTTAAGAATCTTAAGGTGCTGGCATCTATTCAGAACAGAATTGGTGATGAACAGATAAGAAAGGCACTTGAAGATATCGGACTTGATCCGGATGACAAGAGAACTTACAGAAAGTATTCTCTGGGAATGAAGCAGAAGTTAGGAATTGCGGCAGCAGTTATGGAAAATCCTGATATTATTATTCTTGACGAGCCGATTAATGCACTTGATGATGTCAGTGTTGAGAAGGTTCATGATATATTAGAAGAACAGAAGAAAAGAGGAGCGGTAATAATTATTGCATGCCACGATAAGGAAGAACTTGACCAGCTATCTGATGAGATTATAGAGATATCAGATGGCAGAATTATCAATAAAACCTGTTAGTAGTATCATTACATAGTACTGGCGTAATGTTACAAAAATGTAATGTTCCGTAATATTGAACAAACGACACCGGATTAGTTAAGTGGTAAAACATAATTAATCTATATGAAAGGAATTAATTATTATGGAAACAATACTTAAGATTGATAACATTGAAAAGTATTATGGAAACAAATCAAGCCTTACCAAAGCGATTGACAATATTTCGTTTGAGGTTGGAAAGGGAGAATTCGTTTCTATAATGGGAGCGAGTGGTTCAGGAAAGACGACTCTTCTTAACTGTATATCAACACTTGATAAGGTGACTACAGGTAAGATATATGTCGGAGACAATGAAATTACCCAGTTAAAGGGTAATAAGCTTAACAAGTTCAGAAGAGAGGAGTTAGGCTTTATCTTTCAGGACTTTAATCTTCTTGATACTTTAACAGCATTTGAAAATATTGCACTGGCACTTTCTATACAGAATATTCCGGCAAGGGAGATTGAATTAAGAGTAAGACAGACTGCAAGAGAGCTTGGTATTGAAGATGTATTAAACAAATATCCTTATCAGATGTCAGGCGGACAGAAGCAGAGGGTAGCAAGTGCAAGAGCCATTATTACGAACCCAAAGCTTATTCTTGCTGATGAGCCCACAGGAGCACTTGATTCAAGGTCATCAAGGATGTTGCTTGAGAGCTTTAATTTTCTTAATACTGAGCTTTCAGCAACAATTCTTATGGTAACACATGACGCATTTACAGCAAGCTACGCAGGCAGAGTGATATTTATCAAGGACGGTAAAATCTTCAATGAGATACACAAAGGTGAATCTACAAGAAAAGAATTTTTTGATAAAATCATTGATGTTGTGACATTGTTAGGAGGCGACCTTAATAATGCTCTTTAAGATATCTTTAAAGAACATCAGGAAGAGTTTAAAGGATTATACCGTCTATTTCTTCACTCTTATTCTTGGTGTTGCAATATTTTATGTGTTTAATGCAATTGACAGCCAGAGCGTTATGCTTGATGTAAGAGCAAATGTGATGGATATTATCAAGCTGATGAATGACATTCTTTCAGGAGTAAGCGTATTCGTATCGTGCATACTTGGATTTCTGATTATATATGCAAGCCGTTTTCTTATTAAAAGACGTAATAAGGAGTTTGGCATATATCTTACACTTGGAATGAGCAAGAGAAAGATTTCAGTGATTCTTTTCTTTGAGACACTGCTTATTGGCATTGTTTCACTTGTGGCAGGGCTTGTTATTGGCACAATCCTTTCACAGTTTATGAGCGTGATTGTTGCTAATATGTTTGATGCTGATATGACTAAGTTTAAATTCATATTCTCAATGAAGGCATGCGTCAAGACTTTAATATATTTTGCAATTATGTATGTGTTAGTTATGATATTTAACACATTCAGTATCAGCAGATGTAAGCTTATTGATCTTCTCAATGCAGGTAAGAAAACTGAGAAGGTTACCATGAAGAACCCGGTTGTCTGCACAATAGTATTCGTCATAGGTGTTGGTATTCTTTCTTATGCATACTGGATGGTTACAAGGGGTGTTAAGTCAATAAATATCATTAATAAAATAGGTATTCCTATTGCACTTGGATGTGTTGCAACATTTTTAATATTCTGGTCAGTCTCAGGCTTTATGATAAGAATATTCACAAGTATTAAGAGTGTGTATTATAAAGGTGTGAACAGCTTTGTGTTAAGGCAGTTCTGCAGCAAGATTAACACTACTGTATTCTCGACAACTGTTATATGTATCATGCTTTTTATTACAATAAGCGTGCTTTCTGCAGCACTTTCAATGAAGGATTCGCTTTCAAAGGATCTGGACAGTATGTGTCCTGTTGATGTACAGCTTGCAAAATATTCATATGATGCGATGAGCGAGGCATATGCCACATCACAGAATATGAATGAAAAAGACAGGGAAATGCTGGAAGATTCCAAATTAAGTATAATAGAAACGCTTAATAACAGTGGATTTGATGCACAGAAGTATTTTAAGGATGTTGTAGAATATAATATATACAACACCGGATTGACAGTTAAAGATACAATAGGGGATATTAATACAGATGATTATCAGTTTATGGCAGATACTATTATGCCGGTAATGACTATTGGCGATTATAATTCTGTTGCAAGACTGTATGGTAATAGTACGTATGAACTTAATGACGATGAATATATTATAGTGGCAGATTATAAGAACATGGTTATGATTAGAAATCAGGCATTAAAGAAAGGAATTATATTATCTGTCAATGGAAAAGAGTATAAACCAAGATATAATGAATGCAAGGATGGTTTTGTACAGATTGGCGTTCAGAATATGAATGATGGGATTCTTGTTGTGCCTGATAACGCGGTAAAACCACAGCAGGTACGCAATATGGGGCTTAGTGCTGACTATAGGGCAGACACTAAGGAGGAAAGATATTCTATTGAAACACAGTTAGATAATTTAATGAAAAATATATCATTTAAAAAGAGCTTCATTAGCTGGAATTCCAGAATTGAGCTGGCTGAAAGCAGTGTCGGGCTTGGAGCATTAGTTACATTTATTGCCTTATATTTAGGAATTATATTCCTTATAAGCAGTGCAGCAATTCTTGCGTTGAGAGAATTGTCAGACAGTGCAGACAATAAGGAACGATATGGAATGTTAAGGAAGCTTGGAGTTGATGAGAGAATGATTGATATGGCGCTTTTTAAGCAGATTGGAATATTCTTCGCATTTCCGCTGATTCTCGCACTTATACATTCTGTGTTTGGAATTAAATTTATTAACATAATTCTTGCAACTATGGGAATGAGTTCAATGGCAGCATCTATCGGGCTTACGCTCGCATTCGTTGCAGTTATTTATGGTGGATATTTCCTTATAACTTATCTGTGCAGCAGAAGCATTATAAGACCTGTAAGATAAGTTTTTCATTATTTCATTGTTTTTTTTATATGTTTCTGTTATAATCTTCACATAGAAGTTGTTCGTGAACAACATGGAGGAATTTAATATGGAAACTAATATTTTGATAGAGAGTGGAACTAATGAGTTAGAGGTTCTTGAATTTACAATAGGGAATAATCATTATGGTATTAATGTTGCCAAGATTAAGGAGATTGTGCCATATAGTCCGGTTACACCGGTTCCGAATGCACATCCTAGTGTAGAAGGAATATTCATGCCAAGAGATTTAATGATAACAGTTGTAGACCTTGCTAAGGTTATTAAAAGTGCTCCTTCAGGAGATATTTCGAAGGATATGTTTATTATAACTAATTTCAACAAATTGAATGTCGCTTTTCATGTACATACAGTTGTTGGAATCCACAGAGTATCATGGGCTGATATTATTACTCCAGATACAACAATAAGTACTGCTGACAACGGAATTGCCACAGGAATTGTTAAGATTAACGGTCAGCTTATTATTATTCTTGACTTTGAGCGTATTGTATCAGATATAAGTCCGGAGACAGGTCTTAAGACTTCTGATATTCTCAAGCTTGAAGGCAGACCAAGAAGTGAAGCACATATTGTCATAGCAGAGGATTCACCTCTTCTTATTAAGCTGATATCTGATTCACTTGTTAAATCAGGTTATGATAATCTTACATTATGTCATAATGGTCAGGAAGCATGGGATTTTATATCAGATGCCAAGGCAGGAAAAGTACCGCTTGATATAGACTGTGTTATCACTGATCTGGAGATGCCGCTTATGGATGGTCACAGACTTACAAAGCTTATTAAGTCTGATGATAAGTTAAAGAATATTCCAGTTGTTATATTCTCATCACTCATTAATGAACAGATGAGAGCAAAGGGAGAATCACTTGGTGCAGATGTCCAGTTGTCAAAGCCAGAAATTGGACTGCTTGTATCAGAAATCGATAAATTGCTCAGATAATTTTCTTCATTTTACACTTCCTCTTATGGGACGCCGCCTGACATGGGCGGCGTCCTTTTTGTGCGGGCAGCGATGAGAGAAGATATGGAAAGTTCACAGTTGTGCTTGCACAAAATACTGAAGCGATGACAACCATCTCAAAAGATGTTATAATCATATGGTTATGAAATGGAGGTACTTATGATTTATAATGATTTAATTGATGATATAAAGAGTGCTGATTATGTACTTTTTGGCTTGGGGAAAGAAATATATTCTTCTGATGATACAGAAATATATGACAATCTGAAAAAGCTGTTTGCATCTATGGAACATGTGAATTACTTTATTGTATCTACTGATAAAGCTGGTACAATCAGGAATTGTGGACTTAATGAAAGAAGAATTGTCTGTCCGGTCAATGAAAATAATGCTGAAGAAGAGGAGAAACAGTGGGATTTCTACAATAAATGGCTGTCATCCTCACTTGCAAAGAAGCTGGTTATTGTGGAACTGGGGGAAGATTTTTCTAACCCTAATGTTATAAGATGGCCATTTGAAAGAATTGTGATGATTAATCAGAAGGCTAAGATGTATCGTGTTCACAGTACATTTTACCAGATTCCTAAGGAAATCGGGGACAGGGCATGTGCTTTTGAGATGAATGGAGCACAGTTTATAAAAGAACTTGTAAAATGTTGTTAATAATCAATATTTATGATAATATTTTAGTATATTTTGATTGGATGGGAGGTAAGAATTTTGGCTGATAATGAACAGCAGGATGATTATCTTAGTAATATGCTTAATGCGCTGAATGAAAAGGAACAGGAGAGCCAGTCTTATAATGATCCAGAGACAATTGCAAGGCAGGCTAAAGAGAAGCTTGATGCTGAGAATGCTGTTAAAGAGGCTAATGAGCCGGAGCGTGAAGCTGATGCAGACGCTAAGTTAGAGGCGCTTCTTGATAATACTCCGCTAGAAGAGGCAGCGGAGGCAAAGTTGACATCAGATGATAATTCAGAACTTTCAGATGACGATATGAAAAGACTTATGAATATGAATCTTGATGATATTATTGATGATGTTAAGTCAGACAGTGCGTCTATAGATGATCTGTTTGGAAGTTCTCCTGATAAAGAAACAGAACATAATGAAAAAAGTGCTGATACTCAGGCACAGACGATTAGTGCAGATGATAAGAAAAAGTTAAAACCACAGAAAGAAGGCTTTTTCAAGAAGATTAAGAAAGTGTTCTTTGACAGTCTTGAGGATGATACAGAAACTGCAGAGAGTGCATCAGAAGCTGCAGAGAGTACATCAGAAGCTGTGGGAGAGAAAGAACGTATAGAAGAGAATGTAGTAAAAGATTCGTCTGATAAAGGAAAAACTTCATCTGGAAATGAACCTAAAGATGAGAATGAGCAGATTATAGAAGATGTGTTCGGAAACAAGAGTACGCTTGATGAGTCACAGGTTCCTAAGAAAGGCTTTTTTGCAAGACTTAAGTACAGGCTTGAACAGATGAAAGCAAAGCACATTGAAGAGGATAAGGCTGAGGAAGAAGCCGAAAGACTTGAAGAAGAAGAAAAGCAGAAGAATAAGGAATTAAAGAAAGCTGCGGCAGCAGAGAAGAAAGAGCAAAAGAAGCAGGCAGGAGAGGCTAAGAAAGCACAGAAGGCTAATAAACCTAAGAAGGTAAAGCCTAAGAAGGTAAAGAAACCGAAAGAACCACCTAAACCGCAGGATATTCTTAAGATAAAGCCTGTTTCAATTGTTATGCTTGTATTATTTGTAGCAGGTGTTTCGGTACTTATAAGTGTTTTAAGTTCAGGCTTTTATTATAACAACAGTGTTTCTCTGGCTAAAGATTATTACAGCAATGAGCAGTATGAGAAGGCTTATGATAAGTTAAGCGGAATAAAGCTTAATGGCAGTGATAAGACTCTTTATGAGCAGGCTTCAACAATTATGTATGTTCAGAAACAATATGATTCATATGAGAATTATATGAAACTTAACATGAAGACAGAAGCACTTGACAGCCTTATTAAGGGAGTGAACAGATATAATAGTCTTCGTCCGCAGGCACAGGAGTTAGGCATTGATAATAAGTTTACTGCTGTATATAAGCAGATAGTATTGGCTTTACAGGATACATTTAAGATATCTGAAACAGAAGCAATAGGATTATCATCAATGTCAGATACAGATTTTACTAATTATTATTACAGAATAGAAGAATACGGAAAGGCAGTACAATGATAGCAATTATCGATTATGACGCAGGTAACTTAAAGAGTGTTGAAAAGGCTCTGGTATCATTAGGAGAGGAAGTTTTAGTCTCAAGAGATTCAAGTGAAATCTTACAAGCTGATAAGGTTATTCTTCCGGGAGTTGGTTCATTTGGTGATGCAATGAACAATCTTGATAAGTTCGGACTTGTTGATACTATTAAGAAGGTTGCTGCGAGTGGAACACCATTTCTTGGAATATGCCTTGGACTGCAGCTTTTGTTTAAGGAAAGTGATGAGACTCCGGGAGCAGAGGGACTTGATATTCTCCCAGGAAAGATATTAAAGATTCCTGCTAAGGATGGTTTCAAGATTCCGCATATGGGATGGAATTCTCTTGATATTAAGCCTGAAGCGAGACTTTTTAAGGGACTTGAAGGTAATCCATATGTGTATTTTGTACATTCTTATTATCTTAAGGCAGCAGATGAGGGAATTGTGGCAGCAACTACGGAGTATACTACACATATTCATGCTTCGGTTGAAAGCGGCAATGTGTTTGCATGCCAGTTCCATCCTGAAAAGAGCAGTGATGTAGGACTTAAGATATTAAAGAATTTTGCGTCATTATAATTGCTAAAAGGAGTTGCTGATGTTTACTAAAAGAATTATACCATGCCTTGACTGCAAGGATGGAAGAGTTGTCAAAGGAACTAATTTTGTTGATTTAAGAGATGCAGGGGATCCTGTAGAGGTTGCATCAATGTACGATAAATCAGGTGCAGACGAACTTGTATTTCTTGATATTACAGCTTCAAGTGATGGAAGAAACACAACTGTTGATCTTGTAAGAAGAGTGGCAGAAAGAGTGTTTATTCCGTTTACTGTAGGCGGTGGAATACGAAGCACAGATGATTTTAAGGTACTTTTAAGAGAAGGGGCTGATAAGATATCAATTAATTCGGCGGCTATTATGAATCCGCAGCTTATATCTGATGCGGCTGATAAGTTTGGAAGCCAGTGTGTTGTAGTTGCAATTGACGCAAAGAGGAATAGTGATGGTCATTGGAGCATATATAAGAATGGCGGAAGAGTTGATATGCATATGGATGCTGTAGAATGGGCTATGAAGGCAGAAAAGCTCGGTGCAGGAGAGATTCTTCTTACAAGTATGGATTGTGATGGAACGAAAGCCGGATATGATATTGAGCTTACTAATACAATTGCGTCAAATGTATCAATACCTGTAATTGCTTCAGGCGGTGCAGGCAGTAAAGAACATTTTCTTGATGCATTTACTAAGGGAAAAGCAGATGCAGCACTTGCAGCTTCACTATTCCATTATAAGGAGCTTGATATTATGGAGCTTAAGAAATACCTTGCAGATAATGGTATTCCTATGCGTATGTAGGAGGATATGGATATGTCGATGATAGATAATGACTGGCTTCCTGCTATTAAGGAGGAATATTCCAAGCCATATTACAAGGAATTATTTACGTTTGTTAAGGATGAATACAGCAAATATGTTGTATATCCTCCGGCAGATGATATATTTAATGCATTTCATTTTACGCCACTTAGTAAGGTTAAGGTACTGATACTTGGTCAGGATCCTTATCATAATGTACATCAGGCACACGGACTGTCTTTTTCGGTACTTCCGGGAGAGGAAGCACCGCCTTCACTTAAGAATATATATAAAGAACTGCATGATGACTGTGGATGTTATATTCCTAATAACGGATATCTTAAGAAATGGGCCGACCAGGGAGTGCTTCTGCTTAACACAGTGCTTACTGTAAGAGCACATCAGGCTAATTCACATCAGGGACACGGCTGGGAGCAGTTTACGGATGCAGTTATTAATGCTGTCAATATGCAGGACAGACCTATTGTGTATATGCTGTGGGGTTCGCCTGCACAGAGAAAGGCATCAATGCTTAATAATCCGAAACATCTTATTCTTAAAGCACCACATCCGAGTCCGTTATCTGCGTACAGAGGCTTTTTGGGCTGCAGACATTTCAGCCAGTGCAATGAATTTTTAAAGGCTAATGGGGTAGAACCGATTGACTGGCAGATTGAGAATATATAATACACTTGATTTTTTAACAAATATTATGTATTATCAATTTTGTTTATTATTAAATTAAATAGGAGATAGTATGTTAAAAAAGTATTTGTATATTTTTCTTATTTCTATGGTTCCACTTATTGAGCTTAGAGGTGCAATTCCTGTATCACAGGGATTCCAATTACCATTGTTACAGTCATATATTGTGTGCGTAATAGGTAATATGCTTCCTGTACCGGTTATTTACCTTTTTGCAAGAAAGGTTCTTGAGTGGGGAAAGGATAAGAAATATATTGGAAAGTTCTTTACTTTCTGTATTGAAAAAGGACACAAGGGTGGAGAGAAGCTTAAGGAGAAGGCTGGAAGAGGTCTTTTTGTAGCATTATTACTTTTTGTTGGAATTCCGCTTCCGGGAACAGGTGCATGGACGGGAACACTTGCAGCAAGTTTTCTTGATATGGGATTTAAGAAGAGTGTAATAGCAGTTTTGTTAGGAGTTTTACTTGCAGGAGTGATTATGGGAATCGCAAGTGCGGGAGTATTTACAGCAATCTTTAGTTTTGCATAAGATTATTAATTGGATTGAAATCCAGTATTTAAGCGCTTTTTTGAAGATTTAGAAATATTTTTTGAAAATTTTTTAAAAAAATTCAAAAAAGTGCTTGACGGATTACGATAATTGAGTTAAGATATCATTGTTGCTGCGGTACACAACTGCAAGACAACGAAAGCTATGGCTTGTTGGTCAAGAGGCTAAGACGTCGCCCTCTCACGGCGAAAACAG
>OGUM01002474.1_pt1 | contig 10619 bp, 2 predicted proteins | sample 1553631 | NCBI WGS metagenome assembly OGUM01 (sample SAMEA2580228, study PRJEB22360) | human gut metagenome | biome: human gut; feature: human-associated habitat; material: faeces | place: Denmark | collected 2008/2010 | reverse complement strand
AGCCGGCATTTTTCTTTTTAGCAAACTGGCGGATCATTGTTCGCCAGTTGCTTATTATCATTATTCCTCCGAATATAACAATTGTTACTGTAGATATATTCAGTAATACTTTTAATGTTGTGTTAATCATTTGTGATATATCCACTGTCCGAATAATGTTTTTATCCAACCATCTATTCCTGCACCTGACGGATAGCTGAGTTGATTGCCGGGCACTTCATACACCTCGTATGATCCGGGAGGTGCAAACTTATTGCCCAAGCCTATCTGCCATTTGCATGAAAATGCATATGGAAGCTGATTGCCGCCGTCATCTGCTATCATTACCCAGCTTCCGTCACCAAGACCGCTTTTACCCCATCTAACTACTAAAACAGGTTTTGATGAATTAAGCATTGCTGCCTCATTAGCCCTTACCGCCTTATAGCCCTTGAAGCCCTTATATCCGCCGAACAAAGACAGCAAGCCAAGTCCGACATATATACAGCCAAGCAACGGATCATCTTCATACATAAAGTATTCTGATGCTTTCATAAATGAAAGTAACGCTCCAGCTATCGCAAATCCCATGATTATTATATTGCAAATTGCATATACCTGTCCAAGATATCCGATTGCTCCAAAAATTGCTCCAAAGATTGCTCCTGACACATATCCATTGCAGAAGTTAATAATAATGTCCTCTGTTGAAGTTTCATCGTTTTGGCGATATCTTGTCAATGCGTTAAGTATACCTGAAGATATACCGCCGATTATACTTGCAATTGCCATTGCACAGCACATTCCTCCAAGTGAGAAGTAACCTGTCGGGTCACTGTTTGATACAGGATTTGCATTTGCATAAAGGTACTTATGAAGAGTTATCGGATCAGCTGTTGAACCGCTGTATGTATCCATTGAAATAAATCTTCCTGTTGAAGGATCCATATATCTTGCGCGAAGATAATAAAGACCTGTTACTGCATCATACTGTTCACCACAATAAAGGTGACTATTTGCAGTATGTCCTTCTGAATATGTCATATTGCCCCATGCATCATAAATGTATTTGTCAGTTATTGCTCCTGACTGATCAGCAAGCTGTCTTACAGAAGCATGTCCGTCTGTCAGATAATATGACATATCACCATTTCTCTGCTGTGAAACAAGCTCATAACCTGCTGTATATATGCAAAGCAGGTTGCCGCCTGCGTCAAGCTCCGCAAGTGCATATGAAAGCTCTGAGTTAAGGTTGTTAAGGTAATATACATACTTTCCGTCATCTGACTTTTTAGCAGTTCTGTTTCCGCTGTAGTCATACTCATACTGTTCTGTAATACTTGTGTTTCCGATATTAACTGTAGAACTTATAAGTTTATTTGAAGCGTTGTATACATAGAGTGCATTTCTTTCAGCTGAAGTAACTGCAATGAGATTGCCTGAAGCGTCATATTCATAGCTCATAGAACCTGCTGAAATAAGCTGATTAAGCTCATTGTATTCAGACTTTTCTACCTCACCGTTTTCTGACTTTGAGATACGGTTACTCACACTGTCGTACTTATATTTATACTCAGTTGTTTCACCATTTTCGGTTACTGTTTCACCTACAAGGCGATAAAGATTATCGTATTCATAGCTTACACTGCGGTCAAACTCATCTGCTGAGAGTCTTTCACCGGCCAGACCAAGTTTATATGAATATTGTGAAATACATTCGCCCTGAGAATCAACTGTTGTTTCAAGAATAAGTCTGTTAAGTGAGTCATACTCATAGTTTACAGTAATTCCGTTAGGATAAATTATCTGACTGCGGTTTCCGCATTTATCATAACGGTAACCTGTTTTATTGCCGTTTCCATCAGTTACACTTGAAATTCTGTCAAGGAGGTCATATTCATAACTTGTTGTACTGTATTGAGTTATAATAGTTTTAAGTCTGCCTGCCAAATCGTAAGAGTATTCAACATATCTGTTATTCGGATATGTTATTTTTGAAAGACCATATTCACCGCTGTAAGTAAGATATGTAACACCGCTTCTGTCGGATACTGATGAAATTGTACCATCATTATTATAGCTATATGTTATTGTTCCGTCTGTGTTTGTTTTTGTCTTGATACGATTCATCGCATCATATGTATATGTTGTGAGCTTACCACCGAAATCTGTTTCTGTAATAATGTTTCCGCAAACATCATATGTTGATTCTGCTGTTTGACCAATTGCATTGACTGCACGTACGCAGTGACCGCATGTATCATAAGCATATTCTGTTGTATTGCCGTTTGCATCAGTAACAGATGTCATATTACCGCTTTCATCATATGTATATGTTGTTTTTCCGCCAAGAGCATCAGTTACGCATGTAATCTTGTTGTTGCCGTCGTAATCGTAGTATGTTGTATTGCCATTCTGATCAGTCTGACTTCTAAGACGATTTCTTGAATCATACGTACTGCTTACAGATGTACCGTCAGCATATACTGTGCGGATTTTGTTGCCTGCACTGTCATAAGTATATTCAGTCTTATTGCCATTTGCATCTGTAACACTTGTAACTGCTGCATTCTCATTATAAGTATATTCTGTACGGTTGCCATATGCGTCAATTACAGCTGTATTTCTGCCAAGAGTATCATACTCATATTTTGTAATCGCACCGTTTGCACCTTCGACGCTGATTACATTGTACTTTTCATCATAAGTATATTTTTCACATGAACCGCCTGCAGTAGTCTTTGAAATTATATTTCCTGCCTTGTCATACTCCATGGTCAGAGTTCTGCCGAGTCTGTCGGTTGCAGAAATCACATTGCCTTCACGGTCATAAACAAAAGTCTCAGATGTATTGTCAGGATATGTTATCTTTGTCAGGTTACCGGTGTTGCCATACTCATATGTTGTTCTTCTTCCAGCTTCATCAATAGAAGCTGAAATTTTACCTATTACATTGTATTCTGTCTTTGTAATATTTCCTTCTGTATCAGTAACCTGAATCATATTGCCCATTGCATCATACATAAAGTTTTCGGTTACTGTTTTGCTTTGACCGTCAACGGTAAGCGTATATGTTCTTGTTAAGCAGTTTCCTGCATCATCATATGTATACTGTGAAACATTTCCGTTTCCGTCTGCTGATGTAACAGCATTACCGTTTGCATCATATGTAATGCTCATATACTTTCCTATACCGTCTGTTACAGATGTAATCCTTCCCTTTCCATCACGTCCGTACTCAGTAACGTTGCCTTCAGAGTCTGTTGTTGAAGTAATACTGCCGGATGCGTCATGTGTAAGACTGATAATTCCTACACCGTTTACAGAAATTGATGAAAGCTGTCCCTTTGATGTATACGAATTTTCTGTAACATTGCCCTCTGAATCAACTGTACTGAGAAGTTTATTGTCAGAAGAATACTTCATCTTCTTTACATTGCCTGAAGCATCTGTTTCAGATATTTTGTTCCCACGTTCGTCATACTCGTATGTCTTTGTATTGCCCATAGGGTCAGTTTCAGATATAACATTTCCGTTATTGTCATATGTCATAACGGATACTCCGCCATTTCTGTCGGTTACTACCTGCTGCTTCTTATCAGGATCATTTTCAATAAGTGTTGCATTGCCGTCAGGGTCAATAGTCTTTACAAGACGTCCTTCATTGTCATACTCATTCCTGATTGCACGAACTCCACGCGGATCAATGATTTCTGTAATGTAATGCTGTTTGTATGTAAACTTAGTTACATTTCCGTTTGCATCAATAACTGATACAAGATCACCAAATATATTATATGAGTAATTTACCGTTGCACCTGTATTGCTTGTGATATTTGTAATGTTACCGTTTTCATTATATAAATACTTGATGGTTTTTCCATCGGAGCATGTAATTCCGTTATCGTTAAAGCTGATTGTATCACCATTCGGAGCTGTCATTTTAAGAAGTCCGCTATTCTTGTCAATTATGTACTGTGTACCGTCAGCTGTAGTATAGAGGAACTGCTGAGGATCATACACATCAAATGATTCTGTATAAAGGCAGTTGCCGTTAAAGAGCAAATCTCCTGTACTTACTCCGCATGGAACAAGTGTTGAACGTGAACCATTGAGTGCTGTATAATTTACACTAAGACCAAACGTTGGCGGATAGAACATCTGTGTCTCAGGAGAAACAGACATTGAGAACTCATCTCTTACACCGTTTCCAAGATCAACAGTTATTCTGTGCTTTCTTGTTTCCTTTGTTGTATAACGTGTAATAAACGATGAAGCGGTTGCCTGCTGTGACCAGTTTTCACCTTGAACACCGCTTATTTCAAGCTTTGCACCCTTAAACGACATTGACCAGCCGTAACCAAATTCACCATTACTGTTGCGCGAACGGCTGTCATATGTTCTTACGACCGTTACAGGCAAACCATTAATGTTCATTTCAAGATCCTCAAAAGCAATACTGAAATTACCCATTTTCAGTTCACCGTCAACGCTTAATGCAACCGTATCAGATGCAGTGATTTTGTCACCATATACTGTAATACGAATATCATAAGTACCATTTGACATAACTGTTGTGTCAAGTTTTGTGATTAATTCTTTCATGTCATAACTTATGATGCCATCATCAAAAACAGTAAAGTTATTTGTACCTGCTTCAGCAAACTCAGCTTTGTACTTTGTAAATACATCAGGTGTAATTGAAGTTTTTATATCACAGGTTTCTGTAATTTCGTCCATATCTTCAGGAGATGTGATTTTACATTCATAGAGATTGTCAACCTGTTCATAGTCATGTTTTACAATCGCATTTATGGTTTCCTTTGATTCTGTTCCGTCCTTGCCGATTATAGAAACAGTTATTGTATAGCTGCCATCTTCGTACATTGAAGTATCAACAGAAGCGTTAATCGTTCCATCGTTAGCGACCTTACCCTGTGAAACCTGAGTTTGTTGGCCATCTGAACCGGCCTTTTCAATGTAAACTGCATATTCACCATCTGAAAGTTTTGAATCTGCAACTGCTTCAATCTTCAGAACAGAATCTGCAGGAATTGTCTGCTCAGGTTTGCGGAAGAATATAAGTGAATCATCACTTGTAGGAGTATCCTCCTTAACTGCACCGTTTTGTAAATTATATTTAACAAAATACGTCTGTGTATTGCCGCCATTATCAACAGCTGTAAGACGAAGCTCGTATACTGCATTATCAAGACTATATGTATCCCATACACCAAGCTTGCCGTCCTGACAACTCTGAAGTGACGAACATATCGGGATAAAGAGTGAACTGCCGTCCTTACGGTAATCAATCTGATACATTCTGAGTGATTTTTCATCATAAGCGGAACCTATGATTTCTACACTTCCTGAAAGCGGTGCTTCATTTGAAGGTGCTGTTATTTCAGCAATCGGCGGAGTGCGGTCTGATGTATCCTCAAATACGATTTCCAGGCTCTTTTCGCCTTTTCCACCGTAAGCGTCAGTGGATTCTGCTCTGATAACCACTGTCTTTGCCTCTGTCTCACTGAATCTTATTTCAGATGGTGCTTCAGCAATAAGATTACCGTCTTTATAAATATTTAATGCAACAAGTCCGTCATCATCAGAAGCATCTACAGTTACTATTACAGTATCACCGATTTCAGCTTTTTCAGCAGATGCTTTAATTGTTATATTTGCAGGAGTATCAACTCTCTCTTTTTCAGATGCAGGCATTGTTGTACGCTCGCCTTCAATTTTAACCTCTTCTGCTGTTACGTTAAGCGTAAATGTTGCAAATGAAGTATTTCCGACAGCATCTGAAGCCTCAATGACAATAGTAAATTCTGTTGTCTCGCTGCTTAACTCAGGGAGCTTAAATGACGCAATTTTTCCGTCAAACACTTCCTTGGCGGATTCAGTTACATCTGTATATTCCTCTGATTTTTCCTGTGCATATCTAACCTTATATCCTCCAAAGGCTGTCTCATCACAGATTGTACCATTTACAAGCACATTTCCGTCTGATATAACAATATCCTTAGTTTCATCAATAAGAATTGTCGGAGGAGTAACATCTCTTGGTCCATTGACAGTTATCACCTTTTTGATTACTGTTTCATTTCCTGCGATATCCTTACACTCAACAACGATTTCAGTATCGCCTTCATTTTCAAAAGTATAAAGAATACTTCCCTGGTATGCAGCTATTGTCTTGTCATTTGCCTTTACATTGACATATGCAACCTCAGTGTTATCCTCAGCTGAAACAGAAATAAGAACTGTATCATTTTTGCATGGGTTTTCATCGGAAACAACAAGCTGAACCTGTGGTTTTTCGTCATCGCTGAACAAGTCTGTATTTTCGAGCTTCTGTGCATATATAATTTCTACGCAAGGTTCACTCCACTGTCCTTGTTCATCACATACAGTATATTTCTGTAAGTACACTTCCTCAGCATCTATAATTTTCGGAACTGTACCTTCCGTCCATATAGAATCTCCAACACACTTCCACTCATACTTTTCTTCAACGATACCCTTATTTTCGTGTGTAATTGAATCATTGTCATAAGCATCGAATGTAAGATTGCAAATAAACTGATTAGGTTTATCTGAAGAAAGAATTTCTGATGAAATTGAAGCATACGGTTTTGAGTGAACATACAGACCGTCTGTCCAGAGACGTTCATTCGACCACTTGCTGTAGCTGCTGAGATTTGGATTTCCTCCTGTAGGATCATCCATTACCTTTGACTTGATCTTATAAAGTCCTGTTGCTTCAAGAATATTTAAAGGAGTTTCAACCGTAAACTTTCCGCTTTCCCTTGAACTGTTGTCATAAACAGATGAATCAAGGTCATAATCCCATATCTGATTTCCAACAGGATCGTTTTCTTTATCAACAAAGCTTCCGTCATAAACAATCTCATCTGTATTAGTTACAAGCTTATCAATTGAATAGTCATTTTTGCTAAGCTGATTTTCAACGTAATGCAAAATTACGTCCGGATCTTTAAGTACATCATACCAATCCATATAGACGCCGTCTGTTGACTTCAGAAGCATATTATACTGACTTTTTGAATCAGCAGTTCCAAGACCGATAAATTCAGTATCATTCTCAGTAAGTGACTTTACTGCTGAACCTACCGCCGACTTGTCGTTAAGCTCATAAACACTTTCTTTGCTAAGGTTTATCACAAAATGGTCAGCTGACTCTCTCCATTCATGCTTATCAAGAATATCGCTCAACTCACTGCCGTTTACTGTTGACATTTTGATATTGCTGAATGTGAAGTATGACTGCTGTCCACAACAGTGACCACCATGGCAGATTATAGGACCAAAACCTGTTCCTGTATTTGTATCCGGAAGTACAAAATTTTCAATCTTCGGTTCATTATTAACGAAAACTGAAAGAAGTCTGCCATTTGCAACAATCTTTACATTATAATTATCATAAACATTGCTTACAGGTACGCTCATAAGAACCTTGCCTGCTGACTGTGCCGAACCGCTTACTCCGCCGTTTCTGAAAGATTCAGCATCAAGATCAGTAAACTGTATAAGCTTAAATCCGCCTGCTGTAAGGAGTATACAGTAGCCGTTCATAAGCTTTACATATTTCGGATCTGCACCATCTTCTGCTGTATTGACATCACGAATGGAGGTGTTGAATAAAAATCCTCCGCCCTCCATACTATGCCAGTCCGTTTTATCACGCACCATATCAAACGAAAGTACACGCTTTGCAGATATTCCGTCATCTACAAAAAGCCAGTCTCTCAAGGGTTCTACACTGTAACCGAGCATTTTTATTGAATCTTCTTCATAAATAATATGCTTTTCAAGTGTAGGGAGATAACTGTCACGATAATTATAATGGTCATACTCATCCCATGCGAATGTATCCTGTGCAGTAAGTGTTGAAGTCGATACTGTCGAAAGATTTACTGAAAATCCTTTATTTTCAAGGCTTGACTTAACCTTTGCAATATTCCTGCTAAGAGTGTTGATATCCTCAACATCTGCATTACCGACAGTTACCACTATATCAACATTTTTTGCTTTGCTTATTCCTGAATAAGAAACAGGTGCAGCATTAAGAACCTCTGCATCAGCCTTTATGCTTTCATTCGAGCAGCTGTCTGCAGTAAGGTATGAGTTTTCAGTAAGAAGTGACGGTATAGTATCTGTATAATACTCAGCCACTTTAAGCCGGAACTTATACTTTCCGACAGAATCAGCCTCATATGTTACCTTTGTTTCATTACCTGCATTGAATACCTGTTCTGTTTCATCATCAAAATCCCCGTCATTATCGCTGTCGAAATACACAGACCATATACGGCTTCCGATTGTATCACCGTCGAGAGAATAGGAAGTATCCTCAAGCTCAAAAACAGCTTTTCCCTCTTCATTACGCTCAGTTGCATCTGTGTTCAGCCAAAATCCTGCAACAGGAGCAATGTCCCTTTCAACTGTTATAATATCATGATAAACAACGCTTTCATCATTCTTATCTCTGCCACGCAGATGCACATGATATGTACCCGCTTCAGTTATTATAAGATTCTTGGTGAGATTTGTTGATGTTGCCATATCAGTCTTTATACAAGCCTGCTGCTTTGGATCATCTGCCTCAAAGCTCCACTCAAGTGAATCCGTATCAAGTTGATCTAATCCAAAACTTTCTGATATGTCAAGTGTAATTTTTCTATTCTCACGATATATTTCTTCTGTTCCACCAAACTTCAGATCCGGTTCAAAACTGAGTATCGGTGATTCCGGATCAGTCATTTTATTAACAGTAAGATTTGTTCCGTTAAGTTCTACGCTGTCTCCAATAACAGCACCGTTTATCGTAAGATTCTTTGCATTTATCTCAATTTTTCCTTTCGGAGCATAGATAATTCCGTTTATTGTAAGATCAGTGCCCTGTATGATGATATCGCCCTTGTTTGAATAAAGGAACAATTCACAGTCATCCGAATTCTTAACAGCATCATACAGAATGTCACTATCAGCTCTTACATAGCCCTTGCCGCTAAATGAAGTTCTGTCAATATGAAGTGTATCCTTAGCAAAAACAGCTTCTGATAAATCATATTCTCCATCACCAAGCACTGCCTTTCCGCTAAGAAGTTTACGATAGTCAACTCCGCTTGCCAGCTTGTTTGTATAGTCAGGCATATTGGACTTTGAATCAGCCTTATCCATTGAACGTATTTCACCTAATACACTGCCGCTGTTGAGCATCTCGCTTACATAACAAATATTTTTTCCACTGTATTTAAAAGAATCACCCGTATACACATTTCCATTAATTACAGCATTATATGTATTTATAAAAGTATCATCTGCTGAATACAGAACGTAGTCGGCTGAAATGTACGATGCGAAGGTATCCTGCGGAAATGAAGCAAATCCAAGCTGAAATGTCATAATGGCTGAAAGTGAAGCAGCCATAAACTTTCTGAACTTTTTCTTATTTCTCATGTTTATGCTCCTTTCTCTTCAGACAAATACAAGTACCTGCTGCTGCAACGGAAACTCCAAACATTACAACTGCCGCTGCCGGAAATTTAATACCTGTTTTTGGCGAAGATGTTACTTTAACATCATTCTTTCCTTTTGCTGCTGCCAGATTTCTGATGCCGTAATATGTTGAAAACTCGCTGCCGTCAGAAACATGTACAGGTTCCCATCTTACAGCAACTGCTCCGTCATCAATCGGCTTATTGATATCAGGAGTGAAGTCATCCGGATTATCATAAAGTCCGTTCCAGTTTGCAAATGTTACACTGTCAGGAGCTATAGGCACATCACTCAGCTTTCCATATGCTGTAATTTTATTATTACCGTTCATTTCAGCTTTCCATTCAGTCGGGAGATTTTCACTGAACATCGCCTCCTGACTTATATCAATATTTGTGACTGATAATTTTGTACGATCATCTTCTTCAAGCATTGGATCGATAATCAGATTAATTCCTACCGTATCACTTCCGCTGCTCTCAAGCACTGTGTATGATACTTTAAGCATATCCTCGTATCCTTTTGTAAATCCCTCAGAAAACATAAGTTTCTGCTCGATTACAACATCTCCAAAGCGCTGTGCAGAAGTATGCGATTTGCTTTTTGAATCAAACTGCGGCGTTCCCACAGTTTCTCCCCTGCCATAAATAAAACTGCTTCCATTTACATTCACAGTTGTAATTCCTGAATAGAAATTACAGTAAGTAAGTGCTTTGTTGTCATCATCCTTAACAGCAGTCTGACCACCTACAGTATCAAGCTTGAAACGTAAGTATTCGCCTTGATGTTCGTCTTCTTCAACAGAAAGCTTAATATAGCCGTTCTGCATTGATGTTTCACTTAAGATTGCGTCATTTTCTGCTGCAAATGTAATAATTCCTGTTGTCATACTAACAGCAGAAGCAATTGCCAGCAAAACTCCTGTTTGTTTTTTACGCATAAATTCCCTTCTTCCTGATTTTTTGTAAAAGACAAAACTACATATGTATTTATTATAGCAAAATTCCCCAATAAGTACTATTGCTGTTTTAAACAAACTTTGAATAGACATCATGTAAAATTTGTGTAAGCGTCAAATAAACCTTGCCGCTTCCCTTTAAATATGACTCTATATCTGC
>OGUM01002458.1_pt1 | contig 10705 bp, 7 predicted proteins | sample 1553631 | NCBI WGS metagenome assembly OGUM01 (sample SAMEA2580228, study PRJEB22360) | human gut metagenome | biome: human gut; feature: human-associated habitat; material: faeces | place: Denmark | collected 2008/2010 | reverse complement strand
CCAGCCACAGCGGTTTATTCTCGTTCCGGCATCGCACCTGAATATAGTGGTGCTCCGTCCCTGTTTGCAGAAAGTCCCCGCTATCGTCCAGCAGCAGCTGCTGTGCCTCCTCGGGGGTCGACATAATTTTGTAGGCGTTGGCGCCCACCAGGTAGCTGTTGACCCAGCGGCCGGCTTCCGGATACATCACGCTGTCGCTCATCTTCTCCTATTCCTTCCTCTTTTTCCCGAGTCGCCGTCGTAGTCGTCAAAAATAAAGCCCCGGTCCGACTTCTCCGGCCGCCCGCCTCTGTCGCTGCGGTCGAAAATAGAGAATATCCCCTTCTTTTCCGCGGCCGGCGGATCAGAGCTCAGTCTTTTCCCGTGGCCATTGTCGGGCCTGCGCGCCTTTCCCCACGCCTTCAGCGTCTTTTCCAGCTGCTCACTGAGCAGACTGTCGCCGCGGCCGGCGGCCTTGCGCAGGTCGCTGCGCACCTTCTCGTCCCGAAGTATGACGGAATGCTCCAGCTGGAGAGACTGGCTGCCGGAAACTCCCATTTTCAGCGCCGGAATCCCCTCAATTTTCTTAATCAGACTGCCGCAGTCATAAACGACCCGTCCGGCTTCCACCCAGCTGCAGGGCAGAAGCATCAGATCCCATGCGAAAATTGCCTGGTTGGAGGCAGCTTTCAGCTTTGCCGCCAGCGGCAGCAGCTGATTGCAGATCTCCTCCCTGTCCCTGGCAGGCAGGTGTCCGTCCAGCACCAGCTCTGTCATCGGCTCAGTCCGGCTCGGATCCCGGTACAGCTGCCACACGGCATCCAGAAAGTGCAGCTTATTGCCATCCGCTCCGCTGTCCCGGGTCTGAAGCAGCGCCTGCACATTGCTGCTGGGCGCGCCGTCCAACACATAGTCCATCATTGTGCGATAGGTCATGCAGCTCCAGAAATAGGCCCGCTGCCGCCGCTCTTCAGCGCAGCCGCAACGTCATCATACAGGGCCGGATACTCCCGCTCCAGCCCGGCCAGCAGCGCGCAGCGCTCCTCCACGGGAAGCTCCTGCCGCAGCCGCACCTGCACCATATAGCCCACGCAGGCATCCAGCAGTCTGCCGTTATAAACGCAGGAATTGCGGTCCAGGATCTCGCAGCTCTCTTTTCCCAGCACACCGCCGGACCGGCTCAACTCGTCCAGGATATTGGCCAGAACGTTCTGCTCCATCAGCGTCATCTGGCGGAGCCCCACATGCCGCAGAATGCTCTCTGCCAGCTGGCGGCACTGCCCTGCATCCAGGCAGGTGGTCAGCTCCACGCAATCCCCGGTCAGCATTTCATCGCCGGAGCGCAGCATCTCCGGGATCAGACTGCACGCCGTCTGCGGGTCAATGCTGCATGCCCGGTCCGAAAAGATGCCGCGCAGCAGGGCATGCACAAGCCCGGCATAGCGCACATCGAAGGTTTTCACCGTTTTCTGCAGCAGCTCCAGCTGCTCAGCGCTTCTGCTGTACTGCAAAAGACGGCAAACACAGTCGCAGAGCTCCCGCCCGCCTGCCGCATCCGCCTGCACCTGTTTGACGCAGCGGTCCACAGACAGCTCCACAATCCGCTTGGGCAGCGCAGCGTTCTGCCTTTTCAGCATCCAGATCAGGAGCTTGTTCACCGTCTCCTGGTTTGCCGACGGAACCCTGCCGCAAAGCAGCAGATTCCCCACCACGCGGTCATACACGTCATTTTCCGGCCGGTTTCCATCGTTCATCTTCCGCATGTGATATGCGGTGGCGATCATCTCCAGTGACGCATACTCCAGCGGCACCAGCTCCCCCAAAATATACTGCATATCCAGCAGCATCTGGCGGCGCTCCTCCGGGGCGGCAGATGCCAGATACCGGAAAAGCTCCGCAACAAACGGGTCCTCCTCCAGCCGCCTGCCGCCGTTCTCCTCGCTGACAGCGTAGCTGAGGATAGACTGACCCATTCTCGGGCCGGATCCGTCCTTTTCAAACAAGGACGTCATGGTACTGTTGAAATAGCCGAGGTTGTTCTCATTATCCGCCGTCAGACCCTGGGATCTGGCGCAGACCATATATCCGGCTTCATCCGTCCGGAACCGGCATGCCTGCTCCATTTTCATTGGAGATCCTCCCCGTTATAAAACCGCTCTTGTTTGCACCTTTGTTCGTTCATCCAGTCGTCAAGCCGTCCCTGATATTTCCTTGCAGACTCCAGCAGCGCCTTTTTCGGCTGAGGATCCGCCTGAAAATAGGGGCCGATCCTTCCCAGCCGCCAGAGGATCCATTTCAGCGGGTCCTCCACCCGGCGGGGATTCGGTGCGCCCTTGGGGAAGCCAACCAGATTGATCCCTTCCCAGATTTCCCACATATTCAGATAGATCCGTCCGCTGGCGCAGTCGGCATAAACCTCCGTCCATATGCCGGAGGCAATCTCCTTTGTGATATCCTCATTAATATCTATGTCAATAGAGGTCAGCTCCGGCTCCAGGGTTACCGGATCCACCGCCGGCATACGGGTTTTCGGGTCAAGCGAGGTAATCCGTTGAACAGGGCACGCATAATAAAAGTTCCGCTCTTCAGGTGAACGTTCATTCCAGCCCTTGATCCACGCGCGAAGCTCGTCATCCTCCCTGCCGCAGATATCGTCCAGGATGTACCAGTTTTTGTATTTTACAAAGCGCCGTTCCACGCCGCAGGTGATGGCCGACACGCCGCAGAAGGTTTTTCTGACAAACTGGCCCAGCTGCGCCAGGATCATGGCCGCATTGTTGCTCAGATAGTCCTCCAGCTCGTGGCTGATAGCAAAATACTCCTCCCGGTTCAGGCCGCCGGACACAGCTGCCGTAGGCCGGAACATGGGACTCTGGTTTCCTTTGGGATACTGATTCCGGATTTCATCCGTTTTGGTGAGAACCACCGCCACTGGAACATCCGCCCAGGTGTTCTGGCTCATATTCAGGGCGACGCGGATCTGATTCACCACTCCGACCACCTTGTTGACACCGCTCACATCGGGATAGGCCGAAAAGCCGGGGACCTGATTGGGATCCACCAGGAACATCAGGCCGTCTGCCCGGGCAATAAAGCTGGCGATTCCCTCCTTGGCCCGGCTGTTCCGGCTGTCCTGGTCGCCCAGCTTGGCGTAATCATCGTTCCACTTGACGCAGTTCTCACCGGCAATATCATAAAAAACAATGGTAAATGCCTTGCTGCGGTCGTTCTGGTCAACCAGGTTCACCGCCAGAGGACGGCGCATGACGCTGTCATCCGTACTGCCGGGCAGCGGCATATTGGCCTCCACGTTTTCCTTGAAATCTGGCAGATTGTTTTCCGTGATATAGTATCCGGTATTCTGCATGGCCATGGCCAGCCGGGTCAGCAGCTGGTTCAGATAAACCGTTTTGCCGCAGGTGGTAATGCCCACAACACTGATAAAAATGGTGGGATATTTGCCATAATTCGGCAAGGGCAGGGGGTTGTGGCAGTGGGGGCACAGCCGCGTCACCGGCGTGGCGCGATCGGAATACCGGTCATACACCCTGATGGCAAAGCCATCCTGATCCCGCACAAGGTCATCCGCGCCCACGCCGTTGGCGTCAGGGTCCAGCATCTCCCAAAACCGGTCGGCATCATTGGGGTCGATATGCGGCATATTCCAGCGAGGGTCTGCACTGGAATAGCCGGCGGTTCCTCCGCGGCTCGTCCAGTATCGGTCCAGCTTTTCGTCCGGATTTCTTTGGGAAAATTTCACAAACAGCCGTTTGTGTTCGCCCACATCGCCGCTGGTGAATTCCTCCCTGTCCAGTTCCTCCTGGGTGAAGCCGGTGTTGGCCCGAAACAAAACCTTGTCGCTTTCAAACTCCTCAAAACAATAGGGGCATTTAATTTTACCCATTCCGCATCCATCCTTTCTGCTATACGCCTTCCCGGAAGAAGCTATTTTCAAAGCCCGGTGCCGGCAGGACCCGGACCTCCTCGCCATCGGACACCCGAAGCGGTATCTCCCGGTTGAGCCAGCCGCCGGGCAGCGGAATGGGATCAGACTCCCCCACCCGATACATTAACGCCCCATCTGTATAGCTTCCGATAAACTGATCGCTCAGAGTCACCTGCAGCACAGTCTGAAGGCCATTGCGCTGCAGCGCGGCGGAATAGCGCAGCGGAATAAAGCATACGGCCTCACGCCCGGGTGTGTAATAAAGATGAACGATCCCGCCCGGAACCGCCATCATACTCCACACCTGGATGGTCTGGGGCGGATCCGCCTCAAATCCCCGGAACACAGGCATGGCATAGAAGGTCCCCTGCGTAACGCCGATGAGCCGATAGCCCCTTTTTCCCATGGATTGGCCATTATGCAGGCGCCGAAGCTCCTCCTCTGTCAGACCCAGCTTCTCCGGATCGGCCAGCGGAAGATTTTTTCCCAGGCACAGGGTAAAGGCGTCCGCTCTGGGGCATTCCAGGCTTAATCCATACCGCCCGCTGCCCGGATCATAGTCCAACGCCAGATTGTTGATGCTGTACAGGTTCACATTCGGCCTTGTAATGGGCATCGGCTCACTCCTCCTTCTTTGCTGCGGCAATTTCGTTGTAAAGAATATTTTCCGGATTCACCGGATAGACATAAAGCCTGTCCACATAGTCCTGCTGCGGGATCCGGAAGGCCGCGCCGGTATTGTTCACGTTCTGGATCTGGGTTGGCTGGCTCAGCATGCAGAACAGCTGTCCGCCGCTGGGGGGAACCGTGGCCATCAGCCGGCCCGCAGTCTGCATATTCAGATCGAACAGACTCTGGACTGCCACCCCATAGGCCGCACCGCCTCCGGCCATTCCCGCCCGGAATTGCAGCTCATCAAACAAGGAAAGCCGGAAATTATCATCCTTATCCGCGATCAACCGGAATCGCTTCACCAACTGATCCAAGAGGCTCTCCACTGTGCTGCACGGCGTCAGGCGCATCATGTCCCGATACTCCGGCTGATTTGCCAGATTGGCAATCTCCTGTGTATAGGCCCTTCTGATGGTCTCATCAACGTTCCCCTGGGATTGCCGCAGCCCGTTCCGGGTCTCCGTCAGTGTGTTTCCGAAGTCCCTCGCATTTCTGCATACATCCTTCATAGCTGCGCAAGGCTGCCCCGCCAGGAAGCCGTACACCTCTGGCAGAACCTGGCTGCATGCATAGCGATGCAGACGCTCTGCAAGCGTTCCCCTTCTCATGTTCATGGGCGCGTGCCAATCCGTGCGGGTCTCCAGATTGACGGCCTCCTGCTGCAATGTGGCGTTCATCGCGCCGTAAGAAACGCGGCTGCACAGAAGCTGCTTGAAATACTCCTGCACCCGTTCCGCATTTTCCTTCAGCTCCTGCACACACCGTCCATAATACTGGTTCACGCAGAGACCCCAGATATCCCCGACAGACGCCACCGCGTTTATCAGCTTGTCCCCGTCGATCGTATCCGACGGTCGGCCGCGGAGTCTTCCCAGGAGTCCACGGGTCGGCGCGTCGGACAGGCTCTGCTCCAGCGCCTCCATCTCCTTGGTGTACGGGAGATACTGCAAAAATGTGGGCAGATCCGGCAGCAGCTCCTTCTCGTCTATGTACTCCCGGAACAGGCTGTCGTAGTCCCGCTGCGCTCCGCAGAGGGTCTCCTGGATGTTGGACTGTCCCCCGGCCGCACCGGCCTGCTCCAGGCACTCCGTGAGGATCTGTTCCATCGCCGCGCAGGCGATTTCATCCGTCTCCTTGACCTTTCTGTCCGCGCTGAGGCTCCACACGGCGGAGGAACCGGCCCCCCAAATAGCTGCCTCCAGCCCCTGGCCCAACCGGTTGTCATCCTGCGAGTTGACGATCACCATCACGTTGGCAGCCGCCTGATATCCCTCGGGGCCGCTGCCGGAGACATTTCCGTTTGTCAGGTCACTCTGCACGATCAGATGCTTCCCGTTTCTTTCGGCCCAGTCAACAACCGCCCGCAGCCGGCCGATCCTCTCCCGGTCCGAATTGAATACCTGCCGCACAAACAGAAAATAATATTCCGCCACGGTGACAGCCTGGCCAAAATCAGGCTGATGCTGCACCGCCTGGAAAAGCTCCGGGAACCTGTCATCCATCACATCCCAGAAATAAGCCATTCTCAGTGTGCTGTTGCTTCCGAAGGCTCCCGGATTGCTGCGCATCGTGTAGAAGGCGTCTCCCACGCGGTTTTCAAACCCCGCCTCATCCATGCAGTCCTCGGTTTTCAGCCAGCACAGCTGGTCCGCCGCAGCGGACCAGCAATCCTGATAGCTCTGTCGGATGGTCTCCAGGCACTCCTCAGCGCCCGCCCCCAAAACAATGTTCAGGAGCGGGGCGCTGATTCGCCTTGCTGCGCCGGAATTGGCCGCGCGGCCGGAAATCATACGGCTGCATGCTTCGATTGCACTTGCGTAAGTCATGTTCTCTCCCTCATTTGCCGCGCGGCGTCCCGGCGGTTTATCCGTTGATGATGTTTCCTGCGGCGTCAAGCTGGATCGGATCCCAGTCGTCGCCGGCTTTGTTCAGCACCCACATACCCGCCGTCAGCGGCACCCAGGTGTTGTTCACCGCATCCCAGGCCATCTGCAGTGACCGGTCGGAATACACGGTATAAATCGTGCTGCCGCCGGGGCTTACCGTCCAGGTTCTGGCAGGAGCCTGCTGCGCGGAAGCAGCAGGAGCCGGATTCGAAGCGGCCTTGCCGGTTCTGGTCCATTGCTCATCCGTAAACACATCCTTATACCCCAGAATGCGGCTGACCAGCTCCTCATAGAACCGGCGAATCTCGGCCTTATCTTCGTCCGTCTCATTGGCCGTGTCGCGCACCAGCTGCTGCAGCGCCTTGGCATTCCCCCGCTTCTCCAGGGCGGCCGCAATGAGGTGGTCGTTGGCGCCGCGGGTCTGCTTGCGCAGCTCAGCCTCCCTTTCATCCATCTCCTGCCGGGGCTCCTCATCGGGTTCCATGGCCCGATAGCTGCGGAACATCTCATACAGGGGATATTCCTTGCAGAAGCGGAAGGCCTCGGAATTCTCCACCAGAATCTTTTCCGTCTCCATGCCGCGTCTGTCGCGGTATTTATAGAACGCCCTACTAATGCGGTCATACTCGGGCTCACCGGTGGCGCTGAGGCATTCGATCATGCCATAAAACACCATGTTGGTGAAGGTGGTCATATCCGCCTCATATCGCTTGTGTTCTTCTTCAATCCGATCCAGCTGCTCAATGGCCCTGCGAATCTTTTCCTGCTTCCTAAGCTCACGGCGAACGATTTGCTGCAGCGCTGGATAGTGCATGAAGTAATCCTTGCGGACCCGTTCAACGACCTGCTTTCCATTATCTGCAAAGCCGTCATTCTTCAGCGTTATCCACCGGCTGCCGTTGGACTGGTCATACATGGTCTCCAGCATCTGCTGCATGCGCTGCTTCTCCCGCTGTAGCCGGGCGGCAGACAACTGCTGATTCTCCACAAAGTCCCCCATCCTGTAATCCGGCACAGTCACCGGCTTACTTTCGCGAATGAAGTACTCCTTGTTGTCCAGAGCCTTTTGGGTGGTGCTATTGGGGGCCTGAGCCGTGCCTTGGGCGGTGCTATTGGGGTCCTGATCCGTGCCGTTGTCATTCGTTATATCCTGAGAATAGATGATTTTCGCCTTCTCACCCTCGCCATACAGCGCCAGCAGCTTATCGGCGCCGTCCGTCAAGCTTGGATTGAAGGAGTAGGGCGCAGGAACCGGCAGGAAATTGCGCCAATCATGGAAGCCGGAATCGTCCTCGCCCCGGCCTGTATAGGCATACAGATGGGCGCCCACGCCATACTGCGTTTGCGTGTTGCTATCATAAACCTGCTTCATCTGAGACACGCCCTTATACGCATAGAAGGGAATGCCGCTGCAGAAGCGGAGGGCAAAAATGCGATTTTTCAGGCCGGTCTTGCGGATATAAAACTGCGTATGAGAGGACCCAAATTGCTGGGCAGCGCTGCAGACAGCCGAAGCATTCGCAGGCACCGACAGACTGCTGCTGTCAAAGGTCACAGTATTATTCCCTTGTCCCAGCGGGAAAGTCTGACTGCACCAAAACATGGGCTTTGCATCGTTATAGACGCCGTCCAGAATGTCATTGCTGACAGCCTGGGCCAGCTGCGCGGAATTGTGCCCGGTTTCCGGATACTTCTCGTACAGGTAATCCTCCAGGGAGCGATTCGTCTGATCCCGGAAAAGATCCACCATGAATTCGCTGATATACAGGCCGATCTTCCCGTCATCCCGACTCTTCCACTGCTTCGGATCCTTCATCAGATGCTCCGTAAAGTTCCGCACCAGCTGTGTGGCGTTCAATTCGTCGATCGCCTCGTCCAATTTCGGTCTAATGTCCGACAGCTGCAAAATACGCTTGGTGTAACCGGAAGATGCACTGGCCGCAGAGGAATCCAGCCACTGCTCATCCTCCTCAAAGGTCTCCAGCAGATTGTCCAGCACCTCCGTCAGCAAGGCAAAGTACCCGCTGTTCAGATTCTCCAGCTGCTCCCGGAATCTCCGCAGCGTGTTCTCCACGTCTGTGCATTCCCGCACATGGTTATAGGTCCTATAGTACTCTTTGACGCTGTCCACGTAGTCGTTATAGGCCCTCTTGTCGCCGATGCCAAAGAAACGATTCGCGCAGAAATTGGTGCTGGCCTGGACAATCCGGTCCGCCGCACTGTCCAGATACGACTGTTCGTCCCGTTTCTGTCCCTGGATCTCCTGGATCGTGCCTTCTACAGCCGCCTTCAGGTCATCGCCGTTGCGGCTAAGCAGGAATGCCGCATAATAGGGGCCCAGTTCCGGATTCTTTGCAATATCACACAGCTTCCGGAAGGTTCTGCCAATCAGGGAGTCATCCGTTGCATCTTCGTCCAGGAGGCTCTTGGGCAGTTCTCCCTCCAGCGCAGCGCGGTTTCTCCCGCGCTGCCCCTCACAGCGGGAGCACCAGTTGCGGGCCGCCGTGTCCCAGGGAGCCGCCCCCCCTCCCTTGGGCGGCATGACGCCTATGCTGATATCCGGCAGCATCAGGTCCGGGCATCCGTGTGTCACGTCGTTGTACACTTGCTGGGCAGTCAGGCCAATGTCTTCCACCCAATCATCCACAACAGCCTTGGACAGCTTCAATTGCAGCTGTTCCTTTCCCACCGCTTCCTTGAATCGGCGCATGAAGCCTGCCGCCAGATAGGCAGAGATCTGGGTCATGGGAATTTCCGCGCTTGCCGCTCCCAAAATATGATAGGACAGATTGGCGCCATGTTTGCGGCACAGCCCACCGACACCATTGCCCACATTGGCCAGATGCCCCCGCATGGTCAGGCCGTATTCCGGTGCCGGCGTACTGCTTCCATCCGCTGCGTTCTTGCTGGCAGCAGGAAGCTGCACCTCTGCCAGATAGGCCATAACATACTCCTTCATTGTCGCTGTATGTCGTATATCGTTCGGTTTTCAGTAATTGCTTATCGGCGTCCGGGTGCCGCGTCAATGCGGATACCTGTGCGATTCTTTTCGTCTGCATAGATCAGCGTCATTCCCGCATAGACATCTGTCTCCTTCAGTGCCATTCCATTGACGTAAAACGGAGTCTTGGAGCAGAACTTCAGCCGTCTGCCGGGCTTGGTGGCAAACCAGCACTGGTCCGCATTCAGGCCGCAGGGTCCGACCATAAAATAGCTCAGCTTGAGCTTGCCCCGAAAGCTGGCATGGCTCCGCGACATACCGGCACAGGAACGATCTAGGTTGACCACCTTCAGTTCCCCCTTCCACAGCGGGTGCGTTACACTCCAGATCGTGACACCCGCCACAATGATGCCCACCACCACAGCCACCGCCAGCGTGATGAAAATGGCCAACGTCAGGTTGGTGACCTTAAACCGGAAGGTGATCTGTGTCTGTGCGCCCTGGGCGTCCACCGCAGCAATAACCAGATCGCCGCTGCGGCTCTTGCTGGTCTCCACGTTTAAGGTATCCCCATCGATGGCCGCGGTATCGCTGACCAGCTGAGACGATACGATCACATAATGCAGCGTATCACCCGGCGTATCGGAAAAATACTCTCCCAGCTTAAAGCTGCGGTGGCGGCCGGACACCGGCGTCACCACAACCTTTTCCTCCACCAACGTAACGCCGCCCACCGCCGTCGGCGGTGTGTTGCCGAAGTTCACCGCCGCGTCGCCGCTCTGGTGCACCAGGCTGCTTTATTAGATATTCGCCATTCTCTTTAAATCGTAATTCAGCGCATTCAGAAACGCATTCACCCGCCCCGGCATAGGATGGAGTACCCGCGCCGGAGAGACGGCGGGGAATCTGTATGTGTGAGGTGCGCCATGAACATACATAACGCCTCTGACTCCGGCGGCGGCTCCCTGCGGGACCTGCTGGGCCGAAAGAAAACCCGTGCCGTAGCCCCTGCGTCCAAAATTAAGAAAAGCAGGGGAAAGCGCGGCCGCGCCAGCAACACAAAATCCCCCAACACTTTGAAGGAGTGATCTTTTTTGGCTTCCTTTTCCGCCAAAAGCAAGGACCTGGAACCTGTATATGCCCAATTCTCAGGCGACCTCTTTGCGCTGTGTTTTTTTTATACCCTCAGAAGCAACGAGGCCACAAGCCTGATGCAGACCATCTTGTCGGATATGGCGTACCGGGAAAAAACCTTCCGTCTGGCTTTGCAGGGGCGGGAAG
>OGUM01002451.1_pt1 | contig 10715 bp, 5 predicted proteins | sample 1553631 | NCBI WGS metagenome assembly OGUM01 (sample SAMEA2580228, study PRJEB22360) | human gut metagenome | biome: human gut; feature: human-associated habitat; material: faeces | place: Denmark | collected 2008/2010 | reverse complement strand
GCTTTATGACGCGTTGGACGAACTGGAAAAGCTTTTGCATGAATATGCCCATTTTCAATTAGTGGATGAAGTACAGGGTAAAACTCACATCGTCAAAGAGATGATCCGCTCTAAAGCAAAAGAATGTGAGTTAAGCACGGATGTGACGGAAACGCCGGATTTTGATGAGTATGTAGCAAACTTACATAATTACATAACCGATATCAAAAACATGCAGATCAGTACGGGACTACATATTTTAGGCGATGCGCCGGTTGGCGACACTCTGCGAGAATATGTTTTATTGCTGACACGCACGGAAAACGGGTCTGTTCCTTCTCTGGTAAAACTTTTGGCAGAAGCGCACGGTTATGAATATTACACGCTTTTGGAGAACAGCGCGGCGATTACCCGTGACGGAAAGATGACCTACGCCATGCTCTTAGACAAGGTACACGAAGAAGCGCGGCAACTTATTACACGATTGTTAAATGACGGGGACTCGAAAGATAACCTGTCTGTGACCTTGCAGAAATTCATGCCCGTTCCTCTGTCCGGGGAAATAGAAAAGAAATTGGCGCAGACAATGACTTATATTTGCCGGCAGATTATACCCGGGTTGGTACTGACCACACGGGAACGGACGTATTTTATGCGTGCGTTGCAGGGAGAGTATATTGAAGTTGGGCCTGCAGGTGCGCCCACAAGTGCCGGTGCTGATCTTTTACCCACGGGTCGCAATTTTTACGGTGTAGATCCCCGCACTTTGCCGACTTCGGTAGCCTGGAATATAGGCAAACAGATGGCAGACGACATTATTTCCCGGTTTATTCAGGAAGAAGGCCGTTATCCGGAAAGCGTAGGCATTATCCTATGGGCGACAAATAATATGCGGAATCATGGCGAGTGTATTTCCGAATTTCTCTACCTTTTGGGATTGCAGCCGGTATGGCAGAGTGGGAGCGGGGTTGTGATTGATACAGAGGTAATTCCGCTGCCGGAACTGAAACGCCCGCGCATTGATGTGACAGGACGCATCAGCGGTCTTTTCCGGGATAGTTTGCCGGGATCAATCGATTGGCTGGACGGAGCCGTGCAAAAAGTAGCGGCTCTGGATGAACCGCCGGAAATGAATTATGTACGTAAACATGTGCTGGCTGATTCGGACGAACTGCAAAAAGAAGGCATGGCGGCGGACGAGGCATGGCGTCAAGCTACATATCGAATTTTTGGCGATGCCCCCGGTGCGTATGGCGCGGGAATTGATGCGCTGCTCGGTTCTAAAAACTGGGAAACCGTAGAAGATATGGAGGCAGTCTATACTCGTTGGGGCGCTCATGCATATGGACAGACGATACAAGGGGACTTTCTTCCTGGCTGTTTTCGCAAACGTCTTTCCCAAATTGATATTACGGTATTTAACATGGATAATCGGGAATCTTCCCTTTTGTCCGGTGATGATTATAACAGCTACCGCGGGGGCCTTGTGGCGGCTGTACGATCGATCAAAGGAGAAATGCCGAAAAATTATATCAGTGACAGTTCAGACCGGAGCAGGGTTCAATTACGTACATTGAAAGAAGAATTGACACGCTGGTTTCGGGGTGAAGCGATAAACCCTAAATACATTGAGGGGATGAAACAACACGGCTATAAAGGCGCAGTAGATTTGGCCAATTATGTGGAAGTTAGCTTTCAGTGGGATGCCACCAGCGAGACCATGGAAGATTGGATGTATGAAAAATACGCAGAGAAATATGCCTTAGACCCGGAGATGCAGCAGTGGATGCGAAAGGTAAATCCCTGGGCGCTGCAAAGAATTGCAGAAACGTTGCTGGAAGCAGAACAGAGAAATATGTGGAAGGCAAACCCGGCTACGAAGACTGCCTTGCAGCAACTGATGCTGGACATGGAAGGGGAGTTGGAAGAACAGGCGGAAAAGCCTTTTTAAAAGGTATTGACTATATGAACGCTGTATGGTTTAAAATCACTGAAAATATAGAAACGCTTTAAATAGTTCCTTCTATTAATGGCTTCCGAAAGTAGTATCAGCCATTGATTCAACACTTAACTAAATTATTTTAGAAAGGACGTAGATTTTATGCAGAACAAACAAAAGCTGGTTAAAACAATTACCTTATCTTTGCTTCTTGGTGTAGGCACATGGTGTACTGGTACGGCTTTGGCAGCGGAAGAACTTTCTGAATTTACTCTGGCGCAAATGGTTGTGACCGCGACCAAAACAGAGAAAAAATTAATTGATACGCCGGCCAATGCACAGATTATTACTAAGCAACAGATTAAAGAGGCAGGCTTTTCCAGTCCGTTTGAATTAGTAAGTAGTTTTGCTCAAGGCGGGGCTATGGGATGGCAAGAGGATGGAAGCGATTACAGTGGTATGCTGTCCCGCATTCGGTTGCGTGGCATGGATAATGGTACTTTGGTTCTAGTGGACGGACACCCGGCAAATTTCAATAATGCCTCTGCCTTAAATTCAATACCTATCGATCAGATTGAAAAGATAGAAGTTGTAAAAGGACCTGGATCTGTTTTATATGGACCTCAGGCTATGGCCGGTGTCATCAATGTCATTACAAAGAAGCCGGTTAAAGGCACTCCTGTTAAGGGGAATGTCTATGGCAGCATGGGAAATCGTTACAGAGATTATGGTCTGAATGTGAGTTCTGCTGTTTTTACAATAGGGGGAAAGAAATCTTTTACGAAAGATTTTTCTGATTTACAGGGACCGTTTCAAGGATCTGGTCCATCTCTGGATACCGCAGATAAGACGCAGGAGCAACTTTTTGGTACGGTTCGACTGGCAAAGGACGTAACTGCTTCTGTCAGTCATAAAAAAACTCATAATAGGTGGTTAAAAGGCAAATATAATAATTACATTAAAACAATTAATACAGATTGTGAGTCTGATGCTACGTATAATACCTATTCGTTAAATTATGATAATAGTGAGAATGGCTGGAAAGCAGGGCTATCATATTTTACCATTGAGATGGTTCAAAATTACAGATATGGTGCGGCAAACAGCTTATATAAAGGGCATAATTTTGATGTTGATATACAGAAAAGTTTTTTTCCAGGAATAACAAAGATTCATTAGTGATAGGAGGTCAGTTTGTTAAGGAATATTGGAAATCGCTTTTGGCATCTACAAATACTGACACGGATTCCAGCCGTAATAGTTATTCCCTTTACCAGTCGTATGATCATCGCTTTAGTAATGCATTCAATATGATTTTTGGTGTGCGAGAATATTGGATGGGAAAATCTAAGTATCTGGGCAAAGAAAGTAAAATATTACCACAGATTCAGGGGCTATATAAATTTAACGACAGTTCATCATGGTATTTTAATTTAGGGAAAACATTTGAAATGCCGGATGTTTCTACTAATTTTTATACCGGCCCTAAATATGCCATTAATCCTGATGTTAAACCTCAATCCAGCTGGTCATATGAAACAGGTTACAAATATGATAGTGAAAAAACATCTTTTGCGGCTACTCTGTTCTATGTTGATGCGACGGATAAATTGATTTGGGGAAAAACTGATGATAATAAAAATATCAAGATAAATGCGGATAAATGGAAAAATTATGGTCTGGAGTTAAATGCCAGACATAAATTAAACGCGAATCAGGATATCTATTTTGGTTCCACCTTTCAGAACCCCAAAGCCAAGTCAGATTATGGAGACTGGAAAACCAGAAAAGGTGCATGGTCTCAGGACGAGGCTAAAATCCTGTTCAATTTAGGAACGACTTACCGTAAAGGAAAGTTTATTGCAGATACCCGTTTAACCGCAACTTTGAAACGAGAACCTTCTTCCTTATTGAATAATGGTGCTTACGCAAGTGCAAAAACGGGTAAAGACCCGGATCATAATCTAAAGGATAAATTAGATTGGTCTGCAACGCTGACTTACATGCCAACATCGCAAGATACATTCCGCCTGGTGGGACGAAATCTGCTTAATCGAAAAGATATTATCAATTACAATGATTATCATTGTACGCCGATTAATTTTTATATGACGTATGAACGTAGTTTCTAAGGATTGGATACATAATATGTTCCTTTGAAGTACTGTTTTGTTTGGTTTTTAATGTGAAAAATTTAAAATATTCGGAGAATATATAATAAATTGCGCAATCTCGGTTTTTATACAACTCGATTCTTTAAGTTCATATTATCGTTGATGTTACTTGTAGGCTTGCTGCCTTCATCTGGCTGTGGGAAATCGTCTTATTCTCATTTGTTGGATAAAAAGACAGCCGAATCCCCTTATACCGTTAAGGATTCAGCCGGTTTTCAACTGCATTTTTCACATAAGCCGACTCGCATTGTTTCATTAGGAATCAGTTCTGATGAAATTTTAATTGCGCTTGTTCCATCCGAACGAATTGCTGCGTTAAGCTTTGCCGTGGATGATCCGGTGGTGTCTAATATTGTTGACAAGGCCAAAGCAGTAAAACATCGTGTCCGCAAGGATAGTCCGGAGGCGATATTAGCTTTGCGACCGGATCTTGTCATCGTACCAGATTTTGTAGATGAGGTTCTGATTCAGACTCTCCGTGATTTATCTTTGCCAGTCTATCAGTATAAAACACCAGAATGCGTTAAAGATGTAGAACATGTGATATTGCAACTGGCTCAGGTGGTAGGGGAACAGGAAAATGGGAGATGTATGGTAAAACAGATGGAGCAACGTATTCAAAAAGTGCTGAAACGGTTGGGAAAAATAAAAGACGACGAACGAAAAGGGATTATTTTAATACGTCAACATGGGGTATTTTTTTCCCCTAAAAGTAACTTTAAGGATATATGCTGGTTGGCAGGAGCACAAGACGCTACCCAGAAAATACATAGTAAAAAGATGCGCAAGGTATCCCAAGAAGAAGTACTGCAGTTGGACCCGGATATTATTTTTATAGCGGCGTGGGATCAAAAAGGTGCTGGAGAAGCCACAGTACTAAAAGAGTCAATTCTTACGAATCCTTCGTATAAAAATATAAAAGCTGTTAAAACAGGACAGGTACATGAGGTAAATGGGAGGGAGGTTCTGGCTGTATCACAGTATATTGTGGACGCTATTGAAACTGTAGCAGAATATACTTTTCCGGACAAATAGAGTAATAGTTTTATAAAAAAGATTTTGGGCTGCTCTCTGCAAAAAAGAGAACAGCCATTTTATTGCTATTAATTACTGCTTGACTATATAAACTATATAGATTATCATCTTAAATAGGTTATTTTTTAAAATAACTTGATTAAATACTTAATAGGATTAGTTTTTTATAATGCTTGCATTTTGCATAATGGGGTTATTTTACATTGCAATTTTGCAGCGTTGCAAGAATATCTGTGAAATTGTCAGTGTGCGATAAAATATCTAAACGAGGTGTTAGTTTATGAAAAGAGTTTCACAAAGTATTTTAATGGCTGCGGTGATTTGTAGTTCGATGAGCCTCTTAACTTCGGTATACGCTGAAGAAATGGATGGGACTGTACATTCATTTACTTTAGATGAGGTTGTTGTTACAGCCACAAGAACCCCGGTAGAAGCATTTAAGGCAAATGCAAATGTCAGCGTGGTAACGCGTAAAAAAATAGAAGAAAGGCACTACAATAATGCTTTGGATGCGTTGCGGGATATACCTGGTGTAACCATTGCAGGATATGGTAATACCGGGGAAGTCTATAGTTCTAATAGTTTGATTTTAAACGGCAGTGATAAAATTATTGTTTTGATAGATGGAGTACGGGCGAATATTAATGGTAGCTCGGGTACGTATGGTAAAATGGCCATTTCAGAGCTTTCAAATATGGATGCGATTGAACGTATCGAGGTATTAAAAAGTTCTGCTTCTACATTATATGGCGCCGATGCGGCTGGCGGAGTTATCAATATCATTACAAGGAAGCCTCATAAAAATGGGGTAAAAACAAAATTAACTGCTTCGAGCGGCAGTTTTAGTAAAGAATTATATAAGCTAAGCCATCGTGGCAGCAAAGATGGGTTTTATTGGGAATTATTTGGACAGAAACGTATTGCAGGAGATTTCAAAGACGGTTGGAAGCGAAAAATTCCAGAACATTTGAATTCAGTGACGAATGCATATAAAATCGGTAAACATTTTGGAGATACGGCAGATTTAAATATTACCTATCAGACGTATACATCAGATTATCTTCGTCCGACGGGGGGATATGATGCCGCTGTAGAAAATATGAAACAGGGTAAATTTAATATAGGGGAAAAGAAAAATAATAAACTGAATATTAACTATGAACAAACAATTAATGATAAACTGACTAACCAATTATCTTTATATCGTCACCAGCATGCGGCAGATGAGGTTACCTGGAATAAAAAGTTAACAAAACAACAACCTTATATTTATCACTATACAACTCGAGGTCTAAGCGATCAGATTACCTATCGTCCTGATGAACGACATATTGTAGTGGGTGGTTTTGAATGGTATGAGGATCGGGTAGACCATTATCGCACTAGCGCTACCAGTGAATACAGCGGTAAAAAAACAAACAATAAAGCGATTTATTTAAATGATGAATTTAAATTTACTGATACATGGAATGTATCCTATGGAATTCGTTATAACGACAGCTCTACTTTTGGTGCGAAGTGGCTACCTGGCATTACATTAGGGAATACACCCAATGAGCGGTTAAATTATTTTATTGGTTATAAAAAATTTTTTGTAGCTCCCTATCCATCGCAAATGTATGGACAATATGGTACACCGACATTAAATGCAGAATCCGGACGTGCAATAGAAGGGGGATTGAATTATCGCTTTGATAATTCTTTGACAGGCAGTATTCATGCTTTTCAGCGTAAAATGAATGATACGATTGAATATGATAGTGGAATTAAAAAATACGTGAATACGGGGGAAGAGGATGCCAGAGGCTTTGATATCCAAATGCGGAAAGCTTTTGGGAAGCATTTTACGGCTGATGTAGGTTATACTTACACCTATATCAAGCCGACCAGTCCTAATTCTAATCCGAATAGTAATGGACGCATCCCTCGCAGTGCCTGGAATGTTGATTTGGGCTATAACATAGATAAGTTTAATGCAGATTTGGTGGCACGAGGTACGATTGCTAAGCAAGGAGGTAAGTCGAAAAGCTATGGAGATAACACATCCGAAGAAGCATCTTCCTATCATACTTACTGGATATTTGACTTGAGTATGAATTACAGGGCGACCAAGGCAATTAATATTTTTGCCAAATGTAATAACATTTTTGATCGTTTATATACAGAGCAGCGCGCTTGCCTGTTGCCTGTTACTGGTACTTCCTGGTATTCAGCTCCGGGCAGAAATTTTGAAGTGGGGGTGGAATATACGTTTTAAATAGATATTGAAACTTAAAAAACCGTCCGGGAATCTTTGTAAAAGATAACCTGACGGTTTTTCTTACTTTATGAGACATAAGTACTATAATACATATTTCTTTAATTGATCATAAAAATGTTCTGTCATATACAAAAATTTCATATTTTTATCGTTTGACAAGTTTGCCCCCTGTATTATAAGGTAATAATAAAGAGCTTTATCATTGATTTTAGAAATATCTGGAAAGGAAGATGATATGAAAAAGGTATTTTTATCCGTATTTATGATACTTTTTCTTTTTCCATTATCGTGCAATGCGTCTGCAAATAGTAAGGCGGAAGTAGCGGATGCGAAAAAGATGATCACGTTCGCGGACGTGGGGTGGGATTCCATCAAGCTGAACAACGCGCTGGCCGGTTTGGTAGCGGAAGCTGTTTTTGGTTATACCTGGCAGGAAACACCGGGATCTACGCCTATTTCCCATGAAGCGTTGCTTAAAAATGAGGTAGACGTAATTATTGAGGAATGGTCAGATAACATTCCTTCTTATGCGGTTGATCTGCAAAAAGGCAAGTTCAGAGAACTGGGTATTAATTTTAATGATAATTACCAGGGGTTTTATATTCCTCGTTACATTGCGGACCGCTATCCCGACTTACGGACCGTGAAGGATCTGAAAAAATATGCAAAACTTTTTCAGGATCCGCAGGATAAATCCAAAGGCATTATTTATGGCGGGGTCACCGGTTGGTCTATTACAGAGATCATGCGCAAAAAGGTGGAGGCCTACGGGTTGAATGAGTCCTTTAATTATTTTGAAAGCGGCAGCGATGCGATCCTCAGTGCGGCGATGACCTCGGCCTGGGATAAAAAAGCGCCCATTGTAGCGTATTATTGGGAGCCGACTTGGCTGCTGGGCAAATATGATTTTGTCTTATTAAAGGATGAACCGTACAATGCAAAAGCGTTTCAAGAAGGGATCGGCGCCTGTCCGTCCGTTACGGTTACGGTAGCAGCCAGTAATAAATTTGCTGCGGCGCATCCGGAGTTTTGTGCGTTCCTTTCAAAATTTCATATGACGTCTCCCATGATCAGTCAGGCGTTGGCGTATATGAATGATACCGGTGCTACTTATCGTCAGGCGGCTGCCTGGCTGTTAACGGAATCGCATCCGGAGCTGATTGATATGTGGTTGACACCGGCACAAGGTGAGGTACTTAAGAAAAAACTTCAAAAAACGGCGACGCCTGTGGAGGTAGAGCCAGACAAACCAAATTGGCTGTTCCGGTTTCCACGATTTTTAGCAATTGATGCGTCCGTGATTGATAAAGTCGTCCGTTCCTTCGCGGTACGGGCGGAGAGTGTATTGGATGTAATCAAAGACACGCTCAATGGTATGGTAGGCTTTGTCAATCGCGGGTTAACCGGTATTCCCTGGATTTTACTGCTGTTGGTCGTTGTCTTTTGCGGCAGGAAAGCGCGCGGCACACTGCAAGACGGGCTGCTCTATGGTTTTTTAGTATTCCTCATCGGTGCCGTGGGTATGTGGGAATTGATGTGTGTTACTTTGGCGATCGTGATCACGAGCGTGGCGATTGCGCTGTTGCTCGGCATTCCGATCGGTATTCTGATTTCAGGTTCCGAAAGTGCCAATCGCCTTTTGCGTCCTGTTTTAGATACCATGCAGACAATGCCGGTTTTCGTGTATTTGATTCCGGCACTTCTACTGTTAGGTACCGGCAACGCCTCTGGTGTGGTGGCTACTGTCATTTATGCCATTGTGCCGGTGATCCGCCTTACCAGTCTGGGCATTCAGCAGGTAGATAAAGAAGTCGTAGAGGCCGGCCGATCCTTTGGTTCCACCTGGTGGCAATTATTGCGGAAAGTGCAGATCCCGCAGGCTATGCCTACGATTATGACGGGTGTGAATCAAACTTTAATGATGGCCATGTCTATGGTTGTGACTACTTCCATGATCGGTGTAAGAGGCCTGGGCATGGAAGTATTGAATGCAGTCAATCGCATTGAAATCGGCCGGGGCTTAATGGCCGGGGCCTGCGTTGTGATATTGGCAATCGTATTAGACCGTCTGACACAGGGGGTGTCCGCGAAGAAAAAGACTGAGTCGGACAACGTAATGCAGGAAGGAGCGGAAAACCGTGACGAAAACGAAAACTGATATCATCTTACGCATGGAACATGTAGCGAAGCTCTACGGACCCAATCAAAAAGAGGCGACGAAGCTGATGCTGGAAGGCGCCGACAAGGCGGAAGTCTACCGGAAATGCGGTTGCACAGTGGCGTTGTGGGACGTAAATCTGCAAATTCCACGAGGCAAGGTATTTGTTATTATCGGGCTTTCCGGATCGGGTAAATCGACAGCGGTTCGCTGTTTTAATCAGTTAACGGTACCCACATTGGGTAATGTGTTTTTTGAAGAGCAAAATGTGGGGGAGATGAACCGGAAGGAGTTAAGGGAATATCGTCGCAGTAAGATTTCCATGGTGTTTCAGTCTTTTGGCCTGATGAATCATCGAGACGTATTAGGAAATGTATCTTACGGTCTGGAAATCAAAGGTGTGCCTCAGGAGGAACGGGAGCAACGGGCCCAGGAAATTATTTCAATGGTCGGATTGGAAGGCTGGGAGCATCAATCCTGCCAGGAGCTTTCCGGCGGGATGCGCCAAAGGGTAGGAATCGCCCGGGCGCTGGCTAATGATCCGGAAGTATTGTTGATGGATGAACCGTTTTCCGCCCTGGATCCGCTGGTGCGTCAGGATATGCAGTTTGAGCTGCTGCAAATTCAACGCAAGTTGAAGAAAACGATTATTTTTATTACCCATGATATTGATGAAGCTTTTAAGATGGGCGACGAAGTCTGTATCATGAAAGGGGGGCAGGTGGTGCAGACCGGCACGCCGGAGGAATTAAGCATCAACCCGGCCAATGAGTATGTGCGCAATTTCATTGGTTTTGCGGACAAGACAAAGGTCGTATCCGTCCGCAGTATTATGATTACGCCCACCAGTATCGTGCGCGTGCAGGAAAGCGTGGATCAGGCCATCCGGGAAATGCGCAGAAATAATCTTTCTTCCGTTGTGGTGATCGACGATGATTTGCATCTGGCCGGTATCCTTTCTATTAAAGAGGCGCTGGCCGCCTGGAAAAACGATCTTCCGATAGAGCAAGTGTTGCAGACGAACATTCCTACGGTATCGCCGGACGCATTGATTTCAGATGTCGTTCCGTTGGCTTCGGAGGCCGCATATCCGATTGCGGTTACGAATCAGGATAATGTGCTTTTGGGGATTGTCACAAAAGCGGGGATTCTGGCGTCGTTTGTGTGAGG
>OGUM01002443.1_pt1 | contig 10744 bp, 10 predicted proteins | sample 1553631 | NCBI WGS metagenome assembly OGUM01 (sample SAMEA2580228, study PRJEB22360) | human gut metagenome | biome: human gut; feature: human-associated habitat; material: faeces | place: Denmark | collected 2008/2010 | reverse complement strand
GTGCCCATTTGCATTTTCAGAAAAATAGGCTATGATATGAGAGAAAAAATATGTGCCGCCGCAGGCGGCAGAGAAAAGAAGGTTTTACTATGACAAAGATCGACATCGTATCGGGTTTCCTGGGCGCGGGCAAGACCACGCTCATCAAGAAGCTGCTGGCCGAGGCGTTTCAGGGCGAGAAGCTGGTGCTCATCGAAAACGAGTTCGGTGAGATCAGCATTGACGGCGGCTTCCTGAAGGAGTCCGGCGTCCAGATCAGTGAGATGTCCTCCGGCTGCATCTGCTGCTCGCTGGTGGGCGACTTCAACAAGGCCCTGAAGGACGTACATCAGCAGTTCGCCCCCGACCGCATCCTCATCGAGCCCTCCGGCGTGGGCAAGCTCAGCGATGTGATCGTGGCGGTGGAGAACACCGTCAAGGACGTGCCGGACATGCGGCTCAACAGCTTCGTCACCGTGGCCGACGCTACCAAGGTGAAGGTCTACATGAAGAACTTCGGCGAGTTCTACAACAACCAGATCGAGTCCGCCGGCACCATCATCCTCTCCCGCACCCAGAAGCTGACCCAGGAGAAGCTGGAAGCCGCCGTGGCCCTGCTGCGGGAAAAGAATCCCAACGCCGCCATCCTCACCACGCCGTGGGACGAGCTGGACGGCAGGATCATCCTCAGCGCCATTGAAAAGGTGTCGCTGGCTGACGAGCTGCTGGCCCGGATGCGGGCGGAGCACGAGGCAGACGAGGCAGAGCACCACCATCATCACCATGACCACGACGATGACCACGAGCACGACCACGAGCATTGCCATCATCATGACCATGATGACGATGACCACGACCACTGCTGCCACCACCACGACCACGACGAGGAGCACGAGCATCATCACGACCACGATGAGCACGAGCACCACCATCACCACGACGGCGAGACGTGCGACGATCCCCATTGCGGCTGCCACCATCACCATCATCACGCCGACGAGGTGTTCACCAGCTGGGGCGTGGAGACGGTGAAGGTATTCACCGAGAGCGAGCTGGAGACCATCCTCACCGCGCTGGACAGCGGCGACTACGGCGCCATTCTCCGTGCCAAGGGCATCGTCCACAGCGAGGACGGCAAGTGGCTGCACTTCGACTTCGTGCCGGAGGAGCATCAGGTGCGCTTCGGCGCCGCCGACTACACCGGCCGTCTGTGCGTCATCGGCGCCGAGCTGAAGGAGGACGCCCTGACTTCGCTGTTCCACCTGAACTGAAAAACGGAGGACTGACGAATGGCAAAAGCTGTTGAGATCCCGGTTTACCTGTTTACCGGCTTTCTGGAGGGGGGAAAGACCCGCTTTATCCGGGAAACGCTGGAGGATAAGAAATTCAATGCCGGGGAGCACACCCTGCTGGTGCTGTGTGAGGAGGGCGAGGAGGAATACGATCTTTCTCACCCGCTGATGAAGAATGTGCATATCCTGCCCATCGAAAGCGAGGAGGAGCTGACCACCGCCAAGCTGGGCGAGTGGCAGAAGATTCACCGGGTGGACCGGGTAGTGATAGAATATAACGGCATGTGGCAGCTGCAGCGCCTGTACGAGCAGATGCCGCAGGGCTGGATGATCTACCAGGAAGTGATGATAGCGGATTACAATACCTTCCTGAGTTACAACACAAATATGCGCAGCCTGATGGTGGATAAGCTGACCAGCTGTGAGATGGTGCTGCTGAACCGGGCCCCGGTGGGCGCCGATAAAATGGAGATCCACAAGGTGGTGCGGGGCGTGAGCCGCCGGACCGAAATAGGCTATGACTATGTGGACGGCAACTTTGATTATGATGAGATAGAGGACCCGCTGCCCTTTGATATTGAGGCCCCGATCATTGAGATCGCCGATGCGGACTTTGCCGTGTGGTACCGTGACCTGACCGAAGAGATGGAAAAGTACCAGGGCAAGACGGTGCGCTTTAAGGGGCGTGTGGTGACCAAGCACCGCAGCCTGAAAAACTGCTTTGTGTGCGGGCGGCATGTGATGACCTGCTGCGTGGAGGATATCACCTTTATGGGGCTGGCCTGCACGGGATATAGCCCTGAAAAGCTGGAAAATGGCGGCTGGTATACCGTGACAGCCAATGTGAATATCCAGTACAGCACTGTGTACGGCAAGCGCGGCCCGGTGCTGGCGGTCAGCGCCTGCATCCCGGCTGAGGAACCGGAGCAGGAGGTTGCCACTTTCTATTAAGCTGAGTCTTAACGGAAAATTATCACAAATAGCGGAAGATGCCCGGAGAGATGCCACCCTCCGGGCTTTCTTTTTATTGGATAATATGGTATAATAAATAAAATATAAACCCAGCGACCCCAACCCCAAAGGAGGAACCCCATGAGCCAGAAAGAACATAGACAGCCCCCTGCCTTTATCCACAGTGCGCTGCGGGATCATAACAGCCTTGCCCTGCCCTCGGTCATCCGCCGAGCCAGCGGGATCATCATTATGGGCAGACGGATGAAGTCGCTGATCTTCACCACCGATATTGCCATCATCCGCAACTGTAATGCCGATGCGGTGCTGGCGGTTTACCCCTTTACACCGCAGCAGGTCATTATGGACGCCATCATTTCCGCTTCCTCCATCCCCGTGGTGTGCGGGGTGGGCGGCGGCGTTACCGACGGCATACGCAGCGTGATGCTGGCCAAGGATGCCGAGGCGCAGGGCGCCTTTGGTGTGGTGGTGAACGCACCCATGCGCAACCAGACGGTGGAAACGATGAAAAAGGTGGTGGATATCCCCATCATCGCCACCGTGACCAGTGAAAATTATGATATCGCGGCAAGACTGGCGGCCGGTGCTTCGGTACTCAATGTTTCCGCTGCCGAGCGTACCGCCGGGGTGGTGCGGAAGATCCGGGAGAAGTTCCCCGATGTGCCCATCATCGCTACCGGCGGCCCCACCGAAGAATCCATCCTGCGGACGATAGAGGCCGGCGCCAACGCCATCAGCTATACGCCGCCTTCCACCAAGGAGCTGTTTAGGGTCATTATGACCGGCTACCGGGAAAATGACACGGCCAAGGCGGAGCCGCTGGAGGAAGAGGATCTGTTGGAGCTGCTGTAAAACAAACCACGAAAGTGGGGAGGAGAAGAAACATGAGAAAACTGCTGAAAGCGCTTTTGATTCTGCTGGCGGTGCTGCTGGCGGTGGTCATTATCTATGTGGGATATGTGATGCTGAGCTATGACCGCATCCCCGATAACCAGGAGCTAGAGATCCGCAATCCCCAGGAGACTGACCTGGCGGTGCGGCTGGGCGAGGAATATGCCATCGTGACGCAGAATGTCGGCTTTGGCGCCTATACCGATGATTTCACCTTCTTTATGGATGGTGGGGTGGAATCCTGGGCAAAAAGCCCCGAAAGTGTGATTGAATGCATCAATGCGGCAGCAGAGGAGGTTTCCTCCTTGGAGCCGGATTTTATCCTGTTCCAGGAGGTAGATTTTGACTCCACCCGCAGCTACCATATTGATGAGCAGGAGATCCTGCGGGCGGCTTTCCCGCAGATGGCGGAGGTGGATGCCGTCAATTACCATTCAGCGTTCCTCATGTATCCGCTGACACAGCCACATGGCAGCTCCAACAGCAGCATGGTGACCTTCAGCAGTGTCGGCATCACCGGTGCGCTGCGGCGCAGCCTGCCCATTTCCACCGGCTTTTCTAAGTTCCTTGACCTGGACCGGTGCTATACCATCAGCCGGGTGCCCACGGAAAACGGGAAGGAGCTTGTGCTCTTTAATGTGCACCTTTCGGCCTACGGCGGCAGCGATGAAATAAGGGCCGCGCAGATGAATATGCTGTTTGGCGATATGCTGGCCGAATACCAGAAGGGCAACTATGTGGTGTGCGGCGGCGATTTCAACCATGATTTTACCGGGAACTCCACCCAGGTGCTGAATGGCGGTGAGATGACCGACTTTGGCTGGGCGCAGCCCTTCCCCGCGGAGATGCTGCCAGAGGGACTGACCCGCTGTGATAACTATACCGACGGCAAGGTGGAGCCCACCTGCCGCAACTGCGATATCCCCTATGAGGAGGGGAACTTCACCATTATTGTGGATGGCTTCCTGGTAAGCGACAATGTGACGGTGACCTACCTGGAGAATGTGCAGACCGGGTTTACTTATTCCGACCACAACCCGGTGCTGATGCGCTTTACCCTGAATTGACGGAGGAACGAACGATGCCAACTGCGGCCCAATGGAAAAAAGCCCTGCAGAGCGGTGCCTGTGATGAGGCACTGTGCCGGCTGTATGTGACCGATGACCCGCTGCCGCAACGGGAGCGCTGTTTGCACCTGCTGGAGCAGTTTACCAGGCTGTATGGGGAAAGGGAAGAGGTGCGCATCTTTTCGGCACCGGGCCGCACCGAGCTGGGCGGCAACCACACCGACCACCAGCACGGCCGGGTGCTGGCTGCTGCTGTTACGCTGGACAAGCTGGCCATCGTATCTCCGCAAAAGGGGGGGCCGGTGGAGATAGGCAGCAAGAGCCATCCGCTGCCCGCGCTGGACTGGCGCGACCTAACCCATTACGAAAAGGAGCGGGGCCATTCCCCCTCCATGATAAGAGGTGTCTTTGCCGGGCTGCGGCAGCAGGGGTATGCGGCCGGCGGCTTTGCCGGTGTGACCGATTCCGTTGTTCCTACCGGTTCCGGGCTGTCCTCCTCGGCGGCTTTTGAGCTGCTGCTGGGGCAAATTCAGAATGCCCTGTATAATGATGGGGCCATTCCGCCGGTGGCACTGGCGCGCATAGGCCAGTATGCCGAAAATGAGTACTTTGGTAAGCCCTGCGGCCTGATGGACCAGACCGCGTCGGCGGTGGGCAGCGCGGTTGCCATTGATTTTCTTTGCCCGAAGGCCCCTATTGTGGAGCGCCTGCCCTGCGACTTTGCCCGCTGGGGTATGACGATGTATGTGGTGAATACCGGTGGGAGCCATGCCGACCTGACTGAGGATTACACGGCCATCCCGCGGGAGATGAGAGCGGTGGCAGCGCAGTTTGGCTGCCGGGTGCTGCGGGAGGTAGACCCGGCGGAATTTTACGCGGGGCTGCCCGGCCTGCGCGGCAAGGTGAGCGACCGCGCAATTTTGCGGGCGATGCATTTCTTTGAGGAAAACGAGCGGGTGCCCCGGCTGGCGGCAGCTCTGCGGGAACCCACTGCGGAGCATTACCTGGAGGAGATGCTGGCCAGTGGGGAATCCTCGATGGAGAAGCTGCAGAACATCTACCCAGCTGACCCGAATGAACGAGGGTTGGCACTGGCACTTTCGCTATGCCGGCGGGAACTGACCGGCTGTGGCGGCTGGCGGGTACACGGCGGCGGCTTTGCCGGTACAGTACAGGCACTGGTGCCAAGAGAGCGAGAAGCGGGCTTTCTGCGGGTAATGCGGGAGACCTTTGGCGAAGAAAGCTGTACCCATTTGACTGTTCGTGCGGTAGGTGCGTGCGAGCTGGAGTTCCCCGAATAAGAGAAAAATGAGGGCGTCCCGAAGCGGAGGATGGCTGCCCGCCCGTGACGGGTGGCGGCACGATAAAAGCGGAGGGACGCCCGTATCCTGTGAGGCAATAAAAACTTGCAGATTGCAGATATCTATGCTAAAATACGCTGCTGTCTGCACAGGTACAGACCATATGATTCGGCAAAGAAAGAGATTGCCGGAAATTTTAGAAAATGAAAACTGGAGAATAATAAATGAACGCAGAGAGAAGAAATGGCGCGCAGGAGCCCATCCGGCTTTCCGACCATTTCAGCTACGGCCGGCTGATCCGCTTTACCATGCCGACCATTATTATGATGATTTTCACATCCATCTATGGTGTAGTAGATGGACTGTTTGTTTCCAATGTAGTGGGCAAGACCGAATTTGCGGCGCTCAATTTCGTGTTCCCGTTTATCATGGTGCTGGGCGGGGCCGGATTTATGATAGGAACCGGCGGTACAGCGTTGGTGGCGCAGCAGCTGGGCCAGGGCGATAAGCAAAAGGCGAACCACTACTTCAACATGATGGTGTGCTTTACCGTGCTGCTGGGGATCCTTCTGGCGGCCATCGGGATAGCGGTGATACGGCCGGTGTGTGTGCTGCTGGGGGCGACCCCCGAGATGATGGAGGGCTGTGTGCTATATGGACGCATTGTTATTGCGTTCACCCCTGCCTTTATGCTGCAAAATGTATTCCAGAGTTTTTTGACGGCGGCGGAAAAGCCGAAGCTGGGGCTTTTTGTGACCGTCGCGGCGGGGCTAACCAATGCCGCGTTGGACGCTCTGTTTATCGTGGGCTTCCGGTGGGGACTGGCAGGCGCTGCGCTGGCGACCGGCATCGGGCAGATGGTAGGCGGTGTGCTGCCTCTTATCTACTTCCTGCGGACGAATGGCAGCCTGCTGCAGCTGGAGAAAAAGCCATCGCTGGAGATAAAATCGATCCTAAAGGCATGCGGCAACGGCTCCTCCGAGATGATGTCCAATATCGCTACCTCGCTGGTGAGTATGCTGTATAATTTCCAGCTGCTCAAGTACATCGGGGAGGACGGAGTATCTGCCTACGGCGTGCTGATGTATGTGCAGTTCATCTTCATTGCCATTTCCATCGGATATTCCATCGGCGTATCGCCCATTGTAAGCTACCACTACGGTGCAGAGAATACGGCCGAGATGAAAAGCCTGCTTCGTAAGAGCATCACACTGACCCTAACGGTAGGTGTGGCGCTGACGGCGCTGGCAATCGCAGCGGCGGGCCCCTTTGCTTACATCTTTGTGGGCTTTGATGATAGTCTGTTTGCGCTGACAAAGCACGCGTTCCGGTTGTTCTCTTTTTCCTTTCTGCTGGCGGGCTTTAATATCTTTTGCTCCGGTTTTTTTACGGCGTTGGGCAACGGCGCTGTTTCGGCGCTTATTTCCTTTTTGCGTGTGTTGGTGTTCCAGGCATCCTCGGTTATCATTCTTCCGCTGTTTTTAGATATCGATGGTATTTGGTGGGCGATCACAGTTTCCGAGGTACTGGCGGCTATCGTTTCGGCGGTCTTTCTGCTGGCCAAGCGGCAGCGCTACCACTACTAAAGGCTGCGGCTGAAAATGTTTCACATGAAACATTCGTTCTTTTTGAAACGGATAATTACCCAAAAGAAAACCTCCGGGATCGGTGAGATCCCGGAGGTTTTATATAGGGAAGAAAAAGAAGAGAGGAGATTACTTAGTGATTTTGCTTCAGGCGCTTATCCAGCTTGACCGAAAGGTGGGTCCCGATACTTTGGAACACCTGCACGATAACGATAAGCAGGATAACAGCCAGCAGCATGACCAGATACTTGTAGCGGTAATAGCCGTAGTTAATGGCAATCTTGCCCAGACCGCCGCCGCCCACGATACCACTCATGGCGGTGTAGCCCAGGATGGTGGTGATGGCGATGGTGGCATTGGAGATGAGGGAGGGCATCGCCTCCGGGATCATGACCTTAATGATGGTCTGCATAGGGGAAGCGCCCATACTGCGGGACATCTCGATGATATTGGGATTGAGCTCTCGCAGGCTGCTTTCTACCAGGCGGGCCACAAAGGGAAAGGCAGCCACGACCAGCGGCACAATGGAGGCAACGGTACCCACCGCGGTGCCCACAACGGCCCGGGTGAAGGGGAACAGCAGGATCATAAGGATAAGGAAGGGGACGGAACGCAGCAGATTGATGATGACATTGATGGTTTTCATCAGCCAGCCGGGCAGGGGGGCCAGGCCGCCCTTTTCGCCCACAACCAGGATGACACCCAGCGGCAGACCGATGACCACGGCAAAGAACATGGCCGCAATGGTGACATACAGCGTCTCCCAGAAGGCCAGCAGGAACTGCCCCTGAACAATGGAGAGTGTTTCCTGCAGTACCTCAGCGGAAAAGAGATTATTCAGCATACTGGGTCACCTCCTGAGCGGTAATATCGCCATCCTGTGTAAGATAGCCGATGGCACGGGCCAGATCGTCGTTTTTATCTTCAATGGAAAGCAGCATGGAGCCGTAGGCGCGGCCCTCGATGCTGCGGGTGGAAGCATAGGCAATATTGGCTTCCACGCCGATCTCGGTGGCCATGCGGGCAATGATGGGCTTGCCGGTGGCATCGGCCCCATTGAACACCACACGAATGAGCCGGGAACCGGGCAGGGAACACAGCAGACTTTCCGGATTTCCCTCCGGGAAGACCAGCCGGCGGGCGGCTTCCGATTTGGGGTGGGAGAACACTGCACTAACTTCGCCCTGCTCCACCACCTGGCCTTCCTCCAAGATGGCCACATGACGGCAGGTGGATTCCACCACGCTCATCTGATGGGTGATGATAATGACAGTGATGCCGAGTTTCTGATTGATCTCCCGGATGAGCTCCAGGATGGCATTGGTGGTCTTGGGATCGAGAGCACTGGTGGCTTCATCGCACAGCAGCACCTTGGGGTTGGTGGCCAACGCCCGCGCGATGGCGACACGCTGCTGCTGGCCACCGGAAAGCTGGGCAGGGTAGGCCGAGGCTTTATCGCCCAGGCCCACCAGCTCCAGCAGTGACTGTGCCTTTTTGATGGCTTCGGCCTTTTTTACACCAGCCAGTTCCAGCGGGAAGCAAACATTGCGCAGGCAGTTTTTCTGCATCAGCAGGTTGAAGCCCTGAAAGATCATGGTGATGCTTTGGCGCTCGGCTCGCAGCTCTTTTTCGGTCATTTTGGTCAGGTCCTTGCCATCAATGACCACGCTGCCGGCGGTAGGGCGTTCCAGCATATTGATGCAGCGCACTAGGGTGCTTTTGCCGGCACCGCTCATGCCGATGATTCCAAAGACATCGCCATCCGGGATGGAAAGAGAAACATCTTTGAGGGCCTCCACACTGCCATCCGTTAGGGAATAGGTCTTACACAGATTTTTGATCTCGATCATACTTTTTCAATCCCCAGTTCGTTTCAATTATTTAAGGGCATCCAGAGTGGATTGCTTGCCGCCGTAGAGGCCGAGAGGCTCCACATGGACAGAGAGAACAGAAACGATGTGAGTGCCGTTTTCGGCGTTGAAGTCATCGAGGTAAGGGGTGTGCTGGAAGTAGTTGGCCAGGACGGTGCCGTCCTCTACAACATTATTGGGGATAACATAGTCGCTGTACTCCTGGATATCCAGGGTGATGTCCTTCGCGGCCAGAATTTCCTTGGCAACAGCCAGGATCTCAGCGTGGGGAGCGGGGGAAGCGGCAACGGAGATGGTCTGACCGGCCAAAGCGGTGTAATCGAGGTCGGCATCATAGCCATCGCCGGGGTTTTCTACAACGGAGACAACGGAACCATCATACTTTTCGGTGATGTAATCGGCAACCTGCTTGCTGGAGAGGGCGGCGATGAGGGCCTTGACGAGGGGTTCATTTTCATTGCCTTCCTTTACCGCCAGGATATTGGCATAGGCGGAGGAGGAGCCTTCCAGTGCCAGGGCATCCTTGGTGGGATTGAGGCCGGCGGAGATGGCGTAGTTGGAATTGATGACAGCATAGTCAACATCGGGCAGCAGGTTGGGCAGCTGGGCAGCCTCGACTTCGCTGAACTCAATGTTCTTGGGGTTTTCTACGATATCCAGGATGGTGGCGGTGATGCCGACACCGTCCTTCAGCTTGATGTAGCCCTGATCCTGCAGCAGCAGCAGCGCGCGTGCTTCATTGGTGGTATCATTCGGAATGGCGATCTTGAGCTTGGTTTCGGTGGTGGCATTATTGCCGCAGGCGGCCAAAGGCAGCAGCAGGCAAACGACGAGCAGAGCGGCCAGAACAGCTTTCAAAGTCTTTTTCATGGTAAATGTCCTTTCTTTTATCTTACAAGATGTTTGGTTGTGGGTGAACGGAGCAGGGGCGGGAATAAGGTCACATTCGCCCCAGCAGGTGGTTCGCCCTTACCAGATCTTCGTAATACAGGTTCATGGGTGAGGTTCCTTTCGCTAAAGATATGGGTAAAACAAAAACCGGGTGACTTTCCGATGAAGTCTCCCGGTTAAAAACAAATGATGGCCGCGCCCATGGATGGCGCGATGTTTTTAATCTGTGATGATGGAGCTATCGGAAAAAGTTGCATCGGAAAAAGTGCGCATACCGCACATGCGCATCATCATAGCCATCATCATAAAGCAGTTCTTTTTCATTGCAGCTTTCTCCTTTCCTCCGTAGTCACAGCGTTGCTATCGCTTTAATGAACTAATATTATCACCAGGCAGTGGGAAGTGTCAATGGTTTTTTTGCAACAATCGATGCAGATGAGAGAGAGAAAACTGGCAAATATGACAAGAAACGCAGAATAAGCGGGTTGCTTTGGCAGCGAGAATTTTGCAAGGCAACCGAAATGTGATATACTATGGGGGATAAAAAGGGGGAGAATGTTATGACAGAAGAAACCATGTTGATGTTGGTGCCAGTGGCCGCTCTTGCCATTTTTGCAGTGGCGCTTTTATTTGCGGTGGGTTTTAGCAAAGGCGGTAAAGTGCTGGGAAAGCACAATAAAACGCTGCAAAAGATGATGGAAGAAGAGGAATGCTCCGCGGAAAAGGAGGATAGTACTTCCCCCGTGACCCAAGAGGATAAATAAAGGGAAAAGCATAGCGGTTTTTTCCTTCGCGTTAAATTAGGGCTGTGATTGGTGATTTGAAGAAGGCAAGTGTTCCCCGTTGCTCCAAAAAAAGAGACGCCATATGGCGTCTCTTTTTTTGGAGCAGGCA
>OGUM01002434.1_pt1 | contig 10785 bp, 9 predicted proteins | sample 1553631 | NCBI WGS metagenome assembly OGUM01 (sample SAMEA2580228, study PRJEB22360) | human gut metagenome | biome: human gut; feature: human-associated habitat; material: faeces | place: Denmark | collected 2008/2010 | reverse complement strand
GGCGGGTGCGACGTGGGTTGCCGCTGGTGCGACGCCAAGTATACGTGGAACCCGAAACTCTATCCGCCGACCGATGTGCAGACCGTGATCGACCGTGCGATGTCGTGTCCGGCGCAGGCCATCGTCATCACGGGAGGCGAGCCGCTGCTCTATCCGCTGGGCGTGCTCACGGAGACGCTGCGCGAGAGGGGGTTGCAGATTTTTCTGGAAACATCGGGCTCGCACCCTTTCAGCGGTGTTTTCGACTGGGTGTGTCTCTCGCCGAAGCGCCGGCAGCCGCCCCTGGACGAGGCGTTCGAACGGGCCGACGAACTGAAAGTGATCGTCGAGTCGGAGGAGGATTTCGAATGGGCCGAGCGGAATGCCGCCCGCGTAGGCGGAAAGTGCCTGCTGTTCCTCCAGCCCGAGTGGAGCGTTGCCGAAAGGGTCATGCCCGCAATAGTCGAGTACGCCAAGGCGCATCCGCAATGGAATATCTCCATTCAGACGCACAAATACATGCATATACCGTAAAGAGAAGTAATCGGATGATTTCACGCTTGGTCCGCTGTCGATCGCTGTCGTTGCCGCCTGCGGCGTCAGATGCAAGTCTGACCCCATTCCGGCCTTCCCTCGGAGAGGGAGATGGCGTAGGCTTCGGGCGGTTGGCAATACGATAATTCCTTAAATGAAAATTCAGTTCGGCCGCAGGTTCTGGATCGTCGCAACGGCGGTCATCGTCGTCTTCACGGTGTTCGTCGTGGGACGTAACGCCCTGCATGCCGTGAAGATCAAGCGGCAGATCAACGCCCTGACACGCGAGCAGAGCTATTATTCGGAGAAGATCGCACAGGACAGCACCCTGCTCGAACGGCTGAAATACGACGATTACCTCGAAGAGTACGCCCGGGAGAATTACCACATGCAGGGGCGCAACGAACACGTGTACATTATCAGGGAATAGGGCTTTCCGATTTCATAGGGCCTCTTTGCGCTTGCTTTCGTGCAGCGCGAACGGGACGTACTTCAATAACCGCCCGGCAAACGGGGGTGGCTGCAAGCCATCCCCATTTGCATTAATAGTGCTCGAAGCCGTGCCAGTCCAGCGGTTCGGGTTTTCCGTTGCGGAGCCACACGAGGCCCGGTCCGGAAGTGATGCGGCCGATGGGGTGGAGCGGCGTGCCGAAGCGGATGCGGAAATCAGCGGCGAGGCGTTCGGCGGCCTCCGGCGCGGCGGTGAGCAGGAGTTTGTAGTCCTCACCTGAACAGGCGGCCATGCGGATGTCGGCGCCCGGGGCTGCGGGAATCTGCTCGACGGCGACTTCGGCGCCGACGCCCGAGCGGTCGAGGATATGCTTCAGGTCGGAGGCCAGACCGTCCGAAAGGTCCATCATGGCGCGCACCTCGGGACGGCTGCCGAGCCAGATGCCTTCGGCGACCTGCGGCTGCGGGTTGCGGTGCACGGCGGCCGCGGGGGGGGCGGCGCGGCCCCGGGGGGTGTCCCTCAATGGGCGCCCGGCGCCCGAAAGTCCGAGTTCTCCGGCGACGAGTATCGCGTCGCCGGGGCGTGCCCCGCTGCGGCGCTTGATGTGTGCGTCGGCGATGCGGCCGATGGCCGTGACATTGATCGTGATGCCTGCCGCCGAGCGGGTCGTGTCGCCCCCGGCGAGCGTCACGCCGAACTCCTCGGACAGTTCCCGGTAGCCGAGCATGAACTCTGCGGCCCACGCATCGGCGGCATCGGCCGGAAGGGCGATCGAGAGCAGCGTCGCCACGGGGCGGGCGCCCATTGCGGCCACGTCGCTCAAGTTTACGGCGAGGGATTTGCGTCCCAACTCGCGGGGCGAGGTCGCCGTGCGGAGAAAATGGACCCCTTCGGTCAGCAGGTCCGCGGTGAAGACCAGCGATTCGCCGCCGCCGACAGACAACACGGAGCAGTCGTCGCCGATGCCCTCGAATCCGTTGTCGGGAAGCGGGGCGAAAAGGGTTTTTATGCTGTCGATGAATCCGAATTCGGTCATGGAAGAGTTGTGTTATGGCGCAAAGTTACCGATTTTTTCGGTGAATTTGATTATCTTTGTCCGGGAATCGCCCGCTTGGGGCGTTAGGTTAATGAATGAAACTATGAAGATATTGATTCTCAACGGACCGAACCTCAATCTTCAGGGGCGGCGCGACACCGGGGTTTACGGATCGCAGACTTTCGAGTCGTATTTCGAAGCGCTGAAAGCGAACTATCCCTCGGTGGAGTTCGGCTACTTCCAGTCGAACATCGAAGGCGAACTGATCGACGCCGTGCAGCAGGCCGACGGCGTTTACGACGGCGTGGTGCTCAATGCCGGCGGATATACGCATACTTCGGTGGCGCTGCGCGACGCCGTGTCGGCCGTGTCGGTTCCCGTCGTCGAGGTGCACATCTCCTCGATCCTCGCCCGCGAGGAGTTCCGCCACACCTCGCTGCTGGCTCCCGTGGCCGCGGGGTCGATCATGGGGTTCGGCCTGAACTCCTATCGGCTGGGCGTGTACGCGCTGCTGACAGGCGCGGAAAAATAGTTGCGTCGGGGCGGAAGCCCGGCAACGCTGCCTTCAAGTCCTCTCCGGGGAGGGATTCGGGGTGGACAGACTTGTGAACGACGCCAACGGCGGCGGCAACACCGCCCGAGAGCGTATCGAAGGATAATATAAACGTAAAAACATAGCTCTATGTATCGCATGAAAAAAACCAAGATTGTCGCTACGATGTCGGATTTCCGCTGCACCGAAGAGTTCGTAAAACAGCTTTTCGACGCGGGTATGGACGTGGTGCGCGTCAATTCGGCGCACGTCTCCGAGGACGGGGCCACGCATATCGTCGAGACGGTGCACCGGGTGAACCCGGCCATTCCGATTATGATAGATACCAAAGGACCCGAAATCCGCGTCACGACGATCGCCGACGAATACGGCAACAGCATCAATTTCCGCCCGGGGGACCGGGTGGCCGTGCGCGGTTCGGACGGCTCGGACTTCACGACCCGCAAGGTGGTCTACATGAACGTGCCGTCGATCGTGAGCGACATTCCCGTCGGGGCGCGGATGCTGATCGCCGACGGCGAGCTGGAAATCCGCGTCGTGGGCAAGAACGATACGGAGCTGGACTGCGAGTTCGTCGTGGGAGGCGCCATGCGTTCGCGCAAGAGCGTCAACGTGCCGGGCGTGTCGATCGACCTGCCGTCGGTGACCGAAAAGGACCGCCGCTTCATCGAATGGGCCGTGAAGAACGACGTCGATTTCATCGCGCATTCGTTCGTGCGCTCGGCGCGCGACATCCGGGCCGTGCAGGATATTCTCGACGCCCACGGCAGCAACATCAAGATCATCTCGAAGATCGAGAACCAGGAGGGACTGGACAACATCGACGAGATCATCGAGGCTTCGTACGGCATCATGGTCGCCCGCGGCGACCTGGGCGTGGAGCTTCCCGCCGAGGTGATCCCCAACACGCAGCGGCGTATCGTCGAGAAGTGTATCTGCGCCAAGCGTCCCGTGATCATCGCCACGCAGATGCTCTATTCGATGGTCAAGTCCCCGCGTCCGACGCGCGCCGAGGTGAGCGACGTGGCCAGCGCCATTTACGAGCGTGTGGACGCCGTGATGTTGAGCGACGAGACCGCCATGGGCGATTTTCCCGTGCAGTCGGTGGAGACGATGGCCCGCATCGCCCGCGAGATCGAGCGCGACGAGACGCATTTCAAGCCGATGATCGACATGGACATGGTTTCGGTGAACCACGAGATCACCGCGCAGCTGGCCCGTTCGGCCGTGCGCGCCTCGACCAACCTGCCGATCAAATACGTGGTGCTCGACACCAAGACGGGCCGCACGGGCCGTTATCTGGCGGCGTTCCGCGGCCGCAAGACCGTGATGGCCGTCTGCTACCAGCTGCATGCGCAGCGGATTCTGGCCCTGTCGTACGGCGTCGTGCCGATTCTCCGGAATCAGGAACTCTCCGACAGATACCATTTCCTGGTCGATGCGCTGGAGTTCCTCGACCAGTACCGCAAACTCGACGACGGGGACCTGATGGCCATCGTGGGCGGCAGTTTCGGTCCCGACGGCGGTGCGTCGTACGTCGAGATCGCCAACGTGCAGAATATCCGCAAGCGTAACGAGGAGATCGTCGCGCAGCACAACTGTTAGGCTGTTGGGCGGCGAACTCAAAGAGAAAGTCGCGCAGGGCGTGGCGTGGAGCATGGCCGAGAAGATCGGCTCGATGCTCCTCGCAATGGCCGTGCGGCTGGTCATCCTGCGCCTGCTGACGCGCGACATACTGGGCTTCATGTCCATTCCGTCGGCCGTCGTGACGGTGCTGCTGGTGATCGTCGACAGCGGGTTCTCGCAGAGTCTGGTCCGCCACAAAGGGCCTTCGCAGAGCGATTACAAGTCGGTTTTCCTTTTCAACATCGCCGTTTCGGCGGTGCTCTACGGGGTGCTGGTGGCCCTGGCGCCCCTTGCGGCGCGCTGGTACAGCATGCCCGAAATCGCGCGGATCGCCCCGGTTTTCTTCCTGCTGCTGCCGCTCAACGCCCTGTGCGCCGTTCAGAATACGATTTTCATTCGGCAGTTCCGTTTCGCGCTGCTCTCGAAGGTGACCTTCCTTTCGTCGCTGGCGGGCGGGCTTACGGCCATTGCGCTGGCGATGGCCGGGTGGGGCATCTGGAGCCTCGTGGCGGAGCGTGTGATCGCGGTCGGGATGCGGACCGCGCTGCTGTGGTGGTTGAGCGACTGGCGCCCCTGCGGCAAGTGCGGGCTGAAGCCCCTGCGCGAGATGGCGCCGTTCGGGTGCAGTCTGATGGTGACGGACCTGATTTCGAATTTCTATAACAAGATACCCCAGTTTTTTCTCGGAAAACTCTATTCGCCCGCGGTGCTCGGATCGTTCGACCAGGCGGTGAAACTCAAGGACATGCCCGCCGCTACGGGCATTCAGGCCGTGCAGAACGTCACGTTCCCGGCCTTGGCGAAGATCCGCGACGATGCCCCGAAGTTCGCCGAAGGATACCGGCAGGTGGTGATGGTCGTCTCTTACGTGATGTTTCCGATCATGCTGGGCATGTCGGCCGTGGCCCGCGACATGTTCGCCGTGCTGCTGGGCGAGGAGTGGATGCCGACGGTTCCCTATTTCGAGGCGGTATGTCTGGCAGGACTGTTCTCGCCGATCGCTTTGACGGCTTACAATGTGTTGAAAGCAAGGTGTAAGGGTCCGTTGATCGTGCGTCTCGAAGTGGTGAAGAAGATCATTATGACGGCGATTTTCGCCGTGACGATTCCGCACAGCGTGATGGCCGTGGTCTGGGGGCTGGTGGCCATCGCATTCTGCGAAATGGCGGTCAATTTCCTGGCGACGATGCGCTTCACCTCCCTGACGTTCCGGCGTTTCGTCCGTACGCTGCTGCCCGTGGCGCTGGTGTCGGGGACGATGTACCTCCTCGTGCGGCTCACGGCCGCGGCGATTCCCGGCAACGACCTCGTGCGGCTGCTGGCCGAACTGGCGACGGGCGTGGTCAGCTACCTCGCGCTGTCGGCGCTGTTCCGGCTGGAAGCCTTCCGGGAGGTGACGACCATCGTGCGCAGGCAGCTGAAAAAATAAGGTTTGAAACCCAAGGGCCTCTGATATGTTCCGACAACCCGATTCACTCTATGCCGGAGTGTTGCTTTGTTCGGCGATCATTCTCGCGGTGGTCGGCGGATCTCTTTTTTGGCTGCGTATGCCGGGCGATGAACGCCTGCGCAATTACCGCCTTTCGCGCCGTTTTGTCGGCTGGGCCTACTTTTCGCTCGCTTTCACCGATGTGCTGTGGCTGCTCTTCTTGCGGGAGGAGTATGAGCTGGATTTCACGCGGATTCTGGTGCTGGCCGTCGCTGCGGTGCAGGCCACGATGTTCTCCGGGGCGCTGGTGACGTTGGTCAACTCCCGTTTTCCGCTTGCGCGGGGAGTTCGCCGTCATCTGCTTGCCGTGGCTGCCGGAACGGCGTCGCTGTTCGGCTGCATGTTGTTCTTTCCGCAGGCCTTTCCAGTGCTTTTCCGGCTGACGGCAGCCGCTTATTGTGTGCAGATAGCCCTCTTTGCGCGGATTTTCGTACGCGAATACCGGGTCTGTCGCCGCAAGCTGGACAACTTTTTTTCGGACGGAGAGATGCGCCGTCTGCGATGGGTGGCCGTGTCGTTTCTGATGACGGCCCTGATCGGACTGACGGCCGCGGCATGGCTGGTGTCGGGGTTAGGGATGCCTTACCTGTTTGCTTTTACGGGGGTCTACATGGTGTTCTACACCTTCTTCGGAATGAAGTATATCAACTATCCCGCGGAGTTCGGGCGGATCGCTCCCGTGATCGCCGACGATGTGCCGGAGCCTTTGGCCGCCGGGGAGAATATCCGTACGGCGCTCGACGAATGGATCGCCGCGAAAGGGTATGTCCGCCCGGGGCTTTCGCTGGAGTCGCTGGCCCGCGAGGTCGGGTGCAACCGCAGTTACCTGTCGCGGTATGTCAACTCCGAGTTGGGGCTTAACTTCAAATCGTGGATACGCGCCCTGCGCATTGCCGAATCGCAGCGGCTGTTGCTGGAGCATCCCGGGGCTTCGGCCCTCGAGGTGGGCGAGATGGTCGGCATCCACGGGCGCAGTACTTTTTTCGCGCAGTTCTCCGAAGTGACGGGCATGTCGCCCGGCGAATACCGCCGCCGCTATGCCGGCGGAGACCCGATCGCCCCTTTGCAAGAGTGAAAACAACGCCGAGTCCAGAAACCCGGCGTTGTTTTTTAAGTTCCCGGACTCCTCCGCAGCCGTTTTGCGCTACTTTTATCATCGGATTAAAACGAATGCAATATGATGATGAAAGGATTTTTTACGGCCGCATTGGCCGCATTGGCCGTGTCGGCCGCGGTGCTGGCGCTGGCGGGGTGCTCGGACGGCGGCGGGAACAAGGCGTCACCGGTATCCGGCACGGTCGATATGACCCGGATGACCGCCGATGAGGTAAAGACCGCGATCGGAGCCGCACTCGACGCGGGCATCACCGAATTCAAACTGACGGGCGAGTTTGCCAAGATCGGGATTCCCGCTCGGGTCTCCTTTTCCGGCACCCCTCCGGTCGGCAACCCTTTCTACGACTCCGGCGTGGAAAAGATCGACCTGACCGGCGTGACCGACTGGCCGGAAGTGAATGTGAACGGACGGGTGGACGACGATTTCAACTTTCCCCCGGGCGATGTCCGCGGCCTGCCGGCAAGGGCGTTCGACGGACAAAAATATGATAACGGAGCGTTCCATTATGCCTATCCCGCCCTGCGCGAAGTGAGACTGCCCGCCGGAGTGAAAGCGCTCGGCTGTTTGGCATTTTTCGCCTGCCAGGCGTTGAGCTTCGTCTCCTGCGACGGCGTGGAGGAGGTCGGAGTGCAGGCCTTGTCGGGCTGCCCTTCGCTGGAGAGCGTGCAACTGCCCGAGGCGGTTCGGATTTATAACGCAGCTTTCATGGCTTCCGGCCTGACCTCCCTTTCGCTGCCCGAAACGACCCGACTCGGATACAGCGCATTTCAGCACTGCGATGCTCTGACCGAGCTGCGGCTGACAGCAGCAGGGAATATTACCCTGGAAATGGACAGTGGAGCAACTCCTTTCAGCCCGAACTTCGCCAAAGTATGCGATCTTACGCTGAATGCCGATAAGCATTACAGCACCGGCACGGCGGCACCGAAAGCTGCGTCCGCCGACCAATGGGCCACGAACTACTACGGAGATCCGCTTACCTGGAAGAGCATCGCTTTCGAGTGACGCAGGGGTGTTCCGTTATTTTTGCCGCTCCCGTTGCCCCCGCATCTGAACGAACGGGCCGCACCCCGGAAGGATGCGGCCCGTTCGTTTCCCGGAAGAATGCGGGTTATTTGTAGACTTTGGGGGTGATGACGCCCCGGAGCACCACCAGCGCATTGGTGACCAGCGCTTCGAGTTCGTTCTCGCCCGGATAGACCGCGATCGGAGCGATGAACGAGCAGCGTTCGCGGATGTACTCCACGACAGGCTCGTTGTAGGCGATGCCGCCCGTGAGGACGATGGCCTGAACGCTGCCCGAGAGGGCCGCGGCCATGGCTCCGATCTGTTTCACGATGTTGTAGCACATGGCGTCGAGAACCTTTTTGGCCCGCTGGTCGCCCTGCGCGATGCGTTCCATGACCTGAATCACGGAGTTGGTTCCCAGGTAGGCCACCAGCCCGCCTTTGCTCGAAATGAATTTCAGCAGCTCCTCTTTCGTATATTGTCCCGAGAAGCAGACCTTGATCAGTTCGCTCGAGGGGATGCTCCCCGCGCGGTCCGGGGCGAAAGGACCGTCGCCGTCGAGCGCGTTGTTGACGTCGACGATACGTCCCTGCTTGTGTGCGGCGACCGAAATGCCGCCGCCCATGTGGGCCACGATCAGATTCGACTCTTCGTACACCCAGCCCATCCGTTCGCAGTGGAGACGCGCCGTGGCCTTCTGGTTCAGGGCGTGGAAGACCGGTTTGCGCGGGCACATCGGCATGCCCGAGATGCGTGCCGCGTCGTCCATCTCGTCGACCACCGGCGGGTCGGCGATGTAGGCCTTGACACCCGCCATGTGGGCGATCTGTGCGGCCAGCAGTCCTCCGAGGTTGCAGGCGTGTTTCATCTGCGCGTTCCGCAGATCGTAGCGCATGCGCGAATTGACTTCGTAGACTCCTGCGGGAATGGGGCGTATCAGTCCGCCGCGGCCGATCACCGCCGAGAGGTTTCTGATGTCGAACGCCTCTTCGCGGAGCGCCGAAAGGATCAGTCCGCGGCGCCAGTCCAGCTGGTCGTTCACGCCGGCGAAGCGGGAGATTTCCTCGGTGGAGTGACGGAGGTTCAATTCCAACAAAGGCCGCTCCTCGTCGTAGAGGGCGACCTTTGTAGACGTTGAGCCGGGATTTATTGCTAAAATTTTGTAGCCCATAAGTTCTCGGTTCGTTTTTAACGTGAGTCCGACGGATTCGCAACGACTGATTGTCGAAGGGTGACTTTCAACCGGGAGGCGTTGTTTCTTTCGTCGGGCTGGTTTAAGATTGGGTTAGGTCCGGATGACCGGAATTTTATTTTTTTACCGCCAGGCAGGCCAGCGCTATTGAGAAGAGCTTGGTCTTGCTCGTGTCGCCGCGCGAGGTGAGCACGCACGGAACCTTCGTACCCATGACCATCGCCGCCAGTTCGCCGCCGCAGAGGTGCGAGACCGACTTGAAGAAGACGTTGGCCGATTCGAGGTTGGGGAACAGCAGGCAGTCCGGATCGCCGGCCACCGACGAACCCTTGACCTTTTTGTGCTCGGCGACCTCCTTGTAGAGCGCCACGTCCAGCGACAGCGGACCGTCGACGACGACGTTGCCCAGTTGGCCGCGGTCGGCCATCTTGGCCAGCAGCGCGCCTTCGGTCGAGGAGATCACGTTGGGGAGCAGCTGCTCCGAGGGGGCGATGCAGGCGATTTTCGGCGTCGCGATACCCAGCAGGTTGGCCGTGCGGGCCAGGTAGCCGATCTGCACCATCTTCTGCTTGAAGTCGGGGAGCGGAATGACCGCCACGTCCGAGATGATCAGCAGTTTGTGGTAGCAGGGCATTTCGACGATCGAAACGTGGCTCAGGACGCCTTTCGGGGGGAACAGCCCGGCCTCCTTGTTGAGGATGCCGCGCATGTATTTGTCGGTCGAGACCAGACCTTTCATCAGAACGTCGGCGTTGCCCGAAACGACCGATGCGACGGCCTGCTGGACGCATTTCACATCGTTGGGTTCGTTGACGATGTTGAAGGCGTTGATGTCGATGCCGTTCTCCTGGCAGACCTGTTTGATAACCTCCTTGTCGCCGAAGAGCGTAGGCTCCACGAGACCCTCCTTATAGGCTTCGTAGACCGCTTCCAGCGTATGCGAATCCTGTCCGTAAGCTACGGCAAGACGTTTTTTACCCCGTTTCCTCGCCTCCTCGACGATTTCGGTAAGATGCTGAATCATGGTGTTGTTACGTTTAAAATTGATATATGCTTTGTTGTTTTGCCTCTATGCTGCGGCGGTCGTTGCCGCCGCCGGCGTCGTTTGCAAGCCCGACCCCACCCCAAAACCCTCCCTCGGGGAGGGGGCTTATCGCATGCGACCGGAATGCGGACGTTATTTTACCAGATTGTAGGTGTCCGTGGCGATCACCAGCTCCTCGTTGGTGGCGATGGTGGCTACCTTGACTTTCGAATCCGCCGCCGAGAGGATCTTGTTCACGCCGCGCGCGCCCTTGTTGGCCGCAGGGTCGAATTTTACGCCCATGAACTCCAGTCCGGTGCAGACCGCCTCGCGCATTTCGCACGAATTCTCGCCCACGCCGCCCGTGAAGATGATCATGTCGACACCGCCCATTTCGGCGGCGTATTCGCCGATGAACTTCTTGATGCGTCCGTAGTACATATCGCGCGCCAGAATTGCGCGGGGATTGCCCTCGTCGTAGGCGCGGTCGATGTCGCGCATGTCGCTCGAAATGTCCGTGAGGCCCTGCACGCCCGACTTCTTGTTCATCATCGTGTTCAGTTCGGCATAGCTCATGCCCTCCTTTTCGCCGATGAACGTGATGGCGCTGGCGTCCACCTGGCCGCAGCGCGTGCCCATCACCAGGCCGTCGAGCGGCGAGAAGCCCATCGAGGTGTCGTAGGACTTGCCGTTGAGAATCGCCGTCACCGAACCGCCGTTGCCGATGTGGCAGGGGGAGATCCCCGAGGTGGGGGAATCCAGTCCCGATCGCCCCG
>OGUM01002426.1_pt1 | contig 10801 bp, 6 predicted proteins | sample 1553631 | NCBI WGS metagenome assembly OGUM01 (sample SAMEA2580228, study PRJEB22360) | human gut metagenome | biome: human gut; feature: human-associated habitat; material: faeces | place: Denmark | collected 2008/2010 | reverse complement strand
GGTGGCGCTGGCTGCGCCCTTTGCCGTCTGACCCGCCGCCCGTGCTGCCTTGGCATAGTCCCGTTTGATTTTCTGTTTCTGCCAGAACCGGGCCACCGGGTTTTTCACCGCCTGCGCCATTTCCGGGTTGTCCCGCAAGGATTTCTGGTAGATGTACTCCGCATTGGCGGCAATGGCCTTTTTCTCGGCCTTGGCTGCGGCCCGGTAGGGTTTGAGCTTATGACGCCGGATGCCGCTGCGGATGGCTTTTCCTGCTTGGCGCTCGGCAAGTTCTTCTCCCTTATGGCCGCCCTCGACGCCCACATTCTCATGCTCAACCTCATGGATTTTCCCATGCAGATACAGGCCCGCTTCCTCCATCGGACGGCTGGCCGGGTTGGGTTTGAGCTTGGGGGCCGGTTTCTCCACCTTGTCAAAGTGCAGCTTGGTTTTGGCCTTGCCCTTGGCCTCGTCATAGACGGTTTCCGTGGTGACGACGCGCTTTTTCGGCAGGGCTTCTTTGGCTGCGTCCAGCTTATCCGCCCGCTTTTCCGCCTTGTGAACGTACTTGGAAAGGGCGGGATCGGCCCGTTCCTCGGCGGTGAATTGCAGGCGGGACGCGGGGCCGGTGGCCTGCGCCGCTGTATTCGCGCCATCCTTGGCGGCCCGCTTCGCCTTGCTGCGCTCCCGGATGTCCCCGGCACGTTCCAGCACCTTTTCAGCGGTGCCGCCCGGCTCGGCTGCGGAATAGTCCTGTTCGGCCTCCCGGCTGGAAATGTTGATGCTCTCGCCGGTGGTCTGGTTATCCAGCGTCAGGCCGTCGCGGGTCATGTGCTGCGTCACCTTGTCACGGGGTTTCAACTGCTTCATAGGGCGTCACCTCCTTGTCTGTCATACCGTTTCGCCCTCACCTAACCGGGTCGTCATAATCTTGTAGAGCTGGCTGCGCTGCGGGATGGGATTGCGGAACGGCAGAATCACATTTTCATAGATCAAAAGCCCCTCGCCGGGTTCAGAATTGTCCACATACCGTAACTGCTGCGGGGAAATGTTCAATCGCTCCGCAAGGATGCGCCGGTCGCCGGACGCCTGATTGAGCAGGCAAATGAAGTCGCTGTTTTCCAGAATGTTTTCGATCTCCGGGGAAGAAAGCAGGTCTTTGACGTTCTGGGTCGCCCCGGTCGGGATGCCTCCCCATTTTCTGAATCGCTTCCAAATCTCGCAGGAGAAAGCTGCCGTCTGTTCCTCTCGCAAAAGCAAATGGAACTCGTCGCAGAAGTACCACGTCGCCTTGCCTTGGCTGCGGTTTTGGGTCACACGGCCCCAAATCTGGTCTTGGACAATGAGCATCCCCAGCTTTTTGAGTTGTTTTCCCAACTCTTTAATATCAAAGGCCACAATGCGGTTCTCGATGTTGACATTGGTGCGGTGGTTAAAGACGTTTAGGCTGCCGTTTACATACAGGTCAAGGGCCTGCGCCACACGGTCAGCCTCCGGGATATGCTGGTCTAACAGGGCTTGATGCAGATCGGACAGGATCGGCATATTCTCCGGGCGGGGGTCTGCCAGATAGGGCCGGTAGATCACCTGCACAGCACGGTCAATGACCGTCTTTTCAATGGCTTCCAGCCCGTTCTTGCCGCCCATGACAAGCTCACAGAACGACAGCACGAAATCACTTTTCAAGGCCAGCGGATTTTCGTCCTCGCTGTAATTCAGGTTGATGTCCAGCGGGTTTACATAGGATTTGCTGGTAGGCGACAGTTTCACCACTTGGCCGTGGAGCCGCTTCACAAGGGGATAATATTCCGCCTCTGGATCGCAGATATATACATCGTCCGGGGTACAGAGGAACACACTGACGATCTCGGATTTACAGCTCATGGATTTGCCGGAACCGGGAGTACCCAGCTTCAAGCCGTTGGGACACCGCGCCCGTTTTCTGTCCAGCATAATCATGTTGCCGGTCTTGGCATTGACGCCGTAATACATGGCGTCGCCGCCCATGAAAAGCTCCTGCGTCACGAAAGGCACGAACACGGCCACACTGGAAGTCGTCAAGGAACGCTCGATCTTGATGTGGTTGGCCCCCAGCGGCAGGCTGCTCATAAGGCCCTGTTCCTGCTGGTAGTCCAGACGGACAAGGGAACAGTTGTATTTCTGCGCCACGCCTGCGGCCCAAAATACATCGTTCTCCAACTTCTGCCGGGTGTCGGCGGTGTTCATCACCAGAAAGGTGATCTGGAACATTCGTTCATTCCGGCTTTGCAGGGTTTTCAAAAGCTCCTTGGCGTCCTGTCCGTAGGTGGCAAGGTCGCTGGGCAGGATGTCCATGTCGTAGCCGCTGCGGACAGCTCGTTTCTGTTCCTGTATCTTCATGGCGTCAAGGTCGGTGATCTTGCGCTTAACCGTCTTGATGGCCTCGCTCTGGTCGATGGCCTGCACATGGAGATTGACGACAATGCCGTTTTCCGTGTTGAGGAAGTCGGCCAACATTTCGTCCGACAGCTCCGGGGACAGGATGTTTAAGAAGCTCACGGCCCCATACTTGCCGCCCAGCCCGAACATACGGGAATTGCCGAAACGGAACGAGGACGGGGCAATAAAATCTTTGGTGGAGAGGCCGGACGGGGCCAGCCATTTCCATTCAAATTGAAACGGCTCGGCGTCGGGGTGGAGTACCCCATGCAGCACTTCCAGACGTTCCTTGGCGTCCAGCACATGAGCCACGGCCCCCATCGTCTTGAAATAGCCCAGCAGGTCGGTTTCAATGCGGGTCAGACGGGCGCGGGCCATTTTCAGGTTGTCGGCCTCGATGGTGAATGTCAGGAACTTGCGCTTGGTGAGGCCGTTGTTGCCCCGCACAAGCTGGTCTTGCAGGATGCCGGAATACTCCGCCCGGATGTCGTCGAAGTCGTCCCCCTGCGCCTTGATCTCAAAGCTCTTGGCGTACTGCTTGGGGTCGGTCTTGCGGTTGACAAAGGAAAACTGGACGTGGATCGAGGCGTCCAGATAGTTGTAGAGATCGCACAGGTTTTCAAAGATGGCCGTCTTGGTGTCGGCCTGTGCAAGCTGATAGCTGATGTCGGCAAACTCGATACATTTGCTGAACGTGTTGGCCGTCACCCTGCAAATCCCGTCCGGGTACATGGCCTGATACGGGATGCTGGCCTGTGCGGAATGGGCTTTGCCGTCGCCCTTATACTTGCGGATGATGGCCTGTATTTCCCGCTTTTCGGCGCGGGTGAGCTTTACAGGCGGCTCGTTTCTTTGCTTTTCGGACAATCGCATTTACCTCCTTTTCCATTTGGTGCTGCCGCATGAGGGCAGTATAGGCGTTGTCGGTTTGGTAGGGCCTTTCCTTGGGCTGGATGAAGCAGCACTGGACAATCTGCCATACCACCACTTCAAGGGGCTGGCCGTGGCGCTCGTACAGGGCCAGCAGGAAGCCCGGCAGCATGGCGAACACCATAATCAGGGCCGCCGCGCTGCCAGTTACCCGGCCCCGGAGCAAAAAATAAAGCGGGACGCCTACGAGAAGCGCACCGCCGAAGCAGATCAGTTGCCGTTTGGTAAGGCCAAACACAATCTTGGATTTTACGCGGGTCAAGTCCTTCGGGACGGTCACATAAGCCATTCAAATCACCTCGTTTCTGATACATTTTCTTGTGGGGTCAGGGAAAAATCGCTGTCCACCTCGTTTCCCCAAACATCCCAGCCGGGCGCTTTCTGTCTGGCAAACAGCTCCACGCGGGGCAGGTCGCCCGCCAGCTCAATGATTTTGTCACGGGTCACGTCCGGCTTTTTGCTGTGTTCCTCCACAGGGGAAATAATAAACTGATGGACACCGGCGCTGCGGCGCTTGGGCTTGCCTCGTTTGGCAAGCAGGCAGATTTCCGCATTGCCTCTCGTCCAGTAGCCCAGCCCGTAAAACCATGTGGGGCTTTTCTTGTTGAGCTTTAACCAGACAAAGGCCACCGTTTTGAACGTAAAGCCCCATGCCCGGATCAGGCGCAGGGCTTCCGGGAGCTGCGGGAATGTGGCCCACAAAAACAGCAGACAGTCCTTTTCCGCCAGCGTTTCCACCGGCAGGGCGCACAGCTCGTCAATGCTCATGGTGGGATAGTGATGTTCCGCCGCACCTGTTTTCTTGCACTCATACCGCCACGGCGGATCGGCGTAAATGATGTGGTATCGTTTCTTTTGTACTTCCTCGATGGTTGGTAGTCCTCCTGTCTGTTAATGCGCGGTAAAGACGGCTTTCGATATGCTGCCGGTCTTGAACAGACAGAAGCAGAGCAGAACCGTGTAGCCCATACAGCCCCAAATGGCCCCGGATATATCCGCTGCCTGTCCGATCTGCTGGATCAGCACCGCATAGATGCCGACAACCACCATAATCAAAAAGGCTTGGAAGCCCAGCGCCAACAGGGATTTCAAGTAGTTCTGGCCGACGCCGCGCCACTCCGCATTGCCCAGCGTGGCAAGGGGAATCGGCCCCAGCGCGGTCACGGCATAAATCTCAATCATTCTGCCGTATGTCACAAGGAAAATACAGATGGAAAGAATGTTCATCGTCAGCCCCACAACAAGGGTCTGGAACCACAGGCCCAGCAGCGGCCCGATGTCCATAGCTTCCAGTTGTGTTTCAAGGTCGGGAATGAGGGTGTCAAAGTCAATGCTGGTTTCCCCGATAATCACCCCGGCGCTCTGATTGACGACGGCTTGGGTGGCGTCGAAAACGCCCATGACGATATTCCATGTGTTCGTCACAATGAGAATGGCAAAAGCACTTTTGAAAATCCAGCGGAAGAACATGGACGTGTCAAAATCGTGCATATTGTTCTTTTCCACGATCATGTCTATCAGTTCATAGCACATGATAACGGCAAGGATCGCCGCTGCAATGGGGACGATCACCGTGTCCGACAGGGATTGCAGCATATTGAATATGCCGCTGTTCCACGCTTGCGGCGTCGTCCCCACATCCGAGGCGATTTCCCCGACTTTCGTATTGACCGTGCTGAACAGCCCGGACAGGTTGCCCATGATGCCGTCGATTAAAATGCCTTTGATCCAATCCCCTATGAGTTCGCCTATCATGTGGGTTCACCTCCTTTGCCGCGCCCTCCCGCATGGAACCGGGAGAGCGCGGCGGGATTTCAGGATTTAACAGTTATGGTTGGGTTGGTTGGCGGACAGCCGGGACAATCAGCCCAGCAGACCAGACAGCAGGGGAACCAGAGTGACGCCGATCAGGGCAACGCCACCGCCCGCGACGAGCTGTTTTACCCCTAAATAGGAGTATAACCTTGCTCGATGGCGGGCGGCGTGTCAAGAAATATATGGAATTGTTTTAGAACCGCCCGGCGGGAACAGGTCAGGCCGTGACCTGTTCCACCTCCGGGATAGGTTTGAGATTGAAGTGAATTTCGATAGAAATGTGTCGTGTCTTATCGCTGTCGATGTGCTCATGGACAACGATTTCTTTAATCAGGCGGTTTAAGGTGGCTGCGTCCAGCTCCGTGATGTCGGCATATTCCCGAATGGCGTCCACCCATTGTTTGGCGTCCATCGCCAGCCGCATTTCATCAGCCAGCTTCTTGCGCCCCTGTGCAACCCGTTCTTTCAACTCGGCCTGTTCCTTTTGCGTCTTGTCCAGCATGAGATTGAAGTTGGCTTCGCTGATCCGCCCGGCAACCATGTCCTCATAGAGCCGCAGCACCATCTTTTCCAGAACCTCAATCCGTTCCTCGTCTTTTGTCAGGGAACGCTCCAACGCTTCCCGCTGGCCTTTCTGCTCGGCTTCGCAGGTGTTGGTCAGCTTCCCGGCAATGGCTTCCCCATCGGTCAGGGCAGCCTTGGCGCACTCCCGGATTTTGTTCAGGACAAGGTGGTAAAGGGTGTCGTACTCCACCCGGTGCTGGGTGCAATGGTTCTTGCCGAACGCCCCATAGGTCTTACAGGCGTAAATCTGCTGCGGGTGCTTGGCGTGGGTGGTGCGGATGGTCAGCGACTTGCCGCACTCGCCGCACTTGATAAGCCCTGCAAACAGGCTGGTTTCCCCGTCCTGCCGGGGGCGCTGGCGGGATTTCAGCTTGTCCTGCACAATGGCAAAACTTTTGCTGTCAATCAACGGTTCGTGCCGTTCCTCCACCACGATCCAGTCCTGCGGCTTCTTCTCGCCAATGGTGCCGATTTTGAAGCGGTAGTCCTTCTTTTGGGAAGCGATCGCCCCGGTATAAACGGGATTCATCAGGATGTCCTTTATCACGGAGAAGTCCCACATATACCGCCCGTTTTCCGGGTCTTTCTTTTCCCATTTGGTGCGGACATTGCGGAAGCCCCGTTCCCGGTTCCACCATGTAGGGCAAGGCACCTTTTGTTCTTCCAGCCTGCGCCGGATGAAGTTTGGGCCGTGTCCTTCCAGCGCCCAAAGGAAGATTTGCCGGACAATGGGGGCGGTTTCCTCGTCCACCAGCAGGTGGTTTTTGTCCTCCGGGTCTTTCCGATACCCAAAGGGAGCCACACAGCCGGTAAACTGGCCTTGCTGGGCTTTCAGAAGATACGAGGAATGTACCTTCTTGGAAATATCCTTGCTGTACATCTCGTTCAGGATGTTCTTGAACGGCGCAATGTCGTTGTTGTCCCGCATGGTGTCGATACCGTCATTCATGGCGATATAGCGGACGCCGTGACGGGGGAAGAAGTCCTCGATCAGTGTGCCGGTCTGCAAGTAATTTCGACCCAGTCTCGATAAATCTTTTGTTATCACAAGATTTATCTGCCTGCGCTCGATGGCTTTTAACATCCGTTTCAGGTCGGGACGCTCCATATTCAGCCCCGTGTAGCCATCGTCCTGATAGACTGCCACAACCTCCCATCCCTGCTTTTCGCAGTAGCTTTCCAGCATATCCCGCTGGTTGGCAATACTGGCGCTCTCCCCGTCAAGGTCATCGTCTTTGGAAAGCCTGCAATAGATGGCCGCCCGGAAGCTGTCCGCCAGAATTGCGTCCATGCCTGTGTATTCGTATCCGTTCATCATAACCGTTTACCCGCACAATCCAGACGGAACACGGTTCTTCTGAACCTCGTCTTTATTATATCCTAAATCTTGCGTTTTCGCAAGATTTTTCTTGCCGGTATTCTGCCCATATTTTTGGGCAATCAGGCTCACAAAGACATCCGCTGCGTCCAGCTCGCCGTCAAAAACTGTGGTAACATGAATCTCTGTTTTCGTTTTTGCCATAGGCAGTTATCCTCCATACATGAAAATAGCCAGACAGAGGGTGTCGGCAACGAAGTCCGGCAACGGGCTTCAAAAAACCTCAAAACCATCTCTGTCTGGCGGTTTGGTTACAATTTATATTTTCTTTTATTTTTCTGTTGCTTTGGTTGCTGATAGGGGAAAAAGCCCGCAGTTACGGGGCTTTTCCCGGCAACCAGCCCGGCAACGGGAGTGCAACAAAGTCGGCAACGGGGTGGGATTTTCAGAAAGGAAGCTCCATCTGCTCTGTGACCTCCACAAATCCCTCCGGGATTTTTTCGGCTCCGCCCACGGTATCCGTTGCCGGGTTGTCACGCTCCCAGCCCTTCTGCCTGCCGTATTCCGGGAACATCCGGGGATTGGAAAAGTAGTGCCAGCCTGTGACACAGTGGTTCATAATGTCGTTGACCTCCCGGATTTCCCATTGTTTCGGCTCGTCAAAGGGGTGGTTCAGGGCTTCCCGGAAAAGCTGCTTGGAACACACCATGCTGCCGGTATAGCGGTCAAGGTAGGCTTGGATCATCCCGGCCTTGGTGTCCTCCGGCATGAAATCCCGCTGGTGTTCTTTGAGATAGCGCACCATTTCGGGGCTGAAAGACAGCTTAAAATCCCCGCTGCGGTAAATGGTCATGGCTTCCGCCCATAGCTGCTCCATGTAGGCTCTGGAAGCGGCTTCATCGTCCAAAATATGAACTTCCGCCTGTTCCGGGTACACCATGACCGGCAGAAAGCGCCGATTGCCGGAACGGTCAAGGGGAAGGAAGTCAAGGGCGTTGGAAGTGCCCCCGAACACACATTGTCGCAGCCTGTCCTCCGGGTGGGTTTCGTATGGGATTTTATAGACCTCCTTCTGTCGGCTCAAAAAAGACTTGATTTCCTCAATGCTCTTGGCGTTTGCGGTGGCGATCATCTCCGACATCTCAATAATCCAGTGGCCTTGCAGTTTGCGGTACACATTGTCATCGTCCAGCTTGCGAAGGTCATCGGAAAACCACTCGTCTTTCACGGCCAGCAGCCGGAAAAAGGTGGATTTTCCGGCTCCCTGACCGCCTACCAGACAGAGCATGACTTCAAACTTGCTCCCCGGCTGAAATACCCGCCGGATGGCTCCCATCATAAACAGTTTCAGGGCTTCAAAGGTGTACTCGTCCGTGTCTGCTCCCAGAAAGTGATGCAGAGCATAGCGGATGCGCTCGGTTCCGTCCCATTGCAGACTGTTCAGATAATCCCTGACAGGATGGTAGCGGTTTTCATTGGCTACGATCTGGATTGCATTTTCTACTTTCTTTTCGCTGGTCAGTCCGTAGTGTTCTTCCAGATACAAAAGCAAATATTTCATATCCATATCGGTCAGAGTGGCGCTGGTCCGTTCCCATCCCAGCGGCTTCACAATATCCACCCTTTCGGAAAGAATGTTGTAGCTGACTGCTCCACGCAGCAGCGGGTCACGCTGGAACACTGTCAGACAGTTCTTGATGCTGTTCTTCACGCCGCCTTTCTGCGTCCCCTCCAGCATTTCCCGGATTTCTTCCTGCGTCTGCGCCGGTTCCATTGCGTCCATCGTCCGCATAACTGCTTCCTGCGCTGCTGGCGGTAAGTTCTGAAATTCGCTGCTCAAGCCGCACCACCTCCTTTCCCTGTTCGGCAATCAGCGCCGCTTTTTCTTCCATTTCTCCAAACAACAAAATATCCAGCAGATATTCTACATAGCTGTTTTTTTGCAATGCTTCCACGAAAAGAGGATGCCAGGCGGCATCCTGTGGCTGTGGAGCATATTCGATTTTCCAGCGTTCCAATAGATGCAGATAGTCACATAGCACTTTGAAGCAATGCTGTTCCGCCTGCCGTAACCTCTGCTCCGGCGTAGGCTTGGGCGGCGTTCTCTTTGCTGCCGGTGTGCGGATGGCTCCGTCATAGGGGATTGAAAAATCCTCTGCCAGTCTGACCGCCGCATCCCGTTTTCCCAAACCATGCAGGGAAGCGGCAAAGTCGATCACATCCCCGGAAGCGCCGCAGCCGAAGCAATAGTAGCGGCTGTCCACTTTCATGCTGGGCGTTCTGTCATTGTGAAATGGACAGCAGGCCATGCCATTTCTCCCTACCCGTATTCCATAGTAAGAAGCAGCCTGCCGGGTAGTGACGGACTGCTTCACCGCTTCAAACACATTCAAATGCTTCCTCCCGTAAATGTCATAGTTCTATATCCTGTTTCTTTTTCGGCGCTTCCTGTTCTGGCTGCCGCCGCTGCAATACCCGGTCAACGCAGTACTGTACTCGGCGCATTTTCATTAAATCCTCCCGAAGCGGCTTATACTGCGGGGACAGCTTGGCATACTCCGCTTGCAGCCGGTCATATTCCTGTTTCCATGCGGCCAGGGTGATGGGCTTCCTGTCCAGCTTCTCTTTCAAAATCCGGCGGGCCGTATAAAACAGCCGCAGATCAGCGTCATGGGCGGTTTCAAATTTCTCCCGCTGTTTTTTCCACTTGATACCGTTCAGCTCGTCATACACCGGCTTCAGCCGCTTGTAGTTCTCGGCCTGCCGTATCAACTCCTGCAATTCTTTCATCCGGGCTGACTTCGCTTTCATGGTGTCGCTCAATGTGTCAAACTCTGTGCTGACAGCAGACAGGCGGGATTCCAACGCTTCCAGCGTCAGCAGCTTGTTTTCCATCAGGTAGTTGACCGCTTCCGCAAATTCTTTCAGGTTCTTGCCCTTAGCTTTCTGGCTCCATGCCCCGGCGTTTCTGTCCTGATAATAGGAGATCAGCAGGTCGGCAAGGCTCGGTGTCTTAGGCTTGGAAAGTTCCTCTTTGACTTCTGAAATCCAGCCGAACAGGGATTTAATTTTCTTTTTTATGTCCAGCATCAGCCGGTTAGTCGCCTTAATCCAGCGGTTCAGTTCGCCCTTGTCGGTACGGATGCCCTTTGCTTCCATCTGCCGGACAGTCGGCCCCTCATGGACGGTGGGGATCAAGTCAATCCCCTGCCGCACATAGGAGCGGTGGTCAATACGAACATCCAGCCCCTTTTTCGCAAACTTTTCATTGACCATCCGGCACCATGCTTCCCGCCATTCTTCCAGCGTTTCCGGGCTGCCCCAGTCGGTAGTGGGTACGGCGTTGAACATGGGCTTGCCGTTCCTATCCAGCACCCGGTTTCCCTCATCATCCAGCACATATTCCCGGCGCTGCTTCTGTCCCCATGTGCCGTCTGGATTGATGGGGCGCATGGTCGTCATCACATGGAAGTGCGGGTTGGGGATGCCTCCGTCCTCCTTGTCCGGGGCATGGACGGCAAAATCGGCAACCATTCCTTTGTCCACCAGACAGCGCTGCACAAACTCCCTCGCCAGCGCAATGTTTTCTTCCATCGAAAGTTCATTCTGCAAAGCAATATCAAAGCTGTAAGCAAGCTGCGCTTTCTTGTGTTTCTCTACTTGTTCCACCGTATTCCACAAGGTCGCCCGGTCCTGGTATTCCAGCGGGGCATGGGGCGGCAACAAAATTTCGGAACAGATCACGCCGCCCTTGCGGGTGTAGTCACTGTACTCGCC
>OGUM01002423.1_pt1 | contig 10814 bp, 9 predicted proteins | sample 1553631 | NCBI WGS metagenome assembly OGUM01 (sample SAMEA2580228, study PRJEB22360) | human gut metagenome | biome: human gut; feature: human-associated habitat; material: faeces | place: Denmark | collected 2008/2010 | reverse complement strand
CCGGTACACCGACCATGCTTCGTTATAAGATCCATGCAGATGCGGATTCTCTGTACAATACGCCTCCCGCATACGGCATCTACATCTGCGGCCTCGTGTTCAAGTGGCTGAAGGAGATGGGAGGCCTGTCCGCTATGGCCGAGCGCAACAAGGAGAAGGCCGCCATTCTGTACGATTACCTCGATCAGAGCAAGCTGTTCCGCGGCACCGCCCGCAAGGAGGATCGCTCGCTCATGAACGTGCCCTTCGTCACGGGCTCCGACGAGCTGGATGCGCTGTTCGTGGCCGAGGCGAAGTCCCACGGCATCGAGTCCATCAAGGGCCATCGCTCGGTGGGCGGCATGCGCGCGAGCATCTACAATGCCATGCCCAAGGCCGGCGTCGAGGCGCTCGTCGCCTTCATGGCCGAGTTCGAGAAGAACAACGGTTAACGACCAAACAAAAGGGGGAGGCGCCAGCCTCCCCGTGATAAAGCGGAAGCCCTGCGAGGGCGACGAATGCGGAAGGTGGCGCTCATGACGAAAAAGATCCTGGTTACCGAGGATTTGGTGCAGGAAGGCATCGATTCGCTCACCGAGCACGGCTATGAAGTTGACATGCTCATCGATCCCACGGCCGAGGAGCTCATCGGCGCCATCGCCCCCTACGACGCGCTCATCGTGCATCCGAACACGGTGGTCGCCTCTTCGCTGCTGGATGCCGCCGAGAACCTGAGGATCATCGGGCGCGCGGGCGTGACGGTGGACAACATCGATATCGAGGCCGCCTCCGAGCGCGGCGTCATCGTGTGCAACGCGCCGAACTCGAACGTCATCTCGGCCGCCGAGCACACTATGGCGCTCCTGCTTGCCGCTGCGCGCCACATTCCCGAGGCAAGTGCGTCCATGCACGAGGGTCAGTGGCGGCGCGCCGATTTCATGGGCAGCGAGTTGTTCGGCAAGACGCTCGCCATCTTCGGTTTGGGACGCGTCGGCGGCCTTGTGGCCGAGCGGGCCGCGGCCTTCGGCATGAACCTCATCGGGCACGACCCCTACTGCTCGCCGGAGCGCGCCCTGCATCTGGGCGTCACGCTTTACGACGACATGGCGCCGGTGCTCGCCCAGGCCGACTTCATCACGGTGCACCTGCCCCGCACGGTGAGCACGCTCGGCATGTTCGGCGCCGACGAGTTCGCCGCCATGAAGGACGGGGTCGTGCTCGTGAACGCGGCCCGTGGTGGCATTTTCAATATGGACGCCCTGGCCGATTTCGTGGCCGCCGGCAAGATCGCGGCCGTGGCTGTGGACTCCTTCGAGGTCGAGCCCTGCACCGACTCGCCCTTGCACGAGTTCGAGAACGCCATTCTGACGCCGCATCTCTCTCCCATGACCCACGAGGCCCAGCGGCGCGCCTCCACCCAGATCGCCGAGTACGTGGAAGCGGGCCTGGAGGGCGGCATGGTGGCCCTGCAGATCCTGGTCTGCAAGGCCAGCCGGTGCCGCAGGCAGCTGTTCCGCTCGGCACCGCTCCACCGCTGGCTGGAGCTGCGGGGCCAGAGCGCGGAACAGATCTTTTATACCTTTTGTGTCATTGCCGTGCTGGGCGTGGCGCTGACCGTTCAGCTGGCAAAAATCAGTTAAGGAGGGGTGCAGTTTGGCAACACTCCGCAGAAAAAAAGCAGAGCCGTTTTCCGTCTTTCAGCGGGACCCCGGCCCCTGGCCGCCCATCCTGCTCAACTGGATGGCGACCCTGGCCATCATCATGGTGTTCGGGCTGGTCATGCTGTTCAGTGCAAGCTATACCACGGGCTATCTCCGCTTTGGGGACAGCTTCCATTACATCAAATCCCAGCTGCTCTGCACGGTGCTGGGCCTGGGCATGATGTTCCTGTTCTCCTATTTTGACCACCGTTTCCTGCGCAGAATGGTCAAGCTGGGCTATGTTGTCTGCCTGATCCTGCTGGTGCTGGTGCTGTTCAGCAGCCCCATCAACGGCTGCCGCCGGTGGATCAGCTTTGGCGGCCTGACCTTACAGGCCTCCGAGGTTGCAAAGTTCGAGATGATCCTGCTCACGGCAGACATCGCCGCCAGGACCCCGCAGATCAAATTCGGCGAGGTGCCCCTGCGCAAGTGGGTCCACCACAGCATCGTGGTGGAGCTCATCCGGCCCATCCTGTGGCTGGTGCCTGTCCTGATCCTGCTGGTGCTGGAGCCCCACATGTCGGGCATCCTGCTGACCACGGCCATCGTGGGCACCATCCTGCTGTTGGGTGGCAGCGGCGGCATCATTACCTGGGGCTGTGCCGGTGCCGCGCTGTTCCTGCTGGAGACTTTGCTGAAGCACGTGGACTCCATCGACTACCTGCAGAGCCGTCTGGACGGCTGGACGCAGGATCTTGACCGGATGACCAGCCAGACCAAGCAGAGCCTGTACGCCATCGGCTCCGGCGGAGCCACCGGCCTGGGGCTGGGGAACAGCCGCCAGAAGCATCTGTTTGTGCCCGAACCCCAGAACGACTTCATCTTCTCCATCGTCTGCGAGGAACTGGGCTTTGTGGGGGCCTGCGCCGTGGTGCTGCTGTTCGTGCTGCTGCTCTGGCGGGGCATTACCATTGCCGCCCATGCTCCCGACCGTTTTGGGGCGCTGCTGGTGGTGGGCTTTACCGTGCAGGTGGCCCTGCAGGCTGTCCTCAATGTGGCCGTGGTCACCAATACCATCCCCAACACCGGCATCAGCCTGCCCTTTTTCTCCTCCGGAGGAACGAGCCTGATGATGTTGCTGGGCGAAATGGGTATTGTCCTATCCGTATCAAGAGGTGAGACCTGACGGAATAGAAAACATAAAGTTGAATTGCCAAAGGCTCTCCCTTTGGGAGCAACGACGACGACCACCGCCTGCGGCGGAATGAGGGAGGAGTTGTTGGGGCCGCGGCCAGCAGGACGCAAGCGCAAGGGTTTGCGCGAAGCGGATGCTGGGAGCCGCAACCCGGTGCTGGCGCAAAGCGCCTGAGAGGGCGAGGATGCTATAAATTACAAAACAAACTTGTCCGCCTCACACTCCGGCCCTGTTTTGCATACGGTGGGGTATCTTTTGCGGAATGGGGGCACGGACATGGAGGAACGGATCGTGGTGACAGGGGGCCGCCCGCTGAACGGAAGCGTAAAAATTCCGGCAGCGAAAAACAGCGTTCTGCCGCTTTTTGCGGCATCGCTGCTCTGCACGGGAGAGGTGCGGCTCCAGGCTGTGCCCCGCCTTGCGGATGTGGAGCACTGCATGGCGCTTTTGCGGGGTGTGGGCTGTGCCGCCCGGTGGGAGGGCAGTGATGCAGTACTCTCCGGCCCGCCTGCCAACAGCACCTTGCCGGGGCAAACAGCGGGACAAATGCGGGCCTCCATTCTGTTCTGCGCGCCCATGCTGGCAAGGTTGGGCCGCGCCGAGACCAGCCTGCCCGGCGGCTGCCGCATCGGGGCCCGGCCCATCGACCTGCATCTGGCGGGGCTGGCAAAAATGGGGGCGGTGGAGCTGGAAGCTGGGGAAGGGCGGCTGGTGCTGACGGCTCCCTCCGGCCTGCACGGGGCCGAGATCACCCTGCGTTTTCCCAGCGTAGGGGCCACCGAGACGCTTCTGCTGGCCGCTGCCTGTGCCAGAGGCAGGACCATCCTGCGGGGAGCGGCCCGGGAACCGGAGATCGCCGACCTTGCCGCTTTTCTGAACCGGTGCGGCGGCTGCATCGAGGGGGCAGGCCCCTCCCCCCTCCGCATCGAAGGGCGGCGGGGGCTTTCCGGGTGCTGTTTTTCGCCCCTGCCCGACCGCATTTTTGCTTCCACGCTGGCCTGCGGCTGTGCGGCGGCGGGCGGCCGGGTGGAACTGACCGGCTGCGCCCCTGCGCTCTATGCACCGGTGCTGGAAATTCTGGGACAAATGGGGTGCCGGGTGGAACCGGCAGGGGATACGGTGCGAATTTCCCGCTTTGGGCGGCTGCATGGGGCAGGCCGGGTGTTCACCGGAGCCTATCCGGCCCTTGCTACCGATGCTGCCCCGCTGCTGGCGGCGGCAATGCTCTGTGCCGACAGCGAGAGCAGCATCGAGGACGTGATCTTTGAGCGCCGGTTCGGCTGTGCCGAGGGTTTTTGCCGCCTGGGTGCACAGGCCGAAACGGCGGGCAGGGTGCTGACCATTGCGCCGGGCGGCCATTTGTGCGGTACCGTGGTGGAGGCCCCCGACCTGCGGGGCGGGGCGGCACTGGTGCTGGCGGGGCTTGCGGCCCGGGGAACCACGGTCATCACCCACCCGGCGCATATCGACCGGGGCTATGCCGGATTTACAGAGATTTTGGCTGGTTTGGGGGCGCAAATTCGGCGGGAATCGGCCCCGGGAAACGGGTCGGCCAAAAAAACCTCTGCAAAAAAACAAATTTGTCTTGCAATCGGGGCAAAAAGATGATACGATACAGTTATATAAGTATAGTATCGAACTCTTCTTGTGCGAAAAGCGCAGGTTTACGATAACATATCCGATGGAGGACAAAAGTTATGGCACTCATGCTCGACGAAGAAATGGATGAAAATGTTACGACGATCAAGGTCATTGGCGTGGGCGGCGGCGGCGGCAACGCAGTCAACCGCATGGTCAGCGACGGTCTGCAGGGCGTAGAATTTATTGCAATGAACACCGACCAGCAGGCGCTGGCCAAGAACCATGCTGCCACCAAGGTGCAGCTGGGCTCCAAGCTCACCAAGGGCCGCGGCGCGGGCGCTGATCCCGAGATCGGCCAGCGTGCTGCCGAGGAAAGCAAGGACGAGATCGCAAATGCCCTGAAGGGCTCCCAGATGGTCTTTATCACCGCCGGTATGGGCGGCGGCACCGGCACGGGTGCGGCTCCCGTTGTGGCCGAGGTGGCACACGATCTGGGCATCCTGACCGTGGGCATCGTCACCAAGCCCTTCTCCTTTGAGGGCAAGCGCAAGATGGGCCTGGCAGAGCAGGGCATTGCAAACCTGCTCATGCACGTTGACAGCCTGATCGTTATCCCGAATGAGCGCCTGAAGATGATCAGCCAGGAAAAGATCACCCTGATGAACGCCTTCCAGGCCGCCGATAATGTGCTGCGTCAGGGCGTGGAGTCCATCTCTGCTTTGATCAATGTGCCCGCCTTCATCAACCTGGACTTCGCCGACGTGCGCTCCATTATGAAGGATGCCGGTTACGCCCACATGGGCGTGGGCAGCGCCAAGGGCGCAGGTAAGGCAGAGAACGCCGCCAAGGCTGCGATCTCCTCTCCGCTGCTGGAAACCAGCATTGCCGGTGCACACGGCGTGATCATCAACATCACCTCCAGCCCCGATATCGGCCTGGAGGATGTCGAGACCGCTGCCGGCCTCATCACCCAGAGCGCTCACCCCGATGCAAACATCATCTGGGGTACTGCGTTCGATGAGAACCTGTCCGATGAGATGCGCGTTACCGTTGTGGCCACAGGCTTTGACAACAAGGCCGCCGATGGTCTGCGCAGCAGCCTGAACAACGCCGCCGGTGCCGGTGCTTCCACCCCCAGCGCAGTGTTCAGCTCTGATGTGTCCGGTGCGGGTGCCGCAAAGCAGCAGCCTGCTGCCGCCGCAAACAGCGCTGCAAAGCCGGTGGAGGAAGAGAGCAGCGACAACCGTTACTACGATGAGCTGCTGGCGATCCTGAATAAGCGCAAGTAAGTTTGTAAGTTACAGTGTGAACCGCCCGGGAGGGGGCGTGGTCTCTTGCGCGCGTGAGCGGGAGGAGCAGAGATGGTACCAAACGACATCTGGCTGCGCACCGAATGGCTGAGCTGCCGCAGGACCAGTGTGCTGCGCTGTGTGGAGCGTTATTGTGCCGCCGCTGCCCGTGAATACCGCCGCGCTCTGCGCAGGGTGCAGGAAGTGGAGGAAAAGATGGCGCAGGTCGAACCGGAAACCGGGAGACGGCTCCCGAGCCAGCCCGCTCAGGCGGAGCTGTTGAACCGCCGTCTTGCTGCTGCCAATGCGGAGATCCGCCGTTACCAGACCCGGCTTTACGCCTGTGAGCGGGAGATGGTGGCACTGCGGCAGGAGAACGCTGAGCTGGAAGCTCTGTGTGAGCAGGCGCGGGCAAACAGCCTGCTGCCGCCCGTGCCCCCGCAGCCCAAGGTGCTGGAACAGCCCGGCCTGCCGGTGATCGTGTTCCACCCGGCGGCGGATGCCCCCAAGGCAGAGCAGCCCCAGCCGGATGCTGTACCGGAGCAGGAGCCTGCCCCGCAGGCCGCACCGCCGGAACCGGAGGAAGAACGCCGCCCCTTTGAGCAGCCGGACTGGAAGCCCACCACGGCGCTCGACCATCAGGCGGTGGATCTGGTACATCAGCTGGAAAACTTAATGACTGTATAACAAAAAAGACGATGCACAAACGCTGTGCATCGTCTTTTTTGCGTCTTGGGGATGTTACCGCACGGCGCTGGTGCGGTGTTCCATGAGGTAGGTGGCCTTCAGGTCGGCAATGTGGAGCTTGACGGCAAGCGGGTATTTGTCGTAAGCTTCCGAGATGGCAAAGCAGCCGCCCTTGGCCGCATCGTCAAAGCCGCCCATGTGCCAGCGGATGGCCACCGCTTCCTCGACCTTCAGCTTCATAAACCGCTCGATCAGGAACACGCTCTTCTCGCCGTGGCCATAGGGGAAAAGATCCTCCACGCTGTAGCTGGGCACCTTTTCCCACTGGCCGGTGGCATCGTTCTTTACATTGCGGGTGCCCTTTTTGTAGTAGTTGGCCTTGCACAGATCGTGCAGCAGAGCACAGATGGCATAGCTCTCCTCACTCTCGCCCTCGGTGAAAAAGCCGTCGTGGAGGGCATGGTAGACGTTCAGGCTGTGCATGCACAGGCCGCCGTCACAGGCCCCGTGGAACCGGGTGGAGGCCGGAGCCGAGAAGAAATCCGTCTTGTTGTCCAGCCAGTCCAGCAGCTTTTCGCTGCCCGGGCGGGAGACATGCTGATGCCAGATCTGCAAAAACTCCTCACGGTAGTCCATCTTACAGCTCCAGATCTTCCAGAATGCCCTTGAGGATGGCCAGCTCTTCGCCGCTCAGGGAAATGCCCTTGCCCATGCGGGTGCCGTCCGGGGACCAATCACGGATGTCGTACTTGGGTTCGCCGTCGTTCCAGCTGATGAGGTTGAGCTGGCGCTCCCAGCCGCGGGGCCGCTGAGACAGCACTGCAATGCGCTGGACCACTTCGTATTTGATTTCTGCCATGTTTCCTTACCTGCCTTTGCTTTGTTTGTTATCATAATATAAGAACGCGGCGAAGATTTCAACAGGTAATTGGAAAATAATTTGAAAATTTTAAATTTACTTGCAGGAGCAGTAAGCGATATCCGCAAAACGGAACGTCCTGCCAAAGGCTCCCCTGCGAGGGAAGCTGACGCGCGGAGCGTGACGGAGGGGGTCAACCATAAGGCTCCTCTTCCCGCAGACGAACCAGTTCTTTTACCGCCTCCGGGTCATCCGGTGCGGGCTGGCGGCTGTTTCGCTTCTGCTCAGTGCTGAACAGCCCGGGGGCATACTGCGCCATTACGCCGGGTGTATTTCCTGCCAGAAATTCCTTGGCGTTTTTCTGCATACAGGCTGCCGGTGTGCCGTCTGTCATGGGGACCGCCTGGATCGGCGGCAGATCTGGTTCCGGCGGTGGCAGCTGCACCTCCGGGCTGTCCGGCTGGCTGGGCAGCGCCCCCAGCGGCGGGCTCACCCGGCTGGATGTGGGACCGACATTCTTTTGCTTGTGGGACATAAGAAACACCTCCGCACTTAATGTGTGCGGAGGTGTGGTCGTTTATGCGGGAAGGCCCTGCTCTGTACAACCTCTCAGTCGCAGGCTTCGCTGCGACAGCTCCCCTAGTAGGGGAGCCCTTGGCAAAAGGCTTATTTTTCGCTATTTTCGCTGGCGCTCCAAAAACAGTATCTGCCGCAAGGTGAAAATGTTAACGTCAGCAGGGCAAATAGTAGCGAAGCGCTTACACTCGAAAACGCGACGGAATGCCAAGGCCTCCCCTACTAGGGGAGGTGGCATCAAGCGAAGCGAAGATGACGGAGAGGTTGTATGGAAGGATGGGCTGCCCATTGAATCCGGAGTCTTCTGGTTACGTCACAATCTCCACCCAGCTGCCCCCGCTCCGCTCCTTATGCACGACCACCTGCCGGTCGATGCGGTCCTTTAGGGCGGCGACATGGGAGATGATGCCCACCAGTCGGTCGCCTTCGGTCAGGCCGGAGAGCACCCGGATGGCCTGCTCCAGCGATTCCTCATCCAGCGAGCCGAAGCCCTCATCGAGGAAGAGGGTGTCCAGCCGGATGCCGCCCGCGGTGCTCTGGACTTCATCGGAAAGACCCAGGGCCAGCGCCAGCGAGGCCTTGAAGCTCTCGCCGCCGGACAGGGTCTTGACGCTGCGGCGGGTGCCGTTGTAGTGGTCGATGACTCCCAGGTCAAGGCCCGACTGGCTGCGCTGGTTCTCAGCACCGATGCGCTCCAGCTCGTACTGGCCCGCCGTCATCTGCATCAGGCGGGTGTTGGCGTGGACAAGGATGCGGTCGAGGTAGTTCATCTGGATGTAGGCCTCCAGCCGGATCTTCTGCTTGCTGCTCAGGGTGCCGCCCGCCGTGGAGGCCAGCGCGTTTACCCACTGCCAGCGGGCATCCAGCGCGTCCCGCTGGTCGGCAAGCTTCCGGTGATCGGCCAGCGCCCTCCGGTTGGGCAGCAGCCGGGCGTTCAGGTCTTTCTCCTGTGCGGCAAGGGCTTTGCGCCGGGCCAGCAGCTCGTTCTGCTCTGCCTTGAGCGTTGCGATCATCTGGGGCTGCGCGATCTGCTCCGCAGCCTGCCGGGCTTCCAGTGTCTGCACCGCAGCCTGGGCGGCGGCAGCAGCCTGCTGGGCTGCCGTCACCTGTGCTTCCAGAGCGGTGCGCTGCTCTGCCTGTGCTTTGCGCTGGGCTTCCAGCTCTTTTTTGCGGCGGCAGTCGGCATGGTTTTTGGTCTGGCGCTGCTTCAGGTCAGCCTGTGCGGTGTGCAGAGCATCATTTTCCTCGGCCAGCGCAGTCTTGAGCAGGCTCACGGTCAGGGGCACCGGCCCCTCGGGCGAAGTGAACCGTTCGGGCAGAAGCGCTTCGGCATCCTTCCGCAGCTGGGCGCGGCCCTCCTGCTCCCGCGTCAGTGCTTCCCGCGCGGCGGCACTGGCCTCCTGTGCGGCGCTGTCGGCCTGGGCGGCGGCCTGCTTGGCTTTGTTCACCTGCACTTCGGTGGGGGCGGTGCGGGGCAGGTGGGCTTTGGCCGGGTGGTGGGTGCTGCCGCAGACAGGGCAGGCGGCACCCTCTTCCAGCGTCTGAGCCAGCAGGCCCGCCTGCGCATCCAGAAAAGCCCGTTCCAGCGTGTCACGGGCAGAATGGGCCTCGGTCTGTCTGCCCGCCGCCTGCCGGTAGGCCTCCGAAAGGGTCCGGGCCATTGTCTCATAGGCCTCCTGCGCGGTGCGTGCGGCGGTGTTCCGGTGCTGACACTCTGTCAGGCTCCGGGCCAGCTCGTTCAGCGCGGTTTCCCGCTGGGCAAGGCGGGCCGCTTCGGCCTCCAGCTCTACCCGGCGGGTGTCGGCATCGGCCAGAGCGGCAAGCTCTGCTTCAGAGGCCGTGAGTGCCGCATCCAGTGCTTCCAGCGTTTTGCGCCGGGTGCTGGCCTTGGCGGATTCCAGCTGGGCGGTGCTTCGGGCCTTGGTCAGCTCTCCGGCAACCTCCTGCCGCTGGCGCTCTGCCTGCTCTGCCGCGCCCAGCGTGGTCTGTAACGTGCTCAATTGCCTGTCCAGCGCGGCCAGCGCGTCTGCGGCCTGTGCGGCGGCGGCTTCCTGCCGGGCGGTCAGCCCCTCCAGCAGGGTGGTCACTGCGTCCGGCGGCATCTGCGCTGAGAGTGCCCCCAGTGCTTCTGCCTCCGGGTCTGCGGCATCATACGAGATGCCCGCAAGCACTGCGTCCAGTTTTGCGTTCAGGGCGGCGCGTTGGGCTGTGAGGGCGGAGTTTTCCTCGGCCAGCGCCTCCTGTAGTTTCTGGTAGCGCTGGGTGCGGAACAGCTTCCGGAAGATCTTGCTCCGCTCCTCAGTGGTGGCGTTGAGCAGCCGGGTGAACTGCCCCTGCGCGATCATGGCGATCTGGGAAAACTGGTTGTAGTCCAGCCCGATGATATCAATGACAGCGGCAGTCACCTCCTTGGCTTTGGTCACAGGCGGGCGGCCGTCGGCATAGGTCAGGGCGGCATCTGCTTTTTCAGTGGTAAACCCCTCGCCCCGTGCCTTGGGGCGCAGATACTCCGGGTTGCGTCGGACGGTGTACCGCTGCCCCCGCACCTCAAATTCCAGCTCCACAAAGGTGGGGATGCCGGGGTCCGCGTATTTGCTGCGGAGCATGGCCCCATCCCGCACGCCGCCGCTGGAATGATCATACAGGGCGTAGGTGATGGCATCGAACAGGGTGGTCTTGCCCGCGCCGGTGTCGCCGGTGACAAGGTAGAGCCCGCCTCTGCCCAATTGCTCCAGCGGCAGGGTGGTGGTACCTGCATAAGGGCCAAAGGCCGAGAGGGTCAGCTTGAGCGGTCTCATGCGTCCTCCTCCTTCCAGATGCTTTCAATGAGCTGCTGGCAGAATGCCGCCTGCTCATGGGTCAGGGGCTGGTTGTTCTGCAGCTGGTAAAAATCTGCAAAGTGCTCCAGCGGTGTTTTCTGTTCGGCCTTTGCGGGGGCATCCAGTTCCTGCCGGGTCTGGGTGCGGCGGGGGTGGGCATTCAGGCGCGGCCGGTTGGGAACGCCGCTG
>OGUM01002418.1_pt1 | contig 10838 bp, 7 predicted proteins | sample 1553631 | NCBI WGS metagenome assembly OGUM01 (sample SAMEA2580228, study PRJEB22360) | human gut metagenome | biome: human gut; feature: human-associated habitat; material: faeces | place: Denmark | collected 2008/2010 | reverse complement strand
TAATCTATCATGGCTCAAAGATACATTCGGTGAGGAGAATCTTGTATCGTGTGTGCTGCACATGGATGAGAAGACACCCCACCTTCATGCTACCATCATACCCATCGTGACCACTGAACGTAAACGCAAGGAGCGTGAGGGTGACAAGAAATATGCAACCAAAAGTGGACCACGATTATCCGCAGATGACGTGATGGCTCGTGGAAAGTTGTTCCACTATCAGAATACCTATGCCGTTGCAATGAAGCCATTCGGTTTACAACGTGGTATCGTGGGTTCTACTGCCCGACACAAGACTAACAGCCAATACTATCGTGAGCAGATGCTTAAATACGAAGATGATATAGAGAGATTGCAAGCAGAAGTTGAGAAGGCACGTGAAGGACGTTCAAAGATATTGTCATTCTTCGGTACTGGAGAATTGGCCGAAGCAAAGAAAAAGCTCTTGGACAAGGATAGGCTGATTGAAAAGTTACAGCAACGCATAGCTAAATTAGAACAGGAAGTGCTGCAACTAAAGGAGCAACATAAGGCAGAACTAGCGAAATGTCGCAATGGTTACATGGAGGAGATTGACAAGGCTATCAAACGTGCTGAAGTTGCCGAGCGAAAGAATATTGCTCACGAAGCTACCATAGAAAAGCAGAAGCAGCGTATTGAGACGCTTGACAGAAAGGCCAATCCACATCGATACCGCCTGTCATCGGGTGCAATGCTCACAGGTATTCGCATGTCGCCTCGCCATTCAAACATACCAAGCCTTCGTATTCAAACTAAGGTGGGAAATGAGGTCTTTGAGGATGCGAAGTATTTTGAGTGGTACAATCCTGTTATACAAAAATATCTGAATGGTGAGTTTACCGAATATGAATTGGTCAATGAAATCTTTGAACCGTTTGAGCAAGTGAGCCAGGTTCAGGCCCAGCTTCTCGGGACCACATTTGAGATGCTTTCTGGTGGCCCTGCACAAACTCATGTTGGAACAGGCGGAGGTGGCTCATCATCTGATATGCCTTGGGGAGAGAAGAAAAATGATAATAACACAAAAAGAAGGAGATAATAAACAAAAGTGCTTTGCTTGTATAGTATTGTGCTTCTGATACGCCCCATTATGAGAACGTGCCGTTTGAGGTGCCTAGTTCGTGGGTGTGGACAACATTAGGTCATATAGGTATATGGCAGTCGGGAGGAACCCCAAGTCGTTCAAATAAATCTTATTATGGTGGAAATATTCCATGGTTAAAGACCGGTGATTTGAATGACGGTTTGATTACATGCATTCCTGAAAATATTACAGAAGAGGCTGTTGCGAACTCTTCCGCAAAATTAAATCCAGAAGGAAGCGTTCTTATAGCAATGTATGGAGCTACCATCGGTAAATTAGGAATACTTACATTCCCTGCAACAACAAACCAGGCTTGTTGTGCTTGTATTCAATATGATGCAGTTATTCAAGACTACTTGTTCTATTTTCTATTATCTCAAAGAAATGAATTTATAGCAAAAGGCGGTGGTGGAGCTCAACCAAATATTTCGAAAGAAATTATTGTTGGTACAATGGTTCCAATACCTCCATTAGCAGAGCAAGAACGTATTGTGTGTGAAATTAAACGTTGGTTTGCTTTGATTGACCAAATAGAGCAGGGTAAGGTAGATTTACAAGCTACGATAAAGCAAGCCAAAAGTAAGATACTCGACCTTGCCATACATGGAAAGTTAGTGCCACAAGATCCAACCGATGAGCCTGCTTCAGAACTACTTAAACGTATCAATCCTGATGCGGAAATCACTTGTGATAACGGGCATTATCAGAACATGCCTGGTTCGTGGTGTGTTGCACCCATGGGAATGCTGTGTTCTTTAAGCGACGGGGAGAAGCAAACAGGTGTAGAAAGAATAAATCTTGATGTCAAATATTTGAGAGGTGAGCGTGATGCCAAAACTCTAACAGCAGGTAAGTTCACACCAGCAAATTCACTTCTGATATTGGTTGACGGAGAAAATTCTGGAGAAGTTTTCAGGACTCCAATTGAGGGCTATCAAGGCAGTACTTTCAAGCGACTGTCTATAAAAGATGATATGAATACAGACTATGTCCTGCAAGTTATAAACTTACATCGTAAGACACTGAGAGAAAATAAGGTCGGCTCTGCAATTCCACATTTGAACAAGAAGCTGTTCAAAGAAATAGAGGTGCCAATTCCTCCTTACAAAGAACAACAAAGGATAGTCGAGGCAATATATCTTGCGTTCAAGTATCTTGATACAATAATGGAGAGTTTATAGGCTCTCCATTATTGCGTCTAATTTATCAAATAGTTCTTCTATTGCATCAATTATTCGTTTTTGTTCCGAATATGGGGGAATACAAAGTTCCATTGATAAATATTTGTCAAGAATGAGATTATGCAAACCTGTTGTTTGAGTTTGCATAGTCCTCATTACGCCTTTCTTGTACTTATCCAATAAGAAATAATACAAGAATTTGCTTGATATAATATTTTTATCCTTAATCCTTAGGACCATTGTAAAATTGCTAAATGAATACAATTCGTCCTTACCCTCGTATAGAATGGCCCTACCAACAGGATAATTGTCACTGCCACCTGACTTTTCTATAATGAGGTCTCCATTTTTAAGATGACGTTGCGAGAAAGCACGTTGTTCTACATCAATATATTCTATATTGGAGTAATCCAATTTAAAATCTTTGGTAAAGTTAGCATTGCGTATAACTCCAACATTTATAAATGGATCTTTCTTTCCTTTCCATAATCCATTGATGTTATCGCAAATATTTTTGATGCTTGTAGTACACCATCCTTTAGGCAAGTTCTGATAATGCCCGATACGTCTTCTTTATATTGATACTGTATTCATTTTAATTTCAATGTAGTATGGTAACAAAATTCAAAGACAATCTGGCCAAGAGTAATTTGGCAAAGAACACCGTTACTTCTTATGTATGGACGGTACAGTATTTTCTCAGTCATTATGGGGAAGTCAATAAAAAGAACCTTTTGGCATACAAAGGGTATTTGGTAGAGAACTTTAAGCCCCAGACCGTAAACCTACGTTTGCAAGGCATTAACAAGTATCTTGAATTTACAAAGCAAGAGAAACTGAAAGTAAAATTCGTAAAAGTCCAACAGAAGAACTTCTTGGAAAATGTAATCAGTGATGCAGACTACAAATTTCTTAAAACACGTCTAAAAGCAGATGGCTATGATGAATGGTATTTTGTAGTATGGTTTATGGCTGCAACCGGTGCTCGTGTTAGTGAATTACTTCATATTAAAGCGGAACACGTATTGATTGGGCATCTTGATCTTTATAGCAAAGGTGGGAAGATACGCCGTTTGTATATCCCTAGAAATTTGAGAATCGAAGCCACAAAATGGCTGAAAGATAATGGGGTATCTTCTGGTTATATATTCCTTAATCGATTTGGCGAGCGAATAACTACACGTGGCATTGCTCAACAGCTAAAGCATTTTGCAGAAAAATACGGAATGAACAAGGATGTTGTATATCCCCATTCATTCCGTCATCGTTTTGCTAAGAACTTCCTTGACCGCTTTAATGATTTAGCTTTGCTAGCAGACCTCATGGGGCATGAAAGCATTGAAACCACCCGTATTTATTTACGTCGCACTGCAAGCGAACAGCAAAAGATTGTAGATAAGGTGGTGAATTGGTAGCGTAAAGTCCTTAGAAGTGCATTCTTTTACACTTCTAAGGCTTTTTGTATATTGTCAATGGCTAAATACAGACTTTTTATTCTATGTACAATACGTTGTTGTTCTTCTATCGGTGGAAGAGGGAAATACATATCCTCAAAGTCCGAACTATTAAAACCAGCTTGTGCAGTTCGTGATATAGTTTGTAATTTATCCTGATAAAGTTTTGACAAATAGTAGAAATATACAAACTCTTTATCTAATAAATGCTCAAACTTTAATATAACCTTAGCCATAGCAACGTTATACGCGCCATCCTCGGCTATAAAAACTTTACCTAATGAGCCCCCATAACGAGCCAACAGAATATCCCCCTTTTGCGTTGTCTTTGATGCCAGTTCTATCGGTATATAAACAGGTACAGGATGTTCACCATAATCCCTTATCTGATATAAGCGAATATACCCATTTTCAGGAGTCTCTTTGAAATAACTTTTTGCAGGTTGTGAACCGCCAGATATTTCAAGTATATCATTATGACTTAACCATAGCCAACTATTTGGAATCTCAAACGGCATCTTCTCATACTGCCCGTTATCACAAGTGATAACGGCGTTTGGATTGATACGCTTAAGTAGTTCCGACGCTGATTCATCATTCTCATCTTGCGGAACTAATTTACCATGTATAGCGAGGTCGAGTATTTTTCTTTTGGTTTGTTTAATGGTTTCGACTAAATCTTGTTGATTGTTGTCAATTGCTATTACCCAGTCGTTCCATTTGTTCAATTCATGTATTATTCTTGTTTGCTCTGCTAAAGGTGGTACAGGTAGTAGCATCTTTTCCAAATTATATTTTGGTAATCCTTCTCTACCACTACCAGTTATTTTCATTGTTTTAGTAAAGAACGATGAGAGGATAAATGTGTGTAGATATTCAGGTTTAATTATAATTGGACGTAAAATACAAACATGTTGACTTACATTGCCTCTATCAATCTCATTTGGGACAATAGCACAACGTCCTAATGAACCTCCAGTTATATTTAGCAACAAGTCATTAGGAAGAACTTCAGTTCCAATCATAGATTGGTGTACTTCCTCTGAAATATATTTTATGTCTTCAAGAACAACACCATCATTATAAACATTCTGAGAACGGAAGAATAGAATGCCATCCGGAGCATAATTACTTCCTTTAGGAGTGCTTCCGGATCCTATTTTAGAACAAATGTTTTCTACAGTTGTCCATCCCCATCCATCCGGCACCTCAAACGGCACGTTCTCATAATGGGGCGTATCGGAAGTTTTTGAAGTTTTGCTCTTCTTTATTTTCCCTTCCTTTATCAATCGTTCCTTCTCTGCACGGATACGTTCAAGTAACACCGATGCAGGTTCATCGTTGGGATCTTGTGGTACGAGCTTGCCATGAATAGCAAGGTCGAGTATCTTTTGACGTAGTTTCTTGGTATCCATGACTATTATTTTTTAGTTAGAAATAAATTGCAAAATTCATCAAGTTGCTGTTGTAAACGCTCCTGCGGAATGAGGATACGTTTATATTCAGCTATCATTGTAGGGCTCATACTACGACTCATGGCATATTCCACCACCACGCGGTCGGCTTCGGGACACAGAATAATTCCAATAGAAGGGTTCTCATTGGAACGCTTTACGTCCCGGTCAAGGGCTTCCAAATAAAACTCCAATTGTCCGAGGTCTCTTGGATGAAACTTTGTCTTTTTCAGTTCCACCGCTACCAAAGCCTGCAAACCACGATGATAAAACAATAAGTCCGCTTTATATGTCGATGAACCAACTTGAAGTCTGTATTCCTGGTCCATAGAGATGAAGTCCTTTCCCAATTCAAGAATGAACTGCTTCATGTTTTCTACCAAACCTTTTTTCAGCTTTCCCTCACTATGCTTCTTTGGTAGATTAAGAAAGTCAACAAACAACGTATCCTTGAACATTATAGGTGCATTAGGATATGTTTCAAGCATTCCTTTTGACATATTGTTTTTGCTACTCAACAGCGTTGAATAAGTCTGATTGGAAATGCATCGTTGAAGTTCTCTACTTACTAAATGCTCCTTGTTGGCATAGAGTATATAGAACAGTCGTTCTTCGTTACTCTTGCATCTACAAAGAATTTCTATATGATTGGTAAATGTTGTTAAACCTAATATCTTTGGCATTGGTCCATTTTTATGCTGGACTAATTGTGCAGGCAGTGACTGCACAATTACATTTGCTCCTGTGCTTGGTGTAATTGATGTTGTTGTAATTTGTGCAGGCAGTGACTGCACAAATTCAGAGTTCAAGTATTTTTCGACTGTTGAAGCAAAAGTTTCTGATGAATATTCTTCATAAAACATTACCATGTTGTAGATACTTCTCCTGCTATATCCTTTAATGTCGGGACGCTGAGAACGTATATATTCTGATAACTGAGTTACAACTTTGCTTCCCCATTCTTCGCTTTTTAGTTTGGCTGATACATAGCCACCTACATGCCAAGCCGTAAGAAGAAGTTCTTCATTAACGACTTTGGATGCACGGCTTTTATGTTGAAGAATAATATCAACAACTTCGCCAAACTGTTGCTCCATCGATATGACTATATTGTTTTCCATACCTTTAATCCTCTTCTATGTTTGCCAATAACTTTTCCAATTCCAGCACAGCTGCACTTATTGTTTGACTCTTATCTTTGATGTCGGCCATCAATTCAGCCAATGAACGGTTATCGGAGTCTCCACCTTGCTTAATCCAAGTGATATCAAGGCTTGTTTTGTCTCGCAAAGATACTTCCTCTACCGTATATTTGCGCCAACGGCCTTGTGGATTGGTCTCTGCATTGTATGTTTCTGAGCGTTCATTGATGTTCTCTGCATGATAGCAAGCCACAAAATCATCCAAGTGATGGCGTTCCAACTTATTTGTGGCAAGAGTGTGCTTCACGTCGGTACGGTAGTCGTAGAACCAAATATCTTTAGTTGGTTCACCTTTTGTAAAGAATAGCACATTAGCTTTTACACCTTGTGCATAAAAGATACCTGTTGGTAGGCGTAACACGGTATGCAAATTGAAATCCTGCAACAATCGTTTACGGATAGTTTCACCTGCGCCAGCTTCAAACAACACGTTGTCAGGAAGCACAACGGCTGCACGACCACCTGTTTTGAGCATCAGCATCATGTGCTGAAGGAAATTCAACTGGTTGTTCTTTGTCTCCACATAAAAGTCGGGGCGGTTGATTTCCACTGATCCTGCCGGACGTGTTCCGAAAGGAGGATTAGCCAAGATGACATCAACCAATGTCGAAGGTTCCTTTTCTAATGAATCTTCACAAGCAATCGGGCTTCGGTCTGTACCCACTCCGTGCAGATAGAGATTCATGGAAGCCAATGTCACCACAAGCGGTGTGTTGTCCACGCCATGCAATGCTTTGTTGCGAAGGAAGTCTCGCTTCTCCTTGTTTTCCGATTGGTCTTTCATGTAGTCGTATGCTGTCAGCAAGAAACCACCTGTACCACAAGCAGGGTCGCACACGGTTTCACCAATCTGTGGATTCACGCAATCAACCATTGCTTGAATGAGTGGGCGAGGTGTGAAATATTGACCTGCACCGCTCTTTTTATCTTGACCGTTCTTTTCAAGAATACCTTCGTAAATTGCACCTTTTACATCGCCATCCATGATGAGCCATTGCTCTTCATCAATCATGGTGATGACCTTTTTCAGATAGACAGGCTTATCAATCTTATTTTGAGCTTTGGTATAGATGGTACCGATAAGGTTGTCCTGCTCACTGAGAAGTTTAAGAGTTGCCTCATATTGTTCTACCAGTTCCATTCCATCAAGACAATTAAGGTCTGTCCATTGGTAGCCTACAGGAATTGCAGATTCTTCTCCAAAGAGTTCGGTATTCTCTGCATCCATCTTCAAAAATAGAAGATAGGTAAGCTGGGTGATGTAATCTGTAAAACCGATTCCATGTGCAGCAAGTGTTGTTGCAAGATTCCACACTTTCTTGGTGAGCGTTTGCTCGGTTGAAATACTTGTTGCCATATTTGTTATGCTGTTTTTCTATATACTACAAAATTGAATACGGATTGCAAGGCTTCATTTGCCTTTGCCATATTACCAAATGCCTTAATTAGCTGTATGCCTCGGTCTTGGTCATCTTCTCTCACATCCTTTACGGTACATGCACCATTGCAGGCAATATAGTTTGCTATCAAAGCCATGATGTCACGCTGTTTATCGGTAAGGTTATAGTTACGCTGATAGTGTCCTACCCAAAGATTGAAATAACGACCGGCAGAACTAACGGCACTTTCCAACTTCTCTACTTGTTGGTAAGCAAACCGTACCAATTGGATGATATTTGTAAGTGCATCTGCTTCTTCCTTCTTGGTTGAACGTCGTACTTGGTCTGGTACAACAATAGAATAAGAATTCCACAGTTGTTTGGAAGTGAAGCGGTTATTTGCCATTTTCAATTTATTCTCCAAATCTTTCAGCATGGAATATGTGATAGCCTCGCCATTGTTGTTGTAGATAATGCGCAAGGCTTCTATGTTATCACAATGAGTGCGACAGAACTCTTCAAATGCATCTGTTGTACTTTTTGCCTCTTCTATAGAGAACCCTTGTGAAATAAGGGTGTCTTCTCCAGGCATCAAAGTTTCTACAAAGCCTTTCGCCAGTATGAGGATATATCTACGTGCATCGGCATGGTTTGCCAAAGCGGATACCAATCCCTTACGTTCGTTATTTGGATGATTGGTGTCAATAAACTCTGGTAACTGTTGGTTTTCGAGCGCATCATAAATTCGTGACGCTATTTCATTCATCGCATCGTGTGCGAGATTGAAGAACTCTTCACGTTGTTGATTGTTTGCTTTGTTATGGATCCTGGATAATGTAGCAGCCAGTCTCTTCAAATAATTATCTGGCAAGAAACCATGTGAAATTCGCTCCAACAGTGTTTCTAAAGTGATGACTTCCGTATCTGGGCCATCAACTTGTGTCGGTATGGTATGTTCGTGTTCGGTTACACCCACAGCATCCACTAAGAAGAAACAGTCTTTACTAAAGGCGTTAGGAGTTACGTTTCGCAGTTGTTCGTCTCCGATGGTACGTACTCCACGTCCTTTCATCTGGGTATAAAGCGGAGCTGATTCTACGTCACGCATGAACATAACCACTTCAAGCGGTTTGACATCGGTACCTGTGGCAACTAATGTACAAGTAACCGCAATGCGGAAATCTTTATCATTCCGGAATTGACGGATAAGCTCATTGCTATCGCCAGCCGAATAGGTAATCTTTTGTACATAACGGTCGTCGTTTCGTTCAAATACCTCTTTCGCTATATTTACAATATTAGTGGCGTGAGCTTCATTAAGAGCAAAAATCAGAGTCTTGGGAAGATAGTCAAAATTGGGTTCACGCTGTGGATCATTGAACATATCCCGATAAACCGCATCTTTATAGGTCTGCAAGATGAGTTTTATTTGGGCTGGATTGATAACACTTCTATTCAGTTCTGTTTTTGAATAGTTTTTTGTTTCCTTATTGAGTATCTGTTCGACTTGTCCTGTATAACAGGTTACTCTTCTAAGTTTGTCACCTTCTCTGATAGCGCCACCTTCTTCGGTTGCTTGGGTCTTTATTCGATATACACGATGGTCAACATTTACTCCATCAATAATACTTTGTTCCAACGTGTAGTTTACCACACGATTGTTATTGAAGAAAGCCATTGTCTCAGGAATAGGCGTTGCTGTCAATCCTATCAACTTGGCAGTATCGAAATATTCAAGAACCTTTCGCCAATTGCCATAAATAGAACGGTGACACTCATCGATGATGATAAGGTCAAAGAAGTCGTGAGGCAAATTTGGATTTTCAGGCAGAACAACTTCTTTTGTAGTGTTGTCATCGTCATCATCGTCCGTATCTGTTATGTCTTCACCTTTCAATAAGGAGAAAAGACGTTGGATAGTTGATATAACCACATTACTATCACTTGGTATTTTGGCAGATTTCAGACGATTGACAGAATATATAGTGTTGAATGCATCTCCATTCTCCGTTAAGCGGAATGTACCAAATTCACCCTCTGCCTGCTTACCAAGATTGTTTCGGTCAACCAAGAAAAGCACACGACGCATCTTTGTATATGCCAACATTCGATAAGAAGCCAAACATGCCGTGTAGGTCTTACCAGCTCCTGTCGCTAACACCATCAATGCTCTATTCTGCCCATTACGGAAGCTCTTTTCCAATCCATTTATAGCTTCGTATTGGCATGCACGCAAACCTTTTGAATTCAATGTGGGCAATCCTGCAAAAGGATCTTCAATCCCCAACATTTCGACCAACTTTTTGGGCTTGTGCATAACGAAAATTTCTTCATAACCAGAATCTTTCTTTCTGAAATCATGAAAATAATGTTGTTTGCCGTTGGACGTATATAAAAAGGGGATAGGTTTTTGGTAAGCTGTATAATAGGAGGGAACTCCTCTTGCGTAGGCTTCAACTTGATCACAAACCACACCCTTGTTGGCATCTATTTCCTCACGCTTTGCTTCCAATATGCCAACAGCCTTTCCATTGATGAAAAGGAAATAGTCTGCTTCTCTGTTACCTTTTAGCAAACCTTCTCTTACAGCAACAGCTGAACTGTCTGCTTCGAATTCATCTCGATTGATTACTTTCCAACCAGCTTCTGTTAGCCATTGGTCAATCTTTACTCTTGCTTTTTCTTCAGGCTTCATATGTCTATCCTTTCGCAGATAATTCCGTATTATCAGAAGTTCCGTTATATAAAATACAAGTCTAATATTCGTTCGTCAGAATCACTGACGTTCGTCTTCATCCGTTATTAAATCTTTCAAGTCAACTTGGAGAATCCTGGATATAGCCAAGAGTGTTTCCAAATCTGGTTGGTATCTATTACAAGCATAGCTATTAATTGTACTAAAACTTTTGCCTACCTGCTTTGCAAGCCATGTTTGGGATATACCTTTTTGGTCAAGAATATCTTTTATTCTATTCAACTTCATATTACACCGAATTTTACTACAAAAATACTTTAAATTCTTATCTAATTGATGGATTGATTTGAAAGACAAACGCTTATGAA
>OGUM01002416.1_pt1 | contig 10845 bp, 9 predicted proteins | sample 1553631 | NCBI WGS metagenome assembly OGUM01 (sample SAMEA2580228, study PRJEB22360) | human gut metagenome | biome: human gut; feature: human-associated habitat; material: faeces | place: Denmark | collected 2008/2010 | reverse complement strand
CGACTCGCTCGCCATCTCGCGCAGCCTGGCAAGTCAGTATCTCAACGAGCTCGTGCGCGCTGGCCTCGTGGTGAAAGCAGGGGCACGACCGGTGTGCTACTTCCACCGCCGCTCCCTCGAACGCTTCTTCCAGTCTCGCATTGAGCGTAGCACCTACCCTTCGGTCGAGCAGCTCTTCGCCACGCTCGGAAACGGCGAGCGACTCGACTTCGACCGCGCAATCGGTCACGAGCTGAGCCTTGCGCCCTGCATCAGCCAGCTCTGCGCCGCGCTCAAGTACCCGCCAGCTGGCCTGCCCATCCTGCTCTGTGGCGCCTCGGGAACCGGCAAGGGTCTACTCGCCGAACTTGCCCTCGAATACGGCAAGAACGTCGGCGTCCTGCAGCAGGAAGCCAAGCTTGTGAGCATCGACTGCTCGCATTACGCAGACGATGCCCGCGCGCTCACTCACGACCTGTGCGCAGATGGCGGGCCTGCAGATCGGGCGAGCGGCGGCATCGTTTATCTCAAGGACGTCGACGCCCTCTCACCCGCTGCCCAGGACGCGCTCTTGGAGTGGGCCTCCGCACAGGCGGGCGCCATTGTGCCAGCCCCTGCTGTGCGCCTTATCTTTGCCACCTCAAACGAGGCAGACAGTACCGAGTGCCGCAGCCTCACGCGTCGCATCCCCATGTCCGCCCAGGTGCCGTCTCTGCGCGAGCGCACCCAGGAGGAGAACTGACTCTCCACTTCCTCAAGGAGGAGGGCCGACGCATAGGACGCGACATCCTCATAAGTCGCGGAGCCTTCCGAGCCCTCGCCGGCACCAACTTCGAGGAGAACGTACGCGGCCTGCGCGACTGCATCACCAACTGTTGCGCCGAGGCCTATCTAGACACGAAGGGTGACAGCCTGGAGATTCGCACCTACCAGCTTCCCTCCGCAATCCTTGCCGGCTCCGCACTCGAGCGCAGCGAGAACGACATGCAGCTCATCGACACCACCCGGAGCATCCAAAGCCAGGCGGACGACCGCGCACGGCATGTACTCGACGCCATGCTGGAGCCATACGAGAGCTATCGCGAAGGCACGCTTGATGGGGGCGCGTGCAGCGCTCAGCTGGTGGAGCGAGCCCGCGACCTCGAGGACTACCTGGCGTTCGGGCAAAACCCGGGCCGCTCGAAGTCCGACGCATACGAGCAGATCGCCGACAGCGTCGTCACTTCCGTGAACGAACTCTACTCGATCGATTTGTCCCGAAAGAGCTCGCATCTAATCGCCCAGGGCATCTGCCTCCAGCTGTGGCCGCCCGCAAGCCTCTCGCGTTGGAAGAGCTCCCATGCAAGCGAGCTTTCCGGCATGCGCGGCGTCGTGGCCCAGCGCAACCGCTTTGCCGTTACTGTCTGCGCCTGCATCGCTGATGAACTCAAGGCCACGCTCGGCATCGCACTCGACGATCTTACGTGTCTGCTCGTCCTTGCGCATGCGGCACTCGCACTCGACCCGTCTAAGCGTCGTCGGAGCGTCGGTATCGTCCTCAGTCATGGCTACTCGACCGCCACGAGCATCGCCGACGCCGCCAATCGGATTCTTGACACGAGGGTCTTCGAGGCCATCGACATGCCCTACGACCAGAAGGTTACGGACGTCGCTGTTCCTCTTCAGCAAATCATCGACCGCTTCTCCTACGCAGACGAGGTCGTCATCCTCGTGGACATGGGATCGCTCCAGGATATTTATAAGAGTATGGAATCCACCTCCGGCATGACGCTCGGCATCATCAACAACGCCTCTACCGGCCTTGCGGTGGAGGTTGACGCCGGACTTATCGCGGGTCGCTCCGTGCGAGAGGTTCTCGACGATGCTGCGGCAGCTTGCACCTGTAATTATCACATCGTGGCGCGCAACGCCCGACCGGACGCGATTGTCTTCTGCTCCGAAGGCGGACTTGACGCAGCTGCGCGGATCCGCGATCTCGTGGCGCAGAGCCTGCCTGGCGAGTCCCCCGCGCGGCTTGTCGCCGTTGACTGGCGGCAGCTCGCCAATAACGGATCTGAGGATGCCGCCTTCTCCCAGTACAACGTGCGCTCGGTCATCGGCACGGACAATCCGCACGCCGACGGAGTCCCGTTCATTTCGCTCGAGGAACTCATCGCCGGCGAAGGAACGGCCCAGATAGACCGCGCCTTCGCACGCTTGCTCGACGCTGACAGCTTGCGCACGTTCCACCAGAATCTCGTCAAGAACATGACCCTCAGGAACGTGGTCGAGTCCATCACAATCCTTAACCCCAACAAGCTCTTCGGCGAAATCGAGAGTGCCGCAGAGCGGCTCCAGCAGCTCACCGGAGACGTGATTGGCGCTCGTGTGAGCATGGGGCTCTACGTGCACCTGTGTTGTCTCGTGGAGCGCCTCGTGACCAGAAGCCCCATCGAGAACTACGCAGACGAGCAGCGCTTCGCCAATGAACACAACGATTTCGTCGAGGCATTCCGCACGAGCTTCTCTGACATTTCCGCCCATTACCACGTGGAGGTCCCCGTCGCGGAGATCGCCTACGCATACGACTACATCAATTCCCGGCATGCCCCGCGCAGGCAGGCCACGCCGAACGATGGGCCCGCGGCTCAGCAGGACGAGTGACGCGTCTCGCAAGCAAAGGAAGGAAGCCAACATCACACGAGCATCATCGATCGCTGCGTGCAAGGCGGCGGGCCTCACCGTGTTCGCCAAGCGCGAGGAGCGTTTTGGTTTTTCGCAAGCAAATGCGGACGAAATCAGCGACCAGATTCCCGATCCGCTCAAACATGCAGGGCCCCTATGTGTTTAACCTCATTTTTCCGTGTGCGGTAGAATGGAGTCGTTGAGATCGCGAACGCCTTAAAGGGAGAGTTTTTGTGGATGCGCATCTGGATGGGGGCTCTTCCGCCCCGCTGTATCAACAGGTGCTCGATTTGCTTAAGAGCGATATCGAACAGGGGACATATCCCGTTGACTCGCAGATTCCAACGGAACTTGAGCTTTCTAAGATGTACGGCGTGGGAAGGGTCACGGTTCGCCGCGCAATAGAGGAGCTTGTGGGCGAGGGGTATCTCACCAAGCGGCAGGGGCGTGGTACGTTTGTGACCGCGACAAAGATAATTCGCAAGGTGCATCAGAAGGACGATGTTCAGAGTTTTACCCAAGCATGCGCTGAAAACGGCATGAAGGCGGGCGCTCGCGTCGTTGCCCGCAAGACCGTTGCCGCCGATCGCGACCTCGCTTCTTTCTTTGGCTTGGATGAAGGCTCTGACCTCATCTTGGTCTCACGCGTGCGTACCGCAGACGGCGTGCCGGTCCTGTTCGAGAACAACTACTATCCTGTCGATGGATTCGAATTTCTCAAAGATATCGGTCTCTCCAATTGTTCGATATTCGAGGCCGTGGGGGAGCGTACGGGTAGGTATCCCTGCTCGTCCGATCCCTGCAGGCTGGAGATCGCCCGTGCGGGAATTGATGCCGCCCGCGAGCTCAAGGTCCCAGTAGGGGAGCCGCTGTTCTTCATGAACGCGGGCTTTCTCGATTCCAACGGAGAGCGCTTCTGCTATGGCAGACAGTACTACGTGGGTTCGCGCTACAGCTTCGATATCTAGCGGCTCTGTCTCACACAGCGCTGTTCTCGTATTGCCGCGGCAGGTCCGTTTAGCGCGTAAAAGTTACCACTTATAGAACAGCCTAATATGTTTCTTGACCGACGCCTTCATGCAGGTTATACATAGAACAACCTAAGATGTTTGCCTATACGTGAAGGATTTTTGGCAAGCATCGTTGCTCTGGCAGGAGGTTAAGAATGTCGGATGCCAAACAGGAGAAGCCCAAGCGCAGATTCCATCTCCAGCTTCCCCATGTGTACACCATCGCGTTCATGCTGATCGTGTTCTTCGCGGTGCTCACATGGATCGTCCCATCGGGTCAGTTCGACCGCCAGACCATTCAGACGGCCGCGGGCGAGCGAGAAGTCGCCGTAGCCGGAACGTACCAAGAGGTCGACAAGGTCTACACCGATTCGGAGACGGGGGAGACCGTCGATCTGCGACAGGGCATCGATGCCGTCCTGCAGGCTCCCGCCAAGGGCATTCAGGCTGCGGCCGATGTCGTCGCGTTCGTCCTGCTGATCGGCGGATCGTTCGCCATCGTCACCAAGACCAACGCCCTAAACGCCGGCATGAGCCGCGTGATCAAGAAGCTGAAGAACAAGGACATCTTGATCATCCCCATCTCCATGATCCTGCTCTCGATCTGCGGCACCACGTTCGGCATGTCCGAGGAGGCGCTGCCGTTCTACGCGATCTTCATCCCCATCATGCTGAGCATCGGGTATGACTCCATGACCGCGTTCATCATCTGCTTCCTCGGCCCCAACCTTGGTTACTGCGCATCCACTATTGATCCTTTCAACGTGCTGATCGCCCAGGGCGTTATCGGCATCGAGGGAAATCCCCAGCTTTGGCTCCGCGCCATCCTGTGGGTCATCTTCACCGCCGCGGGCATTTTCTGGGCCATGCGCTACGCGCGCCGCGTCAAGCTCGATCCCAAGTCCTCCATCACCTATGAGGACGATAAGCAGAAGCGCATCGAGTTCTCTGTCACCGATGCTTCTATCGAAGAGGAGTTCACGCTTCGCCACAAGCTCGTCCTCATTGATTTCGCGGTCGGCATGGGCGTTATCGTGTGGGGCCTCGTTACCCAGGGCTGGTATATGGACGAGATCTCCATGGTGTTCCTGGCCATGGGCCTTCTTGCCGGCATACTCGGCGGCCTGGACGAGAAGACCATTGCGGAGGAGTTCGTCCGCGAATCGCCGACTTCGCCTACGCAGCCTGCATCATCGGCATCGCCCGCGGCATCCTGGTCGTCGCAGAGGGCGGAATGATCATCGACTCTATTCTTAACTGGCTCGTCGGACTCCTTGCGGGCGCTCCGTCCTTCATCTATACCACCTTCATGTACATCGTCCTCGGCCTGCTTTCGCTGCTGGTTCCTTCCAGCTCCGGCCTCGCTGCACTCACCATGCCCGTCATGGGCCCGCTGACCGAGCTTATGGGCCTCAATCCCGAGGCTGCCGTCACCGCTCTGCAGTTCGCGAACCAGACCGTCAACACCATCAGCCCCGTTGCGGGCATGACCGTCGCGGGTCTTGCCGTGGCGAAGATCTCCTTCGGGCAATGGTGGAAGACCATCTGGAAGTTCTTTATCTTCATGGTTCTGTTCGGATTGGTCGCGACTGTGATTTCCGGCCTACTGCCGATGTAGGAGGTGCCCAGCATGGATTTAAGCGCTTCCACACCCCGTCTGCGTCGCGAGCAGGTCGCCGGCATGAACATTCACTACATCATGTGGTCGCTCGATTACTTCCTTGATGCTCAGCAGCGCCTTGGCTTCAAAACCATCGAGCTTTGGGCGGCCGAGCCGCACGTGACGCTGGACCACACGGGGTATTTCGAGGCCGACGAGCTTCGCCGCAAGATCGAGTCCCGCGGACTCTCCGTGAGCTCCCTGTGTCCGGAGAACGTGGTGTATCCGTGGCAGTACGCTGCCAGAAAGCCCCTCCACGCGCAGCGGAGCCTCGCTTACTTTAAGCACGGCATCGAGCTCGCCGAGGTGCTCGGCGCCCCGTATATGTCCATCAACTCCGGTTGGGGCGATTGGGACGAGGACCGCGAGGAGGCTTGGAAGCGCTCTGCCGAGCACTTGGCGATTCTTGCGGACTATGCCGGAGCACGGCGTGACCCTCTGCATGGAGAGCCTGAGGCCGGAAGAGAGCAACTTGGTGGTTACACTCGCGGACGTCAGGCGCATGCTTGACCAAGTAGCCAGCCCGCACCTTACTCCAATGGTGGACACTACCGCTATGGGAGTCGCCGGCGAGAGCCTTGAAGAGTGGTTTGCCGAGTTTGGCGATGGTGCCATAAGGAACATGCGCTTCATTGATGGCGACCCATATGGCCATCTGGTTTGGGGCGATGGAAAGCACAGTATGGACGATTTCGTACGCGTCCTCAACGCGCATGGGTTCGAGGGCTATCTTGGCCAGGAGATCACCGATGGAAGGTATTTCGATGATCCCGCAGCAGCGGACCGGCACAACATGGACGCCTTCGAGAGGTATTTTGTCGACTAGCGCGTAGCTCCCATTCGCGTGGGGAAGTCAACACGCTTGACGAGAAGACTCGCAGTAAACGTTGGCGGATTCGTCCGCCGTATCGAAAGGAAGAATAACAATGAACGCACATGATCTTATCGCCGACGCAATCGCTGAAAAGGACGGTTTCGATAGCGTCTTCTGGGTTGCCTGCGGCGGCTCCCTCATCGACCTGCTGCCCGCCCACGAGCTGCTCAAGCGCGAGGCGACTACGTTTGCCAGCGAGGCGTATACCGCCCGCGAGTTCGATATCATGCGTCCCAAGCGCCTGGGCGAAAAGTCCCTTGTCATCGCTTGCAGCCACTCCGGCAACACCCCCGAGGTAATCGATGCGTGCTCGATCGCCAAGGCGGCGGGCGCGACCGTTATCGTGCAGACGGACAACGCGGGTTCCGGCATCGATAACGGTGAGTGGACGTGCTGGGTATATCCGTGGGGCGAGGGAGTTCCGCAGGCGGAGGTGCCCGCCGGCATCTCTTTGGCTCTCGCTTCCGAGCTCCTGGATCAGCAGGAAGGTTATGCCGACCTTGCCGACATGTACGAAGGCATCGCCAAGATGGACCAGATCCTGCCTGCAGCTCGCGAGAAGGTCAACGCCGAACTCTGCGACCGTTTTGCCGCCCTGTGCCAGGACCACAAGTTCCTGTATATCTTGGGGTCCGGTCCCGTGTTTAGCCAGGCCTATGGCTTCGCTATCTGCTCGCTTATGGAGATGCAGTGGCAGAGCTGCGCCTATATCCACTCCGGCGAGTACTTCCACGGCCCCTTCGAGGTGACCGAGCCCGGAGTCTTCTACTTCCTGCAGATGTCTTCTAGTGAGTGCCGAGCCATGGATGAGCGCGCCCTCGCATTCCTCGAGACCCATACCGACACTCTTATGGTGCTCGACGCCATGGAGTACGGCATGGACCAAGTACCGGCGAGCGTTCGCGCGTTCCTTGATCCAATCCTGTTCTACGCGATGAACTGTGAGCTGCGCTCCGCTCGCGGCAAGGTGTTCGACCATCACCCGGACGTGCGTCGTTACATGGGCATCGAGAAGTACTAGCGATTTTAAAACGGGGCGCGAGGCGCGTTGAGACGTGCGAATCCCTCGCGCCCCGTCTGCTCGCCGTAACCACGGCGGTTTACCTGAATGGAGATAACCATGGCAGCCTATCCTATAAGCGTGCTTGGCTTTGGAGACAACGTTGTCGATAAGTACGAGCACATCAAGACCATGTATCCCGGCGGCAATGCAGTTAACTTCGCCGTCTTCGCCAAGAAGCTCGGCGTCGATCGCAGCGCCTACATGGGAATCTTCGGATCAGATGAGGAGGCCGAGCACGTTATAGCATCGCTCGAGGACGAGGGCGTCGAGCTTCTTCGCTGCCAGCAGGTCCTGGGCGTCAACGGCGCCGCTCGCGTGACCGTTGACGAGACCGGGGACCGTATCTTCCTGGGCTCCAATGAAGGCGGCATACGTGGCGACATGCGCTACGTGATAGACCGCTTCGCCGCCGAGTACGTCAGCGGCTTCGATTTGGTGCACAGCGGCAACTACTGCTTCACCGAGCGCGAGCTCCCCAAGATCAAGGCTGCCGGCGTGCCTATCAGCTTCGACTTCTCCGATGACTCCACCGACGAGCACTTCGGGCAGATTGCGCCATTTGTGACGTACGCCTTTATGTCCATGGGCGACGCTTCCCTGGAGGATATCAAGGCGAAGCTCGAGTGGGTGAAGGCCCTTGGCCCTCAAATCGTATGCGCATCGCGCGGGAGCAAGGGCTCCGTCGCCTATGACGGCGAAAACTTCTACGAGCAGGGCATCAAGCCCGTGGCGCCCGAGGAGCTCAAAGACGCTATGGCGGCCGGCGATTCACTGCTGACGGCGTTTTTGGTCACCTATCTTTCCAAGAAGAAGGCCGGCGAGTGCGGCGAGGCCGCGATTCGCGAGAGCTTGGACTTCGCTGCCGGTTTTGCGGCGGAGACCTGCAAGATCGAGGGCAGTTGGGGCCACCCGCTGGTCTACGAGAACTAGTTTTTTGTCGTGGCGGGGTGTCTTGGGGCGCCCCGCATTGCGTTAGGAGTCAAGATGTCCGTTCGTGCCTGCGCGGCAGGATTTTGCTGCGCCGATGTCTACCAGAATCTGGATCCCCTGGGTTGCATCCAAGGGGGCCTCTCAGGAGCGCTTCGAGGGGTGCTTCTTGAGTATATGAAGGCAAAAGGGATATGCAATCTTCATATACGGCCTTCTTTTAGAGGGCGTTGTCCTTACTCTTTCATCTCCTTGCCTATGGACATTTTGTCCATAGGCAAGAGTCCATGGTCGAGATCATGGTGAAGTTCTGCGGCCAGTAATTACTGCATTACATATTCTGTTGTCACCTGGGAGGCTCGCTTTTGCGGGCCTCTTTGCGTTGCTAAGGGGCCATGGTCTGTCGATAAATAAAGCGCCCGCTTGCGGGGGAGCAAGCGGGCGCCGTTGAGCGAATATGTTTGCGGCCCTAGCCGCTGCGGGTGATGGGTCCTCGACTAGTTAGTCGTGCCGGAATCGTCGCCCGAATCGGAGCCAGAAAGCGAAACCGTCAACGTGATCGTGCTGTCGGTGGACTGCTTGCCAGTGGGGGAGACGCCCGTCACGGTGGCGTTTTCGTTGCCACTCACGGGGTTGCCGTTCTGATCGCAGAATGCGATGTTGTAGAATCCGGCGTTGTTGAGCGCGGTGACGGCGGCGGAGATGCTCTTGCCGTACAGGTTGCCCGGAACGCTGGCCTTGCCGGACTTTTTGGCGATGACGACGGTGATCGTGGCGCCGGGCTTCTGCTTGCCGCTGGGGTTCCAGCTAATGACGGTGCCCTCGGTGACGGAATCGTTCTCCTGGTAGCTCACGTTGACGCCAAAACCGGCCATGTCGAGAGCGTTGCGTGCCTGGGCCTCGGTCATGTCGGTCAGATCGGGGACGGAGGTGGTGTCAGGACCGCTGGAGACCTTATACGAGATGGTCGTGCCCTTCTCGACTTCCTTGCCGGCATCAGTGCCCTGCTCAAAGACCTGGCCTTCGTCGGCCTCGTTGGCCTCCTCGGTTGCGTTGCCCTTCAGGCCCACGCTTGCCAGCGCGGCCTCGGCCTGGTCCTTGGTTAGGCCGACGAGCTGCGGAACCTCAACTTTCTCGGAGGGCTTGGGGCCCTTGGAGATCACCAGGTTCACCTTGGTGCCCTTGGGCTTCTTAGTGTTGCCGTTGGGGGTCTGCTCGGCAACCTTGCCCTCGTCGACATCGTCGTTATAGCTCTGGTCGACAGTTCCGACCTCAAGGCCGGCCTCCTTGATCAGCTCGATAGCGGTCTGCTGGTCCTTGTTAAGCACATCGGGCACCGTAACCTGCTCGCCCCCAAAGAGCCCGGTGGCGAAGGCCACCACAACGCCAACCACGGCGATTGCGGCGACTACGGCGGCGATAATCTTGTTCTTGTTGGACTTGGGCTGATCGACCTCGTAGGAACCGGTGGAACCCGAGACGGCGCTGCGGGGGTTGGTCTGTCCGCTTACGCCCGATACGGGGCGAACCATAGCGCGCGTGGAGTCAGACAGCTCACGGGTCTTGGTGGCGCCCAGGTCGCCCGCGGCACCGATGATGCGCGTGGGCTCGGAGACGTTGACAGCGCGGCCGGACAGGTAGTTGTTGAGCACCTGGCGCAGCTCGTCGGCCGTCTGGAAGCGATTCGCCGGGTCCTTCTCCATGCACTTGAGGATAATGCGCTCCAGATCGGCATCGACGCCGGAGTTGATCTGGCTCGGCGGAACCGGCAGTTCGTTTACCTGCTTGAGCGCAACCGAGATGGCGTCGTCACCGTCAAAGGGAACGCGGCCGGTGGCGCACTCGTACATCACGACGCCCAGCGAGTAGATATCCGAGGTGGGGCCGAGGTCCTGACCGCGGGTCTGCTCGGGGCTGACGTAGTGGGCGGTTCCCAGCACGTTGTTGTCTTGCGTGAGGTGGCTGTTCTTGGCACGCGCGATGCCAAAGTCCATCACCTTGATGTTGCCGTCGGGCAGCACCATGATGTTCTGCGGCTTAATGTCGCGGTGGATGATCTCGTGCTTGTGGGCGACCGAAAGCGCAGAGCTGATCTGCGAGCCGATCTGGGCGACCTTCTTGGGGTCGAGGGCGCCGTGGCTCTTGATGCCGCTCTTAAGGTCGGTGCCGCGCAGGTACTCCATGACGATGTAATAGGTGTCGCCGTCCTTGCCCCAATCGTAGACGCCCACGATATAGGGGGAGGAGAGGCCGGCTGCTGCCTGGGCCTCCTGCTTAAAGCGTGCGGCGAAGGTTGCGTCGCCGGCATACTGCGGCAGCATGATCTTGACGGCGACCGTGCGGTCGAGGACCTGGTCCTGTGCACGGTAGACGGTCGCCATGCCGCCCGTTCCCACCTTATCCTTGAGGAGGTATCTTCCCCCGAGGACCCTCTGTTCCATTCCTGCTCCTAACTAACTTATTCGCTCAACGATGTGTGTAGTACCAAATCTATGGCCGCTGGGGCCGCGTGGCGCCTTGCCGCTAGCCTGTTGGCTGCGGTACGCCACATACTCGTGCTTCGATCACGGGCATCACGCTCCTTGGGCGGCAAGTGCCGCGGTCAGGACGATGCCGGCAATCTTGGCCGCCTTGACGTCGTGTTTGTCGTAATCCTCCAAAGCCACCG
>OGUM01002415.1_pt1 | contig 10861 bp, 8 predicted proteins | sample 1553631 | NCBI WGS metagenome assembly OGUM01 (sample SAMEA2580228, study PRJEB22360) | human gut metagenome | biome: human gut; feature: human-associated habitat; material: faeces | place: Denmark | collected 2008/2010 | reverse complement strand
CACAGGTCTGCGTGGGCGTAGGGTATCCCCGAACGCGGCCCAGCGTACACGACGACGAGGCGGTCGCCGTAGAGCTCGAGGCGATTGCTGCGGACGGGAAGGGAAGCCAGGGCCACGGGGGCCGGGATGGGCAGCAGCGCGAGCCAGCCCCATAGGAGCGCGGGACTCGAGCTCAGGAAACACGCGATACACGCCGCGGATAAACCGCCCGCCACAATCACCATGGCCGCTATGAACCACGGGTCTGTCCTGCCGGGGAACACCCGCTCCGGCCGCTCGCCCTTCTCACCCATTACGGCCCTTCCGTCTCTTGCACCCCTCCCGGAACTGTCCGCATCAGTATAGCCAATGCTTTTTCTGATTTGTTGAGAAGCCGGCATTTGGGGGCATTTTGGATAGCGAACAGTTCAAACAAGAAGCTGAGAAAATAGAACAAAGCCTGAGTGCCTTGAGAGTCGCCGAGCGCAATGCAGTGATTCCCTTTATGAACGGCGACTTTACCCAATGGGATCTATATCTGGCATCCTCCTCTGAGTATGCGATGAGACTGATAGACGGATTCATCTCCATGCTCGGGTCGAGGAATCTTGTTTGCGTCGCCCAGCTTCTCCGCGCACAGATTGGAGTCTGCCTGCGGACATTCGCGTTATTCGCCGCCGAAGACCGGGATGACTTTCTCCCAAAAGGCTGCCAAGTACCATGGCGTGAGCGTTGGGGTAGTCATCATTCAGCGTGGATACATCCGGATGCGCATAGATCCAGACGATTCCAACGTTCTCGTATTTCCCGTGCAGGTAATCGAAGAGGGCAAGCGACACCATACAATTGCCGCCGACGGTCACGACTCTGTCGGGGTTTTCTGCCGTAAGCTTCCTCTGCGCATCCTGAATCCCCGCCAGGACTTCGTCCTCGGCATAGATGCGAACTGCCTCCCATTTCTCATGTCCAAGTTTTGGGACGCGTTTCACAATGCCGAGTGGGACCCCTGGACAGTCGGATCACGTGGTGGCCCCCTTTGAGAGGCTTACGAGCATGGTAGTCCCGTTCTCGGAACTTGTTTCGACCTCTACCGTGCCACCGTGAAGCGCTGCAATTTCCCAAACAAGCGCTAGCCCGAGTCCTGCGCCGCCGTATGCCCTGCTGCGGGATTTGTCTAGACGAAAGAACGGCTGGAAGATGCTCTCTCGGTACTGCTTGGGTATTCCCGAGCCCTCATCTTTGACTCGCAGGAGCACGTGGCTGTCGCTGTCGCTGATGGAGACATTGACAGTCGAGCCGGAGCGACTGTAACGGATGGCGTTTTCGGCCAGGTTGAACAGCAACCGATAGAGGAGCGTGTCGCTCCCGATTACTAAAGCGTCTCCAGCACAGTTGAGGGCTATGCTCCTATTTTCGGCAAGTGGCGCAAGGTCAGTGAGGACCTCTTCGGACAAGGGGCCGAGTTCAACATCGTCCTCGCAAGGAACGCTGCGGAGCTCACTCATCTCAAGCAATACCTTGGTCATTCGAGACATGCGCTCGGTTTGTTCTTGCAGCAGGCCGAGCAGCTCGGCTGTTTCGGGTTGCAAACCGGAGTGCTCGGAGATGAATAGTTCAATCTGTGCTTGCATAAGGGCGAGCGGGGTGCGCAGCTCGTGTGCGGCGTTGCCGGTAAACTGACGCTGTGCAGAGAATCCTTCGCCAAGACGGGCGATCATGTCGTTGAAAGAGGCGCTGCATCGTTGTAGCTCGGTGGGCACATCTTCACTGAGTCTGATTTCGCTTAGGTTGTCAGGCTGCACGCGCTCTACCTGGGCGGCGAAATCCCGTAGCGGTTTGAGTGCACGGCCGCTCACAAAGTATGCCAGCACGCCGCCAAGGAGTGTGACTCCAGCCGTGATGTACCAGGTTGTCGTGCCAAAAGACTCCTGTGCGTCGTTTACGACGATCGTGACCCTGTCATCGGGGACCGCTTTCGTCGGGTCGAACGCCTGGGGCGAATCTTCGCCGGTTGCGTTAAAGGCCGAGATGTTACTGCCGATGGCATCCATGTAGCGCATGCCCGTATAGCCGACCAGGCAGTTCGTCAGCACGCACGCCGCACACGTGAGCAGTGCCGTCATAATCGTTATGCGCCATTGCAGCGAAAGCCTTTTCATTCGCTATCCTCCATAACGTAGCCCTCTCCAATCCGATTGCGAATCGGGTCGTATCCCAAAGCGCTGCGTAGCTTTTTGCGGAGTGACGAGATATGAACGCGGGTTGCGTTGCTAAAGCTGTTTACGCTGCTATCCCAAACGTGCTCGATAAGCTCCTCTTGACTTACCGGACGCCCCTGATTAAGCATCAGGTATTCCAAGATTCCCGTTTCCTTGCGCGTAAGAGATAAAGCCTCGCTGTCCACGGAAGCGATGCGCGCCTTGGTGTCAAAGCTGAGCTTTCCGCAGGTTAAAACTACGTCGCTTTGTGTAAAGCGTCTTAGGGTAAGGCTGCGAATCCTTGCCGCAAGCTCGTCCAGATGAAACGGCTTGGTGAGGTAATCGTTGGCGCCGGCATCGAGTCCGGCGACTTTATCTGATACTTCGCCACGTGCGGACAGAATCAGTACCTTAGTCTCGCAGTCAGTTTTCCTAAGTTCCCTGAGTACGGTCATGCCGTCGATGCGGGGAAGGTTGAGGTCGAGTACCACGAGGTCGAAGGCCTCAACGTCCAGTAGGTCGAGCGCCTCCTGTCCGTCGTGACAGCAGTCGACACTGTACGCCAAGTTCCGCAAGCTGCGCGCGATTGCGTCGCACAGCGCCCGCTCGTCCTCGACGATCAAAATACGCATAACAGTCTCCTTGCACATTTCAAATCGCGCTTAACACGGATTTTATAGTCGATATGGTCCAATAGGTCGCGTGACGAAAGGAGTGGTCAAGTTGTTCAAAGCGATAAAACCTGTAATGCAGGTTGCGTTGCTGATCGTCGGTGTGGCCATGGTGTGCTTTGGCGTTATGCGTGGCGAGGCAGATGCCGTGCTGGCCAAAGCGATTAGGCTGTGCTTGGAGTGTATCGGAATTGGATAAAAGAGAAAACACTGCGTCGCATGTTTTGGCCCGATTTCGCGGATTCATTCAAGCGGCGGCAACACTTATTACCAACATTCACCTGCCAAACTTTGCCAAAGGCGGCATCTATCAGGGCGCGGGAAAAACAGTCTGCGTACCCGGGCTTAACTGCTATTCGTGCCCCGCGGCATCGGGTGCGTGCCCCATCGGGTCGTTCCAGTCGGTAGTAGGTTCATCCAAGTTCAACTTTTCTTACTATGTTACCGGTACGCTCATTTTGCTCGGCGTGCTGCTGGGACGCTTTGTATGCGGCTTTCTGTGCCCGTTTGGCTGGCTGCAGGAGCTGCTTCACAAGATTCCTGGCAAAAAGTTCTCCACGAAAAAGCTCAAGCCGCTCACGTACATCAAGTACGTCGTGCTGCTGTTTGCTGTGGTAGTGCTGCCTGTGCTGGTGGTCAACGATCTGGGGATGGGAGATCCGTTCTTTTGCAAATACATCTGTCCGCAGGGCGTGCTCGAGGGCGCCATTCCTCTGGCCATTGCCAATGCCGGCATTCGATCTGCGTTGGGACAGCTCTTTACTTGGAAACTTGCCGTTCTCATTGCCGTGGTAGTGCTGAGCGTTTTGTTCTATCGCCCCTTCTGCAAATGGATTTGCCCGCTCGGCGCATTCTATGCGCTCATGAATAAGGTGTCCTTGTTGGGGATTCAGGTCGACGCGTGCAAATGCATCTCGTGCGGCAAGTGTTCAAGGGTTTGTCAGATGGACGTTGATGTGGTCCGCGCGCCCAATCATGCCGAATGTATCCGGTGCGGAAAGTGCATTGGGGCCTGCCCCGTCGATGCCATCAGCTATCGCTATGGCCTGGATGTGTCGGCGGAAAAGCTTCCCTTGACTGCCGATAAAAAGTAAACAAGCTTCGACAAAACGGAGGAATGACTATGAAGCTTTCTAAGATTGCGGCCCTGTTTATGGTGCCGGTATTGGCCTTGTGCCTTGTGGCATGTTCGGCGCCCGGTGGCAATGCGAGCGAATCTGCGAGCTCCGATCCTAAGATCGCAGAACTCACTGCGCAGAAGCCGGCCAATGCCGACGAGGCCGCCGAGCTGTATGCGAAGCTCATGCAGAAGGAGAACGAGATCTTTTCGAGTGATAACGCGCTGTGGGAAAAGGTATTCAACGCGGCAAATAAAGACTCGGCAATGATTGAGGATGGCAGCAATTACGGCGATTTCCTGCTCAAGACCATCGACGGCGCTAAGGATGAGTTTACGGCGGATGAGCTTAAGACGCTCAAGGCCGGTGCACAGCAGATCAAGGAGATCGAGGACAAGCTCGAGAGCTTGGAGAAGGAGTTCCCCGGCTGTGGAAGCACGCCGAGCGCAGGCGAGAGCGTCGACGCTTCGACCGCTGGCATGACGGCTGGTGCCAATGCTTCGAGCGAGGCGACGAAGTTCCCCAGCTTTACGGGCAAAGACCTGGATGGCAACGACGTGAACAGCGACGAGCTGTTCTCTAAGAACAAGGTCACCGTCATGAACTTCTGGTTCACCACTTGCAAGCCGTGCGTGGGCGAGCTGGGCGACCTTGAGAAACTGAATCAGGAGCTTGCCGAGAAGGGCGGCCAGGTCGTGGGTGTCAATTCCTTTACGCTCGATGGCAACAAGGGCGAGATTGCAGATGCCAAGGACGTGCTGAGCAAGAAGGGCGTGACATATAAGAACATCTGGTTCAAGTCGGATAGCGAGGCCGGTAAGTTTACGTCAAATTTGTTCTCGTTCCCGACAACGTATGTCATCGATCAGAATGGCAACATCGTAGGGGATCCAATCGTGGGAGCCATCAGCTCCGCCGAGCAGCGCGCAGCACTCGACAAGCTTATCGACCAGGCGATTGCGAATAGCGAGCAGTAAAAAACGCGTAAAGCATCGCGAGGATCGTGTGTCGCTGTGCGAAGTAGTCCGCTACCTTTCAAGATAAGCTCCACCATATAGAGGTCCCGCTCGGGACCTCTTCTTTTGGGCGCCGTCCCGTTCGTTTTTTGGCGCGGTTCCCTACATTCCTCACTGGCGCCGGCAAAAATTGGGGATAGAGTAGGACAAACGCGTCGAATACGAACGGCGGGGGAGAGCGGGTGAACGTGCCCGCGCGGGAGAGGTTGCCGTCCATGCTGGAGCTCAAAGGTATTTGCAAAAGGTACGTCACGCAGTCGTTTACGCAGGTGGCACTCGACAGCGTAAGCCTGTCTTTTCGCGATAACGAGTTCGTGGCCATTCTGGGCCCTTCGGGCTCGGGCAAGACTACGATGCTCAACGTTATCGGCGGACTGGATCATTTCGATTCTGGCGACCTGCTGATCGACGGCATCTCGACCAAGGACTTTCACGATCGCGATTGGGATGCCTACCGCAACAACCGCATCGGCTTTGTGTTCCAAAGCTATAACCTCATTCCGCATCAGACCATTTTGGAAAACGTGGAGCTGGCGCTCACGCTCACGGGCGTGGGGCATGCCGAGCGCCGCCAGCGTGCGCGCGAGGCGTTGGAGAAAGTCGGCCTGGGCGAGCACGTTAACAAGCGCCCGAGTCAGCTATCGGGCGGGCAGATGCAGCGCGTGGCCATCGCCCGCGCCCTGATCAACGATCCCGAGATTGTGCTGGCAGACGAGCCGACCGGCGCCTTGGATTCCACAACGTCCGTGCAGGTTATGGACTTGCTCAAGGAAGTCGCGCGCGACCGTCTGGTTATTATGGTCACGCACAATCCCGAGCTGGCGTACCAATACGCCACGCGCATCGTCAACCTGGCGGACGGCAAGATCACCGACGATTCCGATTCTTTCGATGTCGCTGACGCCACGCGCCGCGAGGCCAAGCCTACGCGCAAAACCTCGATGAGCTTTGTGACGGCGCTGGGGCTTTCTGCCCGCAACCTTATGACCAAAAAGGGCCGTACGGCCATGACTGCCTTTGCGGGCTCGATTGGCATTATCGGTATCGCGGCGATTCTGGCGCTGTCCAATGGCGTGAACAATTACATCAAAAAGGTCGAGGAGGATACGCTCTCGAGTTACCCGCTTACGATCTCCAAGCAGGACTACGACCTGTCGTCCATGATGGGTGGGCAGGGGGCTGTGGACGATGGCTCGCCTGAAAACGTGGATTCGTCCGACGACAGCGCCGGCGGCAAAGCTAAGGGAACCGATAAGATTTCCGTGGTCACGGCCGTAAAGGACATGTTTGCAAGCGTTAAGTCCAACGACATGACGAGCTTTAAGGCGTGGCTCGATGCCGGTGGCGACGGCATCGATAAAGAAGTCAACGCCATCCAGTACGGCTACGGTGTATCGCCGGTTGTCTATCGTGCCGGCAAGGGCGATGAGAAGCCTGTCCGGCTGGTGCCCAACGCCATGACCGAGGCCATGAGCGGAGGTGCGAGTTCGGCGGCAACGGTGAGCATGGAATCCATGGGAACCTCGGTCTTTAACGAGATGATTGACGACCAGAGCCTGCTCGACAGCCAGTACGATGTCGTCGCCGGTCATTGGCCCACGTCTGCCAACGAAGCCGTGATGGTGCTTTCGAGCCGCGGTACGGTGGGCGACTACACGCTCTACAGCATCGGTGCGCTGGATATCAATGAGCTTAACAATCTGGTTAACAGCGCTATGACGGCTGACGGTGGGGTTGAAGCGCCCGAGACCGGTACCGACTTTACCTACGACGATGCGCTGTCCACGACGTTTAAGGTGTTGTCGCCGGCCGATGCGTATCGCAAAAACGAAGAGACCGGCATATGGACCGACATGTCTGGCGACGCCGACTTTATGGCTGCCAAGGTTGCCGACGGTATCGACGTGCACATTGTGGGCGTGGTGCGACCTAACGAGACGGCCAATGCGAGCGCGTTGTCTCCGGGCATTGCCTATACGCATGCGCTGACTCGCCGGCTTATGGAGCGCGCCGCCGATTCGCAGATTGTGCAAGAGCAGCTTGCGCATCCCGAGACGGATGTCTTTACGGGCAAGTCTTTCGATGAACTGCAGGGCGAGGCCAAGCAAGGCGTGGATCTGGGCAGCATGTTTAGTGTGGACGAGGCGGCGCTCAAGAGCGCGTTCTCGTTCGATGCGTCTGCACTCTCGGGTGCGGCCGGCGGTATGGACCTTTCTGGTATCGACTTGTCCGGGCTGGACATTGACCTTTCGGGCGTAGGGAAGGACATCGACTTCAGCGACATCATGGCCAAAGCGCCGGCCCCAGATTTCTCGGGTATCTTTGACGGTCTGGAACTCACGCCCGAGCAAATGCAGCAGGTGGGAACGCTAGCCAACCAGCTGTTTGAGGGCTTTTTGCAGTCTGATCAGTTTAAGGCGCTGACACCCGATGATCTTAAGGACGCGTCAAAGCTTGCCGCCGCGTTCTCGGCGTATCTTGAGAATGATGCGGCAGCCCAGCAAATCCTGGCCCAGCTCAAAGCGCTCGGCGGCGATGCCCTGGCCGAGCGCCTGCAACAGGCGATGACCGACTATGTGCAAAAGCAGCTGGCTCCGTATCTGCAACAGGCAATGGACCAGGTGACCAAGACAATCAGCGACCAGATAGCGACAACGGTATCGTCCCAGCTTAAAGCAGGCGCGGCAGGGCTCATGGGTCAGATGGCGACGCAGATGTCTTCGAGTTTTGCTAGCCTGGCGAGCGCCATGCGCGTGGATGCGAGTGCCTTTGCTCATGCCATTCACTTCAACATGGACGCCGAGGACCTGAGCTCGCTCATGATGAGCTATGCCAAGGCGTCGAAGCTCACCTACGACAACAATCTGACCACGTTGGGCTATGCGGACGAGGCAGACCCCATCTCGGTCAAGATTTTCCCGCGTGACTTTGAGGCTAAGGAGCGTGTGCTCGATCACATCGATGCGTACAACAAGCAGGTCAAAGCCGTCGGCCACGATGAGCAGGCGATCTCGTACACCGACTACATGGGTATCATCATGGGCTCGGTGACCGACATCGTGAACACCATCAGCTTGGTGCTCATCGCATTCGTGAGTATCAGCCTGGTGGTGAGCTCCATCATGATCGGCATCATCACCTACATCAGCGTGCTGGAACGCAAAAAGGAGATTGGCATCCTGCGTGCGATCGGCGCGTCGAAGCGCAACGTGGCCAACGTATTCAATGCCGAGACCTTTATCGAGGGCCTCATCGCCGGCGTCTTTGCCATTGTCGTTGTGATGGCCGTGAGCTTTCCGGTTAATGCCTGGGCGCTTGCTGCCAAACAGGTGCCCAATCTGATGAGCCTGCCCGTGCAGGATGCGCTGGTGCTCATCGCGATTTCGGTGCTGCTGACGGTTGTCGCCGGTCTGCTGCCGGCCCGCAGCGCATCCAAAAAGGATCCCGTGGAAGCCCTGCGCTCCGAATAATGTGACAAAGGGACGGTCGCTTTGTCACATTGAGACCCTTGCGAAATTAGAGCGTAAGCCTTTAGTTCTTCTTTGCAGAGAGCATGAGCCTAATTTCCGGATGGGTGTATTCGTCGAATTCTTCTGCGGCTTCGGTGTCAAAGGTGTAGTACGACTTGATAGATTCGTCCTCCGTCTTGATGCTGATTTCTTCATATAGGGATCCGGCTAAAAATGCCTGTTTAAATTCATCCGACAGGCTACATGGCGTGAGGAGGCCCGGTGTGGCAACGGAAATGTCCAACCCGTTGAGCGGGGCGCAGAGCGTCGCGATATCCTGCTCGGCGCGGGCGAGGTTGTCTGCAAGGCTTGCCTCGGGGTCGATCTGACTGGTGTAATCGACGTCCGTGAGCATGCCGTCTGCATCAAAAGAAAGGTAGACATAGGCTGCTTGAGCGCCAAGGTCATTATCGCGCAGATAGCCGATAATGCGGTAGCCGTAGTCGTGATACGACTCGTATGGGTCGTCTGCCGCGACGCGTTCGCACACGGGCTCCAAGGCATCTTGCGCGATGGCGAGCTGCTCGGCGGCTGCAGCCTTTCTTGCCTGAAGCTCGTTATTTCCCTGGACAAACTGCGGGATGTAGACGCCAAGCAGCACAATGGCGGGCACGACGATGAGTGCGATCATCTGCTTCTTGGCGCTCGGAATCGTCACGCCGTATGCGTTTGCCATGGCTTCGGCGTTGCTCGAGGTCTCGGCCAGCACGTCTGCCGCCGTGGCGACTGCCCCTACGGCGCTGGCAACCTCGGCGGCACCGCCCAGGTTGCGCGCGAGATCGTTATCGCTGTTCTTGAGCAGGCGGCCGGCAGCTTGCGTGGCAAGCACGCCGGCGACCTCCGCGGAACGGTCCTTGTTGGTCTGGGCTACCGCAAGCCTGCTCTGCAGCTCCTTCCACTGTTTGCCCTGCATTCCAAAGCGCGGTGCAAGAGCGCAATAGCAAAAGACGGCGAGTTCGATTACGGTGAGTGCGATGGCGGTATATATGCCCGCGGGTTGGAATTCTTTTTGGTGGAACGCGATATCGTTGATCATTTGGAGCGGCAACATCAGCAGGCATGCTACGAACGACATGGCGAGTGCAGTCGCTGCGATCTTGGGGTACGTGCAGTACCGCTGGATGCGTTTCTTTTCTTGCTCGGTGAGCTGCTGCATGGGGGCCTCGACTCTCATCGTTCTACGCGGACGATGCACGCATGCGTTTGAGTATAAATGAGTACAGGGCGTCGGTTGCTCTAACACGGCGCTAATGGCGTGGTGTTAGAGCACAAGGCATAATGAACATGACAAAGGGGCAGTCCCTTAGTCATGTTCGTTGATATGAGAGAAGAGTAGATGATTCTTTCGCTGGCCCCCATGGAGGGAATTACCGGGCATGTGTTTCGTCGCGTGCATGCGGAGTGCTTTGGCGCGCTCGACTGTTATTACACGCCGTTTTTGCCGCCGCCGCGGGTGGGCAATCGCTTTGGCGGCAAGGCGTTTAAGGAGATCGATCCTGCCAATAACCAGGGGCTTAACGTGGTGCCTCAGTTGATGTCCAAGAACGCGGATGAGTTTGTGTGGGCGGCACAGGTGCTCGCCGACATGGGCTATCGAGAGGTCAATCTCAACTTGGGTTGCCCCTCGGGGACGGTTGTCGCCAAGGGCAAGGGCTCGGGCTTTTTGCGCCACTTGGACGAGCTCGAAGTGTTCTTGAGCGATGTGTGCGAACGTTCGCCGTTGCCGGTGTCGGTAAAAACCAGGCTGGGGCTGGAGAGCGACGACGAATACGAGCGTGCGCTCGATCTGTATTGCCGCATGCCGCTGGCAGAGCTGATTGTGCACCCGCGCGTGCAAAAGGACCGCTATACGGGCTCGCCGCGCAAAGAGTTTTATGGCGAGACGTTGGAGCGGGCACCGTTTCCGGTGGCATACAACGGCGACATTTTTGATCTTGAGGATATGGACGCGCTGGTGGAGGCCTATCCTGCTACGCGCCACGTGATGCTGGGACGCGGGTTGCTCGCGAACCCTGCGCTGGCACGCATGGTCAACGGCGGTCCTGTTGCCACAGCAGCCGAGCTGCAGCGTTTCCACGACACGCTGTTTGCGGCATATGCAGAAGAGATTGGCGGCAATGCGGTCTTCCGCATGAAGGAGTGGTGGTTCTACGCCAAGTGCGCTTTCGCTGATCCCGCTACCGTCCACAAGATCGTACGCAAGACCAAAAAGGTCGACGAATACCGCGCCGCCGTCGAGCGCGTCTTTCGCGAGCAGCCACTTGCACCCATAGCCCGCTTCCACGGCTAGTTGGTCGTTGGGGACGTTCTTTAACGACTAGTCATTTAAGAACGTCCCCAATGACTACCCTGCCGTATCCGGAGCAAGGC